>JAEEGF010040044.1_pt1 | contig 16751 bp, 8 predicted proteins | sample 9134171 | NCBI WGS metagenome assembly JAEEGF01 (sample SAMN16246542, study PRJNA631951) | gut metagenome | biome: gut microbiome; feature: rumen; material: AP-attached | host: Bos | place: Iran: Karaj | collected 2018-10
ACCCTACCGTTGTCAGTTCTTCGCGCGAGGAGCAGCGTACGATACCTGCTTTACGGAACAGAGCCTCTACGGCTGAATCACTTGAGGCAATGGCACCTGTGTGGCTTGAGGCTGCACGACTGCCGCTCTCCGATGAACCAGCCTTGATGGCAGCGATGCGACAGCCCTTGCGTATCAGACTACTGGCATGGAACAGCAGTTTGTCAGGGTTGGCGATGTTCTCGATATAGAGCAGTTTCACCTTCGAGTCGTTCTCGGCATCGAAATGCTCGTCCATATACTGCAACACGTCTTCGATGCCGATCTGCTTACCATTGCCGATACTCCACACGCTATTGAACTGCAGTCCCTTGATGACGGCACTCTCAAGGATAAACACGGCTGTAGCACCAGAGCCGCTGATGAAATCGGCGCCCTGTGGACTTAGGTTCGGAACAGGCAACGTGAAGACACTGTGGTGGTTGCGGTTCAGCAGACCGATGCAGTTAGGACCTATCAGGGCTGCCCCGTAGCGTTCGCAGGTGTCGAGGATACGCTGTTCGAGGGCGGCGCCCTCCTTCGTCTCCTCACCGAAGCCTGCTGAGATAATCACAAAGGCGCGCACACCCTTCTCGGCACAGAGGAAGTCCACGTAGTCCGGACAGAACCGTGCTGCCACCACGAGGATCGCCAGGTCGGTCTGTGGGATGTCCTTCACATCGTGGAAGACCTTGATGCCCTGCACCTCCTCTTCCTTGGGGTTCACGATATGCAGCTCGCCTTCGAAGCCGCCGTCCTTGATGTTACGTACGATAGCACCACCGGGCTTATGTACATTGTTGGAGCCGCCGATGACGACAATGCTCCTGGGATGAAGTAGTTCTTGGTTAATCATAGGTGCAAAGATAGTGCAAATCGGATAAAAAACCAAATTTATTTGGATATTTTTGAGATGCAGCCTATCTTCAGATGAAAATCAAAGATAATATAATATTTCATAAATTTCAAATGAAATTCAAATAATTTCTTTATCTTTGCATGGTTGAACCAATTAAAACATGGGATACAGGTATGAAAAAGTGGTTATTAACAGTTCTAGTATTGATGATACCAGTGTTTATTTTTGGAGAAAATTACGCTTCTCTTTGGAAGAAAGTGAGGGAGGCAGAGAAAAAGGATCTGCCTCGTGTGGAATACGAACAGCTCCAGAAGATCATGTCGAAGGCCCAGAAGGGGCGTGACTACGGACAGCTGCTGAAAGCCCAGTTGTTGGGTGCTCAGGTGTTGTCGGAGATTTCGCCCGACTCTCTCCGTCCAGAGATACTTAGGATTAAACAGTGTTATGATAATACGACGGATGTCGTACTCCGCGCGGTCTATGAGACGGTGCTGTATCGTGTCACTTCACGCTACACATCCTTAGGCTTCAAGGTGGATGAGCCAGAACTGACCGATGAGCTCTGCACCCAATTGGCACAGGTCAAGGAGAAAGAGTATGTGCCCTTTGTGATTGAGGGCAGTGATAGTGAGATCTTCGGTCGCGACCTCTTGAGCATCATTGGCTATGAGCTGGGTGAGTATGACGCCCTTTACCGCTATTACGAGAAGACTGGCAACCGTCGTGCGGCTTGTGTCGTGGCTCCTCATGCGTTTCGCTACGAGAAGATAGAGTTCATCGATTCGCTGCTCCGTCAGTATGGGGATCTGCCTGAGGCTGGCGAGATCGCCATCTTCCGCTATGACCGGATGTCCAGAAGTGATTGCGAACAGCGCCTTGCCTTTGTCCGTGAGGCACTTGGCAAGTGGGGCAATTGGAAGCGCATGAACTATCTGCGCAATGAGGAAAAGGAGTTGACACGTCCTGAACTTAATTTCTCCTTCGACCGTGTGGTTGTCATGCCAGATGAGTCATGCAGATTGGTGCTGAAGGACATGCGCAACCTGCAGTCGCTCACGCTGAATGTCTATCAGCTCAATGTCGATGGTGACACCAACATCAATCCTTCGAGAGACTATGCCGAGGTGAAGAAGGTGTTGGGCGAGGTTGTCCACACCCAGACCCGCGACTATTCCGATAAGAAAGATTGGGAGTTCTATGACGACCAGTTGACGGTGCCTGCATTGCCTGTGGGCGTCTATATGATAGAACTGACCACACCTTCAGGCGTCAGTCCTCTGCGTCGTCTCTATTTCGTCACCGATGTCTATGTCATCATTGAACCGCAGCCTGTCGAGGGTAATGAGCGCTACGTGGTGGTCAGTGCCCGCACTGGTCAGCCTATTGCCGGTGCCCATCTGCGCATCCGCAATTATCGCACCTATGACGAATATAAAGACTATCAAGGCGTGACCGACGAGAAGGGTGAGTACATCTTTGATGGTCATGATCTGATACGCTATCGCCGTGAGGTTTTCGCCTATACCGACGCCGATCGTGCCTGTCCTGACAGAAGCAGCCATGGCTCCTATTATTACCATCCGGCTGCGCATAGCGAGTCGCGTGTCAATATCTACACCGACCGCAGCATCTATCGTCCAGGACAAACCGTCCATGTCTCTGCGCTGACCTATCAGGTGAAGCGTGGCTTCGAATTGTCGGTCTCTGCTGAGCAGAAACTCATGTTCAGACTCTATGATGCCAATCACAAGCAGGTGGACCAGAAAGAGGTCACGACCGATGCCTATGGTGTGGCTGCTGTCGATTTCACGTTGCCTGCCTCCGGTCTGACGGGTTCCTTCAGAGTGGAAGTGGGTGATGAGCGCCACTACATCCGTGTTGAGGAGTATAAACGTCCTACATTCTACGTGGAGTTCCCGGAAGTGAAGACGGCCTATGCCGCTGGTGATACGTTGCCAGTGAAGGGTATTGCGATGAGTTATGCCGGTGTCCCTGTACAGGAGGGTAAGGTGTCGTATAAGGTCGTGCGCCGCACGGCCTTCTGGTGGTGGACCTATAGCCATTACTGGAGTAGGGCTGTCGTGGGCTATGGAAACGATGGTGACGAGATTGCCCATGGTGAGGCTGTGACCGATGAGAAAGGTCAGTTTGTCATCGACCTGCCGCTGATACTGCCGAAGAGTGCCGATCCGGCTTTCTATAATTTCGTGGTGACGGCTGATGTGACCGACAAGGCTGGTGAGACCCGCAGTGGTCAACTGTCTCTGCCGCTTGGTAATCGTAAGACGGCGCTGACAGTCGATCTGCCACAACAGATCCTTGCCGATGATCATCCCCAGGTAACCATCAAGCTGATGAATGCCGCAGGACAGTCGGTCAAGGCAAAGGCCCGCTATCAGATCGACGATGCCGCTTGGCAGACTGTAGATACCGACAAACCCTTCGCTCTGCCCGTAGCCAAGCTCGCCAGTGGCTCTCACCTCATGAAGATAGTCTGCGAACAGGATACATTGGAGCGTAAGTTCGTGCTATTCTCACTCGACGATCAGGTGCCTGCTACTAAGACCGACGACTGGTTCTATCAGTCCTCAGAGCAGTTCCCTGCCGATGGTGGTCCTGTTACCATTCAGGTAGGCTCTTCCGATGACGACGTTCACATCGTCTATAGTGTCTTTTCTGGCAGCAACCTCATTGAACGTGGTGCTGTTGACAGGTCAAACCGTCTGTTCAACCTCAAGTTGACTTATGAGGAGACCTATAAGAATGGCTTGATGCTGACCTTCGTCTGGGTGAAGAATCAGCACTGCTACACGCATACTGCCCAGATACGACGTCCTTTGCCCGACAAACAACTGAAACTGCAGTGGACTACGTTCCGCGACCGTCTGAAACCAGGACAGCAAGAGGAATGGACGCTCTCTGTCAGTGATGCTGCCGGTAAGCCTGTCGATGCCCAGTTGATGGCTACGCTCTACGACAAGAGCCTCGATCAGATTGCTCCCCACGGATGGACGCTGATGCCCTCCATCAATGTACCGCTGCCTTCGGCCTACTGGCAATATCCCACCTATGGTATAGTATCGGGTTTCGAACATAAAAGTTTGAAGCTGCTCGATGTCAGTGAACTCCTGTTCAGCAAGCTCGACGAATCGGTGATCCCTTCGCCTTACCATGGTCGTGTGCGTTCAAGAGGAAGCTATGATATGGTCTATGAGACTGCGATGATGCCCGCACCTTCACCTGTGATGCTCGAGAAGAAGATGATGGTTGCCAATGCTGAGGCCGCTGCTGATAGTAAGCAGGAAGAGGCAGCACCTGAGGAGGCAGAGCAGATGGAGATACGCGAGAACCTCAACGAGACCGCCTTCTTCTATCCCCAGCTCACCACCGATGAACAAGGTCGCATAGCCATTAAGTTCACGTTGCCCGAGTGTCTCACCACCTGGCGGTTCCTTGGTGTGGCCCATACGAAGGATATGTCTTATGGCAGCATCGAGGCTTCTGCCGTTGCTCAGAAGGAAGTGATGATCCAACCCAACGTGCCACGCTTCCTGCGCGATGGTGACAAGGCAGTGATTGCTGCCCGCATCCATAGTCTGGCAGAGAAGAATCTCACGGGCTCGGCCCGTCTGCGTCTGCTCGATGCTGAGACAAACGCTGTGGTGTGTGAATGGACTCAACCCGTCACCCTCAAGGCTGGTGCTACAGCCGACGTCGCGTTCCCCGTCGATGTCGTCAGCGATGGTCTCTCCGCCCATCCGTTACTGGTGTGTCAGATGACAGTCAGTGGCAACGGCTTCTCCGATGGTGAACAGCACTATCTGCCCTTGTTGCCTGCTACGGAGCGTGTCCTTGTCACCCGTCCGATCTCACAGCATCAGCCTGGTACAGTCACCTTCGATCTGGCCCAGTTGATTCCCGCTGATGCCACCCAGCCGCGTCTGACGGTCGAATATACCGACAATCCTGCCTGGCTGATGGTACAGTCGCTGCCCACGCTCGGCATGCCTTCTGATGATAATGCCATCTCCCTGGCTGCCGCCTGGTATGCCAACGGACTCGGCCGCTATATCATCCAGCAACAGCCTGAGGCCAAGAAGGCCTTCACGTTGTGGAAGCAGGAAGGAGCAGAAGGCACTTCACTCGTCAGCCAGCTCGAACAGAATCAGGAACTGAAGGATGTCGTGCTGAATGAGACACCATGGGTGCTCGATGCCGACAATGAGACCCGTCAGAAGCAGTTGCTCGCCGACTTCTTCGACGATAATCTGATGCAGAACCGTCTCACCTCTGTGATTGGTAAGTTGCGCCAGCTGCAACGCTCCGACGGTTCGTGGTCGTGGTGGCCTGGTATGTCCGGTTCCTTCTATATGACGGTGGCCGTCTCTGAGATGCTCGTCCGTCTGAACGATCTCGCTGGTGCTCAGCAGGAGTCTGCCCGATTGCTCGACAAGGCCTTTGACTTCATGGGTAAGGAGATGGTTGAGGAAGTGAAGAATCTGAAGAAGCTTGAGAAGGAGGGCAATGAGGTTGGCTTCCCCAGCTTCAAGGCCCTTCAGTGGCTCTATATGGTGGCCCTCGACGGTAGGGAACTGCCTTCAGACGTGAATCGTGCCAACGACTACCTGCTGAAGCTCCTGAAGAAAGATATCCGCAACCAGACGATGTACGAGAAAGCCCTTTCGGCAGTCATCTTCTCGAAGTTCGAACCGAAGCGTGCCCTCGAATATGTACAGTCGCTCAAGGAATATACCGTCTATCGTGAGGATATAGGTCGCTACTACGATACCCAGCGTGCCGGCTACTCATGGTTCGACTACACCATTCCGACACAGACCGTCGCCATCGAGGCCCTGAAGCGCATCACGCCCGACGACCTACAGACCGTCCGTGAGATGCAGCGCTGGCTCCTGCAGGAGAAGCGTACGCAGGCTTGGGATACGCCCGTCAACAGTGTCAATGCTGTCTATGCCTTCCTGATGGGGCAGGAGAGTCCGCTCACCGTCGCGACGGCTCACGCCCAGATGAAGATCGACGGTCGCCAGCTGGAGACGCCGAAGCCCACGGCTGCCATCGGCTACGTGAAGACCTGTGTGCCCGCTACCGCCAAGACACTCACGGTCGAGAAGAGCTCAGAAGGCACCTCTTGGGGTGCTGTCTATGCGCAGTTCCTGCAGCCTGCCCGTCACATCAAGGACGACGCCAGCGGTCTCACCGTGACCCGTGAACTGCTGACGGCTGATGGCAAGCCCCTGACCAATCCTGTCGTCGGTGCCCGTGTGAAGGTGCGCATCACTATCGATGCCGACCGTGATTACGACTTCGTGCAAGTCATCGACAAGCGTGCTGCCTGCATGGAACCCGTACGCCAGCTGAGTGGCTACCGCAATGGCTACTACTGTGCGCCGAAGGACAATGCCACCTGCTATTACTTCGATATGATGGGCAAGGGTCGTCACACGATTGAGACAGAATACTATATCGACCGTACCGGAATCTACGAGACGGGTGCCTGCACTGTGCAGTGTGCCTATGCGCCTGCGTTCCACGGTATCACTAAATCGCAAACTATCATCATCAAATAATGAAACGACTGATTTTACCATTGCTGATGTTACCGGCCTTACTGCCGGCATCGGCTCAGAAATTGAATGTTGAAAAGACAACCATCGAGTGCGGGCGCACAGGCTATCAGCAGCCCGTCACCGCCACCTTCGAAATGCAGAACAAGGGGCATCGCCGCCTTGTGATCCAGAGTATCAAACCCGACTGCGGCTGTACGGCTGTCGATTATCCCCGTGAGGTCCCTGCCGGTCAGAAGTTCACGGTCAAGATGACCTACGATGCCCGTCAGCTGGGCCATTTCTATAAGATGGCTGCTATTACCAGTAACGGCTCGAAAACGCCAGTCTGGCTCACGATGCGTGGCGTCGTCGTCACCGATGCACAGGACTTCTCTGGCTCCTATCCGTTCTCGATGGACGGCCTGATGCTCGATAAGGATGAGTTGGAGTTCGACGATGTCAACCGTGGCGATGCACCTGTACAGGAGATTCACATCTTTAACAACGGCGAATCGACGATGACACCCAGTCTGATGCATCTGCCACCGTATCTCTCGGCCGTTGTCTCACCCGAGCGTCTGGCCCCCGGCCACAGTGGTGTCATCACCGTGACGCTGAATTCCGAGCTGCTCCGCGACTACGGTCTCACGCAGACCAATGTCTATATGGCCCAGCAGCTCGGCGATATGGTGAGCACCGACAGAGCCCTTGGTGTCTCCGTCGTCCTGTTGCCCGACCTGAAGCAGTTCATGGATGCCAACAAGTCGCTGGCTCCCAGGTTGCAGATCTCTTCTACCGATATCGATTTCACCTCGTTCGAAGGTAAGTCGAAGAAGAAGGAGATAGTCACCCTCACCAACACCGGCCAGTCGCCGCTGAAAATCTCCTCCATGCAGCTCTTCACCAGTGGACTGAAGGTGACGCTCTCCGACCGTGAGATTGCCCCAGGAAAGACTGCAGAGCTCGAGATCATTGGCACCGCCTCAGAACTTCAGCAGTTGCGCAAGCGTCCGCGTATTCTGATGATTACCAACGATCCTGACCATGCCAAGGTGGTCATCAACATCCGGAAATAACCCTCAATGATCAATTCACAAAATGGAACATCCAGAGAACAGTTCAGAATATGCCGGTCTGCAGGTGAACAGCGGCGTGGAGCAGCCCTCGATCATCAACCCCTACCTGAAGCGTAACCGCTTCCGTCGTCGCGACCTCACCGTCGGTGAGATGGTAGAGGGCATCGTCAAGGGCGATGTCACTATCCTCTCACAGGCTGTCACACTGATCGAGAGTGTCAACCCCGACCATCAGGCCCGTGCCCAGGAGGTCATCAACAAGTGTCTGCCCTACAGCGGCCGTAGTGTGCGTGTGGGCATCAGTGGCGTTCCCGGTGCAGGCAAGTCCACGAGCATCGACGAGTTTGGCATGCATGTCCTGCGTGAGAAGGGAGGCCGTCTGGCCGTGCTCGCCATCGACCCTTCCAGTGAGCGCACCAAGGGCAGCATCCTCGGTGACAAGACGCGCATGGAGAAGCTCGCCCAGCATCCCGATTCCTTCATCCGTCCTAGTCCCTCGGCAGGCTCCCTCGGTGGCGTGGCCCGTAAGACGCGTGAGACTATCATCCTCTGCGAGGCTGCCGGCTTCGACAAGATCTTCGTCGAGACCGTCGGTGTCGGACAGAGTGAGACCGCCTGTCACTCGATGGTCGATTTCTTCCTGCTCATCCAGGTGGCTGGCACGGGCGACGAGTTGCAGGGCATCAAGCGTGGCATCATGGAGATCTCCGACGGTATCGTCATCAATAAGTGCGACGGCGACAATGTCGATCGTTGTCAGATGGCGGCCACCAACTTCCGCAATGCCCTCCACTTTTTCCCGATGCCCGAGAGCGGCTGGCTGCCGAAGGTGCTCTGTTACTCCGGCTTCTATGGCACTGGTGTCAAGGAGGTGTGGGATATGATCTACCAATACATCGACTTCGTGAAGGCCAACGGCTACTTCGACTACCGTCGCAACGAACAGGCCAAGTACTGGATGTATGAGAGCATCAACGAGCACCTGCGACTGAACTTCTACAACAACCCGCTCGTCAAGAGCCGCCTCGCTGAGGCAGAGCAGACCGTCTTGGCCGGACATAAGACCTCGTTCGTCGCCGCCCAGAACCTGCTCGACATGTATTTTAACGAACTCAAGAAATGATTCAAATAGAAATCGACGAAGGTAGTGGCTTCTGCTTCGGAGTGACCACCGCCATTAAGAAGGCTGAAGAAGAACTGGCACAGGGCACGACGCTCTACTGCCTCGGTGATATCGTACACAACGGTAGGGAGTGTGACCGTCTCCGTGAGATGGGACTCGTCACCATCAACCACGACGACCTGCGCCAGCTCCACGACGTGAAGGTGCTGCTGCGCGCCCATGGAGAGCCCCCCGAGACCTATGAGCTCGCCCGTCAGAACAATATCGAGATCATCGATGCCACCTGTCCTGTGGTGCTACAGCTCCAGAAACGCATCAAGAAGCAGTTTGAGGCCGGTGGTGGACAGATCGTCATCTTCGGCAAGAAAGGCCATGCAGAGGTACTCGGACTCGTCGGACAGACTAAGAGCACGGCCATCGTCATCGAGAACTTCGACGAGGTCGCCAAACTCGATTTCACCCGCGATATCTACCTCTACAGTCAGACCACGAAGTCGCTCGATGAGTTCCATCGTATCATCGACTACATCCAGGCCCATATCTCGCCCGAAGCCACCTTCAAGAGCTTCGACACCATCTGCCGTTCCGTCGCCAGCCGCATACCCAATATCTCCAGTTTTGCCGCCAAGCACGACCTCATTCTTTTCGTCTGTGGCCGAAAGAGTTCTAATGGCAAGGTGCTCTACAACGAGTGCCTGCATGTGAACCCCAACAGCCATCTTATCGAAGATCCCGAGGAAATCGATCCCGCCTGGCTCAGCGACATCCGTACCGTTGGCATCTGTGGTGCTACCAGCACCCCCCGCTGGCTCATGGAGCAGTGCCGCGACGCCGTCCTCCAGATGGACGTCTAACATAGCTTATAAATACGGAAATGACACAGAAAAAGGTCATGCAATGGATGTTGGCCGCTGTCCTCGTTTGTGGCTCATCTTTCCTCTCATCGTGTACGGAGGACAATGGCGATAACCCCGCCAAACCAGAACAAACAGAATACAAGGGTGTGCCGCTTGTGATATACGACACGGATATCGGCTCTTCGACCGATGACCTCATTGCCTTGGAAATGCTCCATCACTATACTGACGAAGGGCGCTGCCGGCTGATCGGTGTCATCGTGGATCGTCATGGTGAGGAATATGCCGCTCTGGCAGACGCGATGAACACCTATTTCGGTCATGGCGACGTCCCCATCGGTGTGGAGCGAGGCGGTATCAACGATCCCACCGTGTTTATCGATTACCGGAATCTCTACAAGCATAAGACCGACAAGGGGGAACTGATGTTCAAGAGGACCATCAGCGACTACGCCTCACTGCCCAACGGATGGCAGCTCTACCGACAGTTGCTGGCCTCACAGCCCGACCATTCGGTGAGCATCTGCTCGACAGGCTTTGTCTCCAGTCTGGCTCAACTGCTGCACTCCGAACCCGACGACCTCTCTCCGCTCACGGGGGTGGAACTGGTGCGTCAGAAGGTGAAATGCCTCTACCTCATGGCTGGCGTCTTCACAGAGTCGAAAGAGCCCGACTATAATTTCCTGCAGGACCCGACCTATGCCAAGCTGCTCTTTGAGGCGTGGCCGCGCGATGTAGCCGTCATGTTTTCACCCATGGAGGTGGGCAACGAGATCGAATACAGACCTGAAACAGTGATTAGCGACATCGACTGGACCGACATCCACCCCATCAAGCAGGTCTATCTGAAATACGATTGCGACACAGGGCAGAGAATGTGGGACCCGATGACCGTGATCCAGGCCGTAGAGGGCGATGCGCTGTTCACGCTCTCCGAGCGCGGCATCGTCACCCTCACAGATGAGTGCGGAACCAACTTCACCCCGTCGCCCACCGGCAACGACCGCTATCAGAAGCCCGGCTCCATAGCATGGTACGACGCCATGCTGGAGAAGATCAGAACATACAACAGGATGAGGTAGTAAATTCCTCTTTCTCTGTCATCTCGACCGTGTTCTCCTTTTGTCATCTCGACTAAGCGTAAGCGCATGGAGAGATCTCTCGACTGCGCTCGAGATAACAACGGTGCTTGAGATTTCTCGACTCCGCTCGAAATGACAGGTGGGAATTTGCTATTATTTTCAAGGCCTCGTAACACTTTTTCCATGGCTTTCCAAAAAGTGTCAGGAGGCTTCGCAGCAAGAAATGTTTAGTATCGTGAATAGGCATGCGATGCTATGTGGGGGGCAGATGGGGCAGGTAATCCATGGGAACTATAAAAATAAATCCCTAAATCCCCGAATGATGAATCAGGTGATTTAGGGATTTATTTTTCATATTCGTAAGAAAAATCTGCCCCATCTGCCCCCCGAGGCTTCTCAGAAGGACATTCATAGTCATGGACAGGCACCTGGGGAAGAGCTCAGGAGTCGGTCCCCTTTCTCTGTGGCACGGATTCCACGGATAATCACGGATTTATTTTAATTCACCACTGAGACTCAGAGGCTCAGAGGGGAAAAATCCGTGTCTTTAAATTTATTTAAAGCCGTGTAAATCCGTGCCAAAAAAAACGGTCGAAGATAGGCTGCATCTCAAAAATGCTCAAATAAATTTGGTATTTTATTCGATTTGCACTATCTTTGCTGCGTTATGGAGAGAAAATTGTTTGTTTTGGTGGTGGCCGTGTTGACGTCGTTTGCCGTCCGTGCCACGGTCGTTGACCGCCAGCAGGCTGCTCAGCAGGCCCGCGAATTTATGGCAAAGAACTTCAAGAGTTCTACACGTCATGCAGCACAGACGGCAAAACTCAACAGTGTGGAGACCGGACAGCCACTGGTCTATGCCTTCAATGTCGAGGGCGGTGGCTTCGTGGTGGTAGCTGGTGACGACAGTGCGCCAGCCATCCTCGGCTACAGCGAGACGTCGGCTATCGACCCTGCCGACATCCCCGACGGCATGAAAGACCTCTTTGCCCAGTACCAGCAAGAGATGCAGGTGATGAGCCGTGCCGGTACGCGTGCCGAGACGGTGGCTAACCTCGGTCCGGAGATTCCCCACCTGATGAAGAGTGAGTGGGGCCAGGCGGCACCTTACTTCAATATGTGCCCGCGTCACTATTATCAAGATGAAGATCGAGATGGCATGGGACGCTCACTGACGGGTTGTGTGGCCACAGCGATGGCCCAGATCATGTATTATCACAAATATCCTGCAGAGATCACAGAACTGCCAGGCCAGTATTACAATCGGAAAAAGAGATGTACGTATAAGGTATTTGATGTCAGCAAGACGCTGGAGTGGGACAAGATGCTTCCTACTTACGGCACGCGCAAAAAAGTGGTAGGCACTCAGGAGCAGCAGAACGCTGTAGCCAAGCTGATGCGACTGGTCGGCCAGAGCATTTGTATGAACTATTCGCCCGAACTCTCGACGATGCATGACGTTTCAGTCTTAAGGAACCTTGTATATTTCTTCAACTATGATGCATCCACCATCAAGTTCGTACAACGGAAGGACTATGATTACGCAGACTGGATCAAGACGATCTACAAGGAATTGTCGGAGCAGCGTCCTGTCTATTATGCAGGCGCTTCTAACACAGGAGGACATGCCTATGTCGTCGATGGTTACCAAAAGGAGGACTTCTTCTGTATCAACTGGGGCTGGTATGGCAGTGGTGCGGAAAGCGTGTTCCGCTTGTCGCTCTGCAACCCCAGAAATAAGTACGAGGGTGGTGGCAGCGGCGATGCCGGCTACACAAGCCGACAGTGTGCCATCATCGGCATACAACCGGGCAAGACTGCCCAGACTATGGATAACGTGTTGGGAGGGCATTTCAGATGGACTGGTAAATATATCTACGAGCGTGCATCTGCCGATGAGAACTTCGACCTGACCAGTAGCCTCTACCAAGACCTCTATAATTATAATCCCCCCGTCAGCCTGACCTTCGACTATGGTGTCATCGTCAGAGACGCTAAGGGAAAGGCCGTGCAGACTCTGCTGCCGATGGACAGCCAGACAAAGCAGGTGAAGGTGCCAAGAGGCAGAGGCGCATTCTTCCTTGATAAGCCCTTGAAGGTTGGGGCCGGCTTAGGCGACGGTGATTACAAGTTGCAGTTCCTGTATCGCTTAGATGGTGAGGAGGAGTGGAGACAGCCTCTTCCTGTATTAGAAGCCATGTTTAAGATCAGGGGCAACAAGCTGATCTTCGACTGTCGGCCTGATTGGTTGACGGTCAAGATGAATGTGGAGGGGCAGGAAAACACGAAAGAGCCACTCTATAAAGTGACGGTGACGCTCGAGAACAAGAGTACCGACCAGACCTTCCATCGCTCCATCCGCTTGGGTCGTAAGGATTTGGATAATAGGAGTTTGGTGGATTATGGTTTTGCCGTGACACTGGGACCTGGCGAGACCAAGACTTTCGATATGGACTATAAGCCCGGACGATTTGCCACTCCCCAGCTCTATCTCATGACGCTTGAGGACTGCGTGCCGCTGGGCGAGGGGGTCGCCACGGGTGCCAGCTCATGGCAGCCCATCACCAAGGACTTGCAGGGCTCCTTCAACCTCACCAGCCAACTGGTGAAGCAGGCCGACGATACCTACGTGCTGAAGGCCGACGACCACTATGAGGTGAGCTATACCTTCAAGAATACAGGAACCACCGACATGAAGGGCTATATCGAGCTGGTGGACTCCGTAAGTTCCGTCCAGGGACTCCTTGATCCTGAGGAGAATGACTCCAATGGCGAGCAGATCAGTCTGAGGCCCGGCGAGAGCAAGGAGTTGAAACTGACCATCTATAACGACGGTGATGACGACTTGATGCACAAGATCTGTGTGCTGTCGTACGACTCCGACGAGCAGTCCACCCTGATCGATGCCACGCCGACGTTCACGATTCGACCCGTACACGACCTGTCGCTGACAGGCCTGACTGTGACGCCTATCGAGGAAACCGATGACGAGTATGGCATAGCTATCGTCGAGGGCAATCAGATGACCGTCAGCGCTAAGATCAGCAATCCCGAGACAACGGACTTCGAGGGCTCTATCGTGCTGAAACGCTACATCACCGACTTCAGTAAGGAGTATGAGGCTGACGAAAACGGCTATTACTACCTCGAACCCGACAAGACTTACGAGAAGAAGGTGACCATCCCTGCCGGTGGCAGCATCGACTACTCTGAACTGCTCGATCTGAAGGAACTGACGCAGGACAATGACTATACGGTGGCGGTGGAGTTTGGTATCTTCTCTGTCAGCAAGGCTGCCACGGGTGAGGTGATCCTGCTCTTCTCCGACGCTTATCTGCTGAACGATGGCACGCCTACGGCCATCCAGACGGTACCAGCGGCTGTCGGAAAGTCGTCGGCTGTCTATGACCTGCGTGGACGTCGGGTCAGCGGTGAGCCCCGCAAGGGCATCTACATCATCGATGGCAAGAAGAAGGTCCTGAAATAATTTTTTTTAGGCACGGATTCCGCAGAGAAAGTTTTTTTTTTTAGGCACGGATTCCACGGATTTACACGGACTTTAACCCCTCCGAGTGCTCTGAGCCTCTGTGGTGAATTAAAATAAATCCGTGTCTCTCAGAATGAGAGCCGTGTAAATCCGTGCCTAAATTCTTAAAACTTATAATCAAGGCCGAGGCCGATGACGTGGTTGGTGCGGGAGTAGGTCTCCTGACCGAAGGCGGCCTGCTTGTTGTAGTCGCTATAGAGCGAGCAGAAGTAGCTGACGTTGAGACGGACCTTCTCGTTGATGTTCCAGGCACCACCGAGGCCGAGTGAGTAGCTGTCGCAGGCAAACGACGTGTCCTGCTGGTAACCGTCGGAGAGACCGTAGTCGGTGCGCTGACCGCCACAGCTGACGGTGAACTTCTCATTGATGTCGTATTCGACACCGGCGAGGATCTCGTGGGTGCCGTGGGTCAGTTCCTTCTGACGGTCGTTGGCCATCTTGGCGTTCTTGTCGTCGAAGAAGTGATATTCGAGGGCAGCACGGAGTTTCGGGGTGAACTCATAGCCAGCAGCGACGGCGAGGAGGGCAGGCATGTCGTAGCGCGTGCAGGCACCATCCTGGAAAGGAGCGGTGGCAGCAGCCAGCTGAGGCGCCAGGGCCTCTTTGATCTTCATCAGTGCGGCTTCGCCATAGACCGGTACGGCAGCCACCTTAGCCACCAGACCGTTGCCCAGGCCGGCATCGAGGACGTTGGTGCTGTTCTCGGGGTTGAGCTTGGTGCGGAACTCATAGCGGGCCGACAGCGTCAGCGGACCCTGGTGGTAGTTGATGCTGACCAGCGGGGTGAAGCCCCAGCCTTTCTGATCGACGTCGAGCAGGAGCTTGGCCAGCTGTCCGTACTCATTCTGCGCGTCGGCGATGACATGGCCACGATAGTAGCCGTCGTAGTAGTTGACACGCACGCCGACGGCTGCCGAGAGACAGTCGAGCAGCTTGTAGGTGAAGTTCAGTTGTCCACCATAGATATACTGCTTGCCCTTCATCTCAGAGTTAAGGGCATAGTTGGTCGGGATGTTGATGCCGGGCAGCTGGTTCAGTTGTGGGATGATGCCACTCATCATCGACTGTACCATGACATTGTACTGCGGAACACCCTGATCGTATTTCACGAAGCCGCCACTGCCGACGATGCCGATCATGGCTGAGAGGGCGATGCGGTCTTTCTTATAGGCTGCAAACAGAGCGGGCACGATCGGAGCCGAAGCGACACCCTCGTAGGTGGTGTTGTTCAGTTCGATGTTACGACGCTGCCAAGGCTTCTGGAAGTTGAGCGAGAGCTGGAACCCCTCACGACCCCAGGCCAGACCGGCGGGGTTGGAGAAGGTGGCATCGATCTCGCTGGTGGCGCCACGGGCGAACATACGGTCGAAAGCGATGTGATAGTTGGTGTTGGTCATCAGTCCACCAGCCTGAACGGCGGCAGAACAGGCAAAAGCGAATACGCCTGAAAACAATAATTTTCTCATCATTTTATCGGTTATAATGGTTTGTCGGCTGCAAAGGTAGCAATAAAACGCGAAATAACCGAAAAAATGACGAGAAAATTACGTAAAGCGAACAGAAACGTTTACGCTGTGCGCTCGTTGAAGCGGTCGAGGAGCCACTGTTTCTGCTCGGCGATGGTCATGTGGGAGTTGTCGAGTTCGATGGCGTCGTCGGCTTTCCGCAGAGGAGAGACCTCACGGTGAGAGTCGATGTAGTCGCGCTCCTGCACGTTCTTCAGGATCTCATCGAAGTCGGCAGGCATCCCCTTGGCCTTGAGTTCGTCGAAGCGGCGCTGGGCGCGAACCTCTGCCGAGGCGGTGACGAAGATCTTCAGTTCGGCATCGGGAAAGACGGTGGTGCCGATGTCGCGGCCGTCCATGACGACGCCCTTGTCCTTACCCATCTGCTGTTGCTGGGCGACCATGGCGGTGCGCACGAAGCCGACGGCGGCGATGGGGCTGACATGACTGCTCACCTCGAGTGAGCGGATCTCGTCTTCGACGCGCTCACCATTCAGATAAGTGTCTGGGCGACCAGTCTCGGGATTGAATTTGAACGAGATCAGGATATGCGGCATCTCTGCCTCCAGCTGGGCGGTCTTCACGCTGCCGTCGGCATTGAAGAGGTCGTGACGGAGGGCATAGAGGGTGACGGAACGGTACATAGCGCCCGTATCCACATAGACGTAGCCCACCTCGCGGGCCAGGTCCTTGGCCATCGTGCTCTTGCCGCACGAGCTATGGCCATCGATTGCGATAGTGATTTTCTTCATAATGCGTATGATAAATTGATGAGGATCGAAGAGGTGGTGACGTGGTACTTGCCATAGGCCACGTGGAGCTTGAAGCGCTCCAGCTGGAGACCGGCACCGATGGAGAAGCCAGCCCCGTGGGAAGAGGCGCCTTCGGCGTCGCTGACCTTCATCTGACTGGCACGGCGGAAGTTGTAGCCGGCAGCGACGTAGAAGGCCTCACTCAGCAGCACGTCGGCACCGACGGCCAGATGACGGCCGAAGCCCTCACTCCAGTCGTTCAGTCGGCTGAGGGTGGCAGAGAAGCGCAGAGGCGAGTGTCCGATGCGCTTGGTGGCACCCACCTGCAGGTCGAGGGGGATGCGCTCGAAGTTTTCGTCGTAGGCCTT
>JAEEGF011004036.1_pt1 | contig 16749 bp, 21 predicted proteins | sample 9134171 | NCBI WGS metagenome assembly JAEEGF01 (sample SAMN16246542, study PRJNA631951) | gut metagenome | biome: gut microbiome; feature: rumen; material: AP-attached | host: Bos | place: Iran: Karaj | collected 2018-10
CCCGAACATCATAATTAAAGTCAATCAGGCCATACGCTCGGTCATGTTCGGCCATCCCAGCCGCGCGGCTGTGTTGAGGAACGTGGAGAAGGCGCTGAAGGCCTCCCAGCTGAAATACGAAGTCAAGGATGACGGGAGCATATTCCTCGGCGCCATGGGAGACGACCTCCCCATAAACATGGGGATCACCGCCGACGACACCAACCTCACGCTGAACATATACTGCTTCCTGATGTTCGAGATACCGGACTCCTTCAGGGACCAGATGATCAACGAGCTCAACACCGTCAACAACACGATCAACAACGGGAGCTTCTTCATGACGGACGAGGAGTCCAGGATATGCTTCAAGATCGTCCAGAGCTACTACGACCACATCCCCTCCCCCAAGCTGATACAGAACCTGGTCATGATAGCGTTCAGGACCGTCGACGTGAACGACGGGAAGCTCAAGAACCTGATTCCCGCCGGCATCCTCAAGAAGGACGTCATGTACAACTGACCGGGATAACGTTAAATGCCCCCCGGTCCATCGGAGACCATGGACAACAGGGAAGAAGTGGCAGCGTCCAGATTCAACTGCAGCGAGAAGGAGAGGGCGATCTTCGAGGCCGGGATCAAGATGGCCACGGTCTACCACCAGTTCGTGGGCACCCCCGTGAATGCGGCCACCGTCTAGGGGCTCGAGAGGGCGATTTCAGAGGCGATCTGCGTGCAGCCTTACGCCTATTCGGCCACTGTTCGCATCGACAGGTCCGTGTTCCCCGCCGACAAGGACAGATACTCCTACATCTCCCTCACAGGGGACATGATAGACGCGAGGGTCAGGGTGAGAGTCGGATCGTACGAGGTCATGGCAGAGATGCGCTATGACGACGTCCTGAAATACCCCCTCATGTACGTCGCATCGGTAAGAGAGCTGTGAGCGGGGAGGCTACGTCCCGAGCACGTCTGGACACCGTCCAGTCGTGATACAGCTTATATAATGAGTACATCATATAGGGAACTCGCTTTACTGTTCTCGAGGTGCGTCGCGATGGTATCCGATATAAAGATTGGAATAACCGGTCTGCCTGGTTCCGGGAAGACGTACGCCTTGCTGCGCATCATAGAAATGCTCCGCGAAGAGGGGATCGTCCTCGGAGGCATGATCAACGAGCCCGTCGACGAGGAGCGCGCGCACTCCTCCGAAGACAGGAAGGAGCCCGTTCACAGGTCCCCCGTCAGAGGGAAGCGCCGCGTCGGATTCACCGTCAGGGACCTCATGACCGGCGAGAAGGTCCAGTTCGCCAGCACGGAGATAGAGAGCAAAGTCATGGTCGGCAGGATAGGCGTGGACCTGTCTAAATTCGAAGAGGTCGGGGTGAAGGCCATCAGAAACGCCTGCAGGAAGGCGGAGGAGGGCCAGGAGCCGGACTTCGACGAGTGCGACATCATCGTGATAGACGAGGTCGGGAAGATGGAGGTCGAGAGCGAGGCCTTCGTCGAGGCCGTGAAGGAGGCGCTTGACGCGGACAAGCCCATGATCATAACCCTCCATAAGAAATCGAGGAACCCGCTTCTTCAAGACATAAGGCGCAGGGACGACGTCCGCATCCTCGAGGTCACCCCCGCCAACCGCAACATATTGCCTTTCAAAGTCGTCCGCCTGCTCAACGGTGAGAACGTTTGATGCCGTCGGGCGTTGTGATCAGGGAGGGCGCCACGGACATCCTTGTACCGTCGGACCACTCCGTCCACGGGCCTGGAACCATAAAGGGGTCCGTGTTCTTCAACGAGCAGATGGCGTTCAACCGGGACGTCAGCGTCATGCTCCTGCGCGCGCTGGACCGCAACCTGACCGTCGCCGACGCCATGGCGGCCACCGGCTCCAGGTCGGTCAGGATAGCCAACGAGGTGCCCGGCACGGAAGTCGTCGCCAACGACATAAGCCCGGAGGCCGTTTCCTTCATCGACGCCAACATCGAACTGAACGCACTCTCGAACTGCCGCAGCTCCAACCGGAACATGCACTCCCTGTTCGCAGAGGAGTCCTTCGACTACGTGGACCTCGACCCGTTCGGATCCCCCGTGCCGTTCATCCAGTCGGCCATACGCGGCTGCAGGCGCAAGGGCATCCTGGCCGTCACCGCCACGGACACCGCGCCGCTGGCAGGCGCCCATGCCGTCAAATGCAGGCGCAGGTACCAGTCCGAGCCCGTGAGGGGCTACATGTGCCACGAGGGCGGGCTGAGGATCCTCATGTGCACCGTGGCGAGGGAGCTGGCCAAGTTCGACAGGGGCATGAGGCCGCTGCTCTCGTTCTACGCCGACCACTACTTCAGGACGTACGTCCAGATCGTCGAGGGCGCGGAGGCCGCCGACACCGCCCTGTCCAAGCTGGGATATCTGCAATACGACACGGAGACCCTGGAGCGCTCCGTATCCCCGGAGAAGGACGCCGTGCATCGCTACGGGCCGTTCTGGACCGGCCCCCTCCACGATCCGGAGATCCTCTCCAGGATGAGCCATCTGGGCCTCTCCGACGAGCGCAGGTCCTTCAAATACCTGAACCTCTGGAGAGGAGAGATAGACACCGAGGTCTTCATTTACGACATGAGCGAGCTGTCGTCCCATGTTAAGATGTCCCCTCCCAAGATAGACGAGTTCATGGAGTTCCTCAACGGGCACGGCCACGCCGCCAAGTCCCACGTGAGCCCGTCATCCTTCAAGACCGACATCCCCCTCCGCGACCTGCTTTCCCTGTACAGGGAGTTCTCCCCTGACGCCGTGCGCTGAACTTTCTTATAATAGCGCTGATTAGGGAAACCAGGTGTAATTCAGATGCCCACTCTAGCTATCATCGGCGCCCAGTGGGGCGACGAGGGAAAAGGAAAGATCACCGATTATCTGGACGAGAACGCGGATATGATCGTCCGTTTCCAGGGCGGGAACAACGCCGGGCACACCATCGTCGTGGACGACAAGGTGTTCAAGCTCCACGGGCTCCCCTCGGGCGTCGTCAGGCCCGGGAAGCTGGCGGTCATCGGGAACGGCGTCGTAGTCAACCTGGACGACCTCGCCGAGGAGATAGAGCAGGTCAAGCAGGCCGGAGGCTCCATGGACGGCCTGAGGATCTCCGACAGGGCGCACCTCATCATGAACTACCACAAGAAGCTGGACGGCGCCGAGGAGAAGTACCGCGGCAAGAACGTCGTGGGCACCACCGGAAAGGGCATAGGCCCCACATACCAGGACAAGATAGCGAGGATCGGGTTCAGGGCGGGGGACCTCCTGGAGGAGGACCTCCTTAAGGACAAGATATCCTTCATACTCCCGTACAAGAAGGACCTGATGGCCATGCTCGGCGCCGAGTCGTGCTCCTGCACGAACGAGACCCTCCTGAGCAAGATGCTCCGCTGGAAGGACCTCATAGGGGACCGCATTTGCGACACCTCCGTGCTCATCAACGAGGCCTTGGACGACGGCAAGAAGGTCCTTTTCGAGGGAGCCCAGGGAGCGATGCTGGACATCGACCACGGGACCTATCCCTACGTCACCTCGTCCGCGACCTGCGGCGGAGGGATCTGCACCGGATCCGGAATAGCCCCCAACAGGCTGGACAAGGTCCTGGGGGTCGTCAAGGCCTACACCACCCGCGTCGGCGAGGGGCCGTTCGTCTCGGAGCTCACCGGCGATCTCGGAAAGGAGCTCCAGAGCAAGGGCGGAGAGTTCGGGGTCACCACCGGCAGGGGAAGGAGATGCGGATGGCTGGACCTGGTGGTCTGCGAGCACGCGTCCAGGCTGTGCGGATTCACCTCCATCGGGATCACGAAGCTCGACGTGCTGAACGACGTCCCCGAGCTCCCGGTGTGCGTGGCCTACGAGATCGACGGCCAGGAGGTCAAGCACTTCCCCGCGTCCATCTCCAAGCTCTCCAGGGCCAGGCCCGTGTACGAGAACATGAAGGGATGGAAAGGATGGAAGGACACCTCCGCGCTCATCAAGGGCGGATACGACGAGCTCCCCGGCGAGATGAGGGAGTACATCGAGTTCATGGAGAGGTACCTGAAGGTCAAGGCGGACATCATCAGCCTCGGCCCCGACAGGGACGAGACCATCGACCGCCGCAACGACTGGTGGAACTGAAACCCGAAGGAGGGCCCGCGCCCTCCCATTCTATTAATCGAAGGACGTCTTCCCGTGGACCATGAAGATGTTCGGAACCAACGGCATACGCGGGATCGCCAACGACTTCCTGTCCCCCGAGCTGGCCTTGCGCGTGGGAAGGGCGGCCGCATTCGTGCTGGGACCCGGCGCCATCGCCGTCGCGAGGGACCCCAGGACCTCTTCGGACATGATAGCCAGCTCCGTGGAAGCCGGGATGATGTCCGCCGGAGTCGACGTCGACGACCTCGGCATGGTGCCGACGCCCGCGCTGCAGTACTACGTCAAGACGCACGACGACGTCACCGGCGGGATAATGATAACGGCGTCGCACAACCCCCCGGAGTTCAACGGGATCAAATGCGTGGCCGAGGACGGGACCGAATGCTCCCGCCAGCAGGAGACCGCCATAGAGGACGCCTACGAGAGGGCGAAGCCTGGGACGTCGTGGGACTCCGTGGGCGTCCTGAGGAGGATCCCTGGGGCGGGAGAGGCCTACGTGGACGCCATAATCTCCAAGGTGGACGCGGACGCCATACGCGCGGCGAAGCTCAAGGTCTGCCTGGACTGCTCCAACGGTGCGTCGTCCCGCACGTCCCCCATACTTCTCTCCAGGCTCGGAGTCAGGGCGATAACCATCAACGCGTCGCCGGACGGGATGTTCCCCGGTCACGAGTCGGAGCCCACCGAGGACAATCTCAAGGACCTCAAGAAGATGGTCGTGGACACGGGAAGCGACCTGGGGGTCGCCCACGACGGCGATGCCGACAGGTGCATATTCGTCACCGGAAGCGGGAGGTTCGTGCCCGGCGACAAGTCCCTGGCCATAATCACACGCCAGGCCGCCTCCAAGGCCCCTGGATCCAAGGTCGTGACTACCGTGGCCACCTCCAAGGTCGTGGAGGAGGCGGTCGCGTCCGTAGGCGGGAAGACGCTGTATACCGCCGTCGGATCGCCGATCGTGGCACGGAGGATGATGGCTGAGGGCGCCGTCGCCGGAGGGGAGGAGAACGGGGGCATCATCTTCGCGGACCACCAGTTCTGCCGCGACGGCGCCATGACCTTGGCGAAGATGCTTGAGACCGTGGCGGCCGGTAAGACTCTGGACGAGCTTGTGGACTCGCTTCCCGAGTTCCATACGGTGAAAGCGGCCATGCGCTGCGAGGACTCGCTGAAGAAGGCCGTGCTGGACGGCATAGCGGAGATGCATATGGGGGAGAAGGTCGACGTGACCGACGGGCTCAGGATCGACTACGACGACGGATGGGTGCTGATGCGCCCGTCCGGGACGGAACCGAAGTTCAGGGTCTACGCGGAGTCCCGCGACGCATCCAGGGCCTCCGAGCTGTCGGAGAGGTTCCTCCGCGAGGCCGAATCCGTCAGGGACTCCGCCGGCGAAAGGCGGGAATGACCACCTAGAGGAAAACAATGAAGGCGGGGGGCCGCCCCGCCCGTCACTTCTTGACCGGGTCCAACGTGACCCCGGTCTGCCCCTGATAGTTCCCGGACCTGAGCGAGTAGTTCTTATCGCTCTCGGAGTTGAGCGTCTCGAACACGATCTGGCAGAACCTCTCCCCGATCGGGATCTCCACGGGGTCGTCGGTGGCGTTGTAAGCGCCGAGCGTGAGCGTCCCCTCGAACCCGGCGTCTATCTTCCCGAACGCGCCGATTACTCCTCTTCTTATCCAGGTGGTCCTGAGCCAGAGCTGGGCGCAGATGTCGTCGGGCATCCTCACGCGCTCCACCGTGGAAACGTAGAACATCGTCCTGGGAGGGATGGAGACGACGCCTTCCTTCTTGACGTCCGGGTCCCCTCTGACCGCGATCTCGGCTATGCGGAGGTCGTATCCGTTGGGGGTCAGCCCCCTCTCCTCATAATTGCTGATTCCTATGAAGCCGGTCAGGAGGCTCTCCGCGATGTCCCTGTCAGAAAGGATTCCCATGCCCTGTCATAGACCGGTCGTTAAAAACCGTTTCCGAACAGATTCATATCGAAGACTACACATCAAGGCGGCATGATCATACCGCCGTTCCTTCCTCCCGACGGAAGCATTGGAGTCACCGCGCCGTCATTCGGAGTCACGGACCCGACGGACGTGCGCCGCTTCGCCAACGCCAAGAAAAGGCTGGAGGAGCGGGGGCATCGCGTGCTCGAGACCCCCGACGTCTACACGGCGGACGAGGACGGCAGGAGCGCCCCCGCCGAGCAGAGGGTGAAGGAGCTGTGCTCCCTCCTGGAGGATCCGGAGATAGGCTACATCGTGTCGGCCAAGGGCGGCGACTACCAGATCGAGATGCTGGACTGCATGAGGTGGGACGTCCTGGAGGGGAACCCCAAATGGATCCAGGGATACTCGGACAACACCGTGCTTCTTTTCAAGGCGACCGCGGAGCATGACGTCGCCACCGTGTACGGAGGCAACTTCGGGGACTACGGCATGGAGCCGTGGCACAGGAGCGTCTCCGAGAACCTGGAGTTCATCGAAGGAACGAGAAACTCCCAGGACTCCTTCCCGTTCCACGAGGAGGGCTTCTCCGACAAGGTGACCGGCCTGGAGGGGCTCAATGAGGAGGCTCCGACGCTGTGGACCTCGTCCTGCGGGGACGTTTCGTTCGAAGGAAGGCTCATAGGCGGCTGCATGGACGTCCTGGAATGGTTCCACAGGACCGGGACCGCCGACCCGCGCGGGTTCGTGTCCAAGTACGCCGAGGAGGGCATAGTCTGGTACATGGAGACCTACGACATGGATGAGGCGAGGGTCTCGAGGATGCTAGAGGGCATGTCGAAAGACGGATGGTTCGAGGGCGCAAGAGGATTCGTGTTCGGAAGGCCCCTGTTCTTCCGCGGAGAGGACTACGCAATGACCGTGGAGGAGGCCCTGTCGGAGCACGACGTCCCCAAGGTGTTCGGAGCCGACGTCGGGCACAAGGCGCCCCGCATGACGTTCATAAACGGAGCGTTCTCCGAGTTCAGGATCGAAAAAGGCTCCTGCACGCTGAAGTACAGGCTTCGTTGAAAAGTCTAATATCATAGTGCAGGATTCACCGCCATGGATTGGATTCTGCTTGGAATCCCCGTAGGGGTTATCCTGCTGTACTTCGGATCTGATTGGCTCGTCAAGGGCGGAAAAGGCATGGCCCTGCGCCTTGGCATAGCGCCGTTCGTCATAGGATTGACGATTCTCGCATTCGGATCCTCGGCTCCGGAGGCCATTACCTCCATAGTGAGCACGTCCAATCCCGGGATCATCATCGGAAACGTCATCGGGAGCAACATAGCCAACATCGGCCTGGCCATAGGACTAGCCGCCATAGTGGCCCCGATGGCCGCCAAATACTCCAGCATGAAGCTCGAGCTAGCGGTCATGATGATCACTACTCTGGCCCTCACCGTGCTGGCGTTCATCGGATACGCCGACTTCTGGGTCGGAATAGCCTTCGTGGCTTCCCTTCTGGTATTCATCGCGGTGGTGTACCGCCTGAAGAAGGACGACAAGGAGGGGCAGGAGGCGTATTCGTCCGAGGTCGATGAGGACGAGCCGCCTCGCGGCTATCCCGTCCTCCTGTTCTTCGTTGTCGCCGGACTGGTCCTCCTGTACTTCGGAGCCAGGTTCTTCGTCGACGGCGCAGTGGAGCTGGCCTCCATGCTCGGAATGTCCGACCTGCTCATCGGCCTGATCGTCGTGGCTGTGGGGACCTCCCTGCCGGAGATATGCATCAGCCTGATAGCGGCCAGACGCGGGGAGAACGACATGGCCGTGGCGAACATCGTCGGAAGCAACATCTTCAACATACTGTTCGTCCTTGGAATAGGCGCGTCCCTCGTGACCGTTCCGATCGTCGATTCGGTCCTGTACTTCCACATGCCCGTGATGATAGCGCTGTCCCTGCTGATGATCGCCTCCGTCCGCTTCAAGAGCGGCATCTCGAGGCCTGTGGGGGCGCTCATGATAGGCATATACGTCGCATACGTGGCGATAATGATCGCGATGCCCTCGCTGACCCTGTGATTAGAAAATAAAGCGCATCGCCATCGCCGATGGTACCAGACGTTCGTAATCGCCGGAGCATATGCCGTCCGAGACGACGGCTTTCTGCTTTGGATTCACTTGTAACGGAAACGGTCTCGTCAAAAATAATGATAGAGAATAGATTGGTGCAAGGGATGGGATTTGAACCCACGGACCACTAAGGACAAGGCCCTCAACCTTGCGTCGTTGGCCATGCTTGACTACCCTTGCACTGGTGAACTCTCGTATAGGTGACCTGGATATATACCTTTCTATCTTAAGCGGTTCAAGCCAGGAACCTGAAAGGGGTGCCAGCATCGTTCATGAGTGCGGTGTATTCCTCCCTGGACAGAGGCCCCGAGCACAGCACAGTCCATTCGGTTCCGGCGAACTCCGTCCTCAATCCGCAGGGCACAAGGCCGTGGCGCGCGTAGAATCCTACGCGTCTGGTGCGGATGTCTGCTTCCGGTCCGGGGGACTCGGCGTTGAGGAATATGCGCTTGCCTGCCATCTTCGATTTGAGAAGCTCCAAGGCATTTCCTCCGATCCCGGCGGAGCGCATCTCCTCGGAGACGGCCAGGAAGCCCAGGAAGCAGACGTCGGAGCGGAGAAGGTACAGGAGGAAGCCAGCCGCCTTTCCGCCTTCCACGATGGCGCAGAAGCCGTCGCCCTGCCTCCTGGGAACCGACAGCATCTCCTCTATCGAAACGCGCTCGAAGGGTGGGAAAGCCTCATCGTTGATCCTGGAGACCTCTTCGAGGAGAGGGGAGCCCTCCCTCAGAGGGACGAGCTCCATGATCGGTGCTTCCAGGTGCGCGCGGCCATGCCGAGGGCGATCACGTTCTCGTCGGGGCTGGTGATGGGCGTCTCGCATCCGGGAGCGAGGATGAACCCGCCTCCTTCCGCCGCCGCGTCCATTATCCTGTAGCATTCCGCGGTGATGGACTCGGGCGTTCCGGACATCATCTGCGACACGGGGTTTATGTTGCCCATGATCGCGAACTTCCCGTCCGCGTTCCTCTTCGCCTTTCCGGGATCGACGGCGTGGTCGAAGCTGAGGCAGTCCGCCTTGGTCTCGGGGAGCTGCTTCATGGTCTCCAGGGTGTTGCCGCAGATATGGACGAAGGTCGGGACGGTGTTGTCCATGGCCTTCACGTCCGCGACGACCTTCGCTATGTGCTCCTTGGAGTATTCCGCGAACATGTCCGGAGGGATGAGGTCCTGGGACGAGGTGGGGTCGGCCATCCACATGACGGTGGATCCAGCATCGATCATGCGTCTCTGCATGTCGGAGACCAGCACGGTGACCTTTGTTATGAGGGACTTCACCAGGTCGGGATCCATGAACGTGTTCATGATCATGTTCTCTACGCCCATGACGTACCCGGCGGTGGTGATCGGCCCCCAGGACAGGCCGCATATGTGCAGGTCCTCGGGAAGGATCCTGGCGGTCTCCTGGATGCTCTCGGTGAAGACCTTGGTGAAGTTGGGGCAGGTCCGGGGGTCGTACGGGTCGAACAGCTCCAGATTGTCGACGTCCTCCTGGGTGTCGACGATGTGTCCGGGGACGCGGCCGTAGTCGTTCTCCGGGAAGGTGACCTTCATCCCGAGGTCCAGGAACGGCACCTGGGAGTCCAGGATGGGCTTCACGAAGTCGGAAAGCGTCTTCATGGAATAATCGACGGAGACCTTGGCTGACAGCTTCGGGTCCCATCTGGCGGCCTGCACGGTCTCGCCCGCGCTGTATGCCGCCGTGGCTAGCGCAAAGTTGTTGACGGGGACCCTCTCCCCTTCCTCGAATCTCAGGGCAGCCTCTACGCACGCCCTGTGCCCTGCATCTTTCATACGGGATAATCCGCGATTGGATTCATATGCTTTTCAGATGCGGCGGATGATGCGATCGGTGAACTCCTCGGTCGTGAGGGTCCCTCCGACGTCCGGGGTCCTCTCCCCTGCGCGATAGGTCTCGCACAGGGCCTCCATCACGGCATCGGCCTCCTTGGCCCTTCCCATGTTGAAGAGGGCCATGTATCCGCCGATGATCATGGAGGTAGGGTTCACGTATCCGGGCTCCACGTTCTCCTGGGGAGCGCTGGATTCGGACAGGAAGTACTCGTCCCCGATGTAGTTGTTCGGGGAGATGTGGTTCCCTCCCGTGAGTCCGGCCAGCAATCCTCCGGCCATCCTGCCAAAGAGGTCCACGCAGACCACCGTCTCGTACTCCGAGGGCTTCCTGGTAGCGAACGCGGCCCATCTCTGCACGGATTCGGTGGAAAGCTCGAACTCCCCGGTGCCGAATATGTCCATGAAGCATTCCTTGAACAGCGAGCTGGACTCCGGGAAGGTGTCGCTGGTGAGGCATGCGACCCTCCTCCCATGGGATATCTCGGACATGGACATGGCCTTGGCCATCATCCTGCTGTACGAGGCCTTCCTGACGTACTTCGTGAGGGTTATCCCGCTCAGGTCCTCGGTCTCCACGATGTCCTTCCCCGGGACGGGGCTGCAGAACCATAGGGTGGTGTCGATGTCCGGCATCCCCAGGTCGTCGGACAGGGTGACGAACCTCTTGCACACGGCGTACAGGTCGAGCTGGACCCTGAGGATGTTCAGCGGGTCCTTGCGGGGGTTCCAGTCGACAGAGGACAGGTCCAGAGGCCCGCAAATGGCGTTCCCGCATTCGTTGGCCAGCTCCAGGGTCTCGCGAGGAAGGAGGCTGTCCAGCTTCTCGTATGCGGCCGCTCCTATGTCGCCTTCGACGAATTCCAGGCCGTCGGCTGCTGCGGATAGGATCTCGCGGGCGGAAGCCGTGATGGACGGTCCGATGCCGTCCCCGGGCAGGAGAAGAATCTTGTCCATGTGGGTGTGTCCTCGATGCTGTGTTCAGGGTTCGGCTCTAACGCACATCGATTGAAATAACTTATGCGAAGAATCCGCCCGAAATGGATGCTTTCATACAGATGATGGAGCGAAAAGGAGGGACGCACCCGTTCGATGCGCCCCTGGAGAGTTTCAGAGGACCCTGTCCACGAGGGCGGCGTAGATGAGAGGGAGGGTGATGGTGGCGTCTCCCTCGACGGTCATCTTCTTGGCGTCGGCCTTGACCTTTCCCCAGGAGACGGCCTCTCTGAGCCTGGCTCCGGAAAGGGATCCGTCGTACTCCTCGGCGGTGGTCAGGTAGACCGCGTAGTCGAGCCCGCCGCGGAACTGGTTCCACCAGATGACGTGGTGCTTGGAGATCCCTCCTCCGATCATGAGGGCTCCGGTCCTGACGGCGTGGTTGGTCATCTCGGAGAGCATCTGCTCGTCTCCGAAGAGGTCGATCCTGAACTTCCTGTGGGTCTGGTAGTACATCCAGAGCTGGCATCCGAAGGATCCGTCGGTGATCCCGGGGACGACGATGGGGACGTTGTTCTTGTAGCACTGGTACATGAGCGAGTCCTCGTTGTTCATCCTCTTTCCGACCTCCCAGATGATCTCATGGGTGGTCATGGAGTCCTTGCCCTCGAAGATCTCGTCGAACATGGGGAGGATCTCTCCCTCGAGGACCTCTCCGTAGCAGGAGTCGGGGACCAGGACGTTTCCGAGCCTGGAGATGGAGTACTCGTCCCTGAGCTTGGCGTCGTCCATCATGAAGTCGCCCTTGAAGTAGTCCTCGTAGGTCCTGGAGATGTCGTGGTCCAGGGTTCCGCAGGTGGTTATGATGAGGTCGACCATGTGGTTCCTGACCATGTCGACGATGACTCCGTGGGTTCCGGTGGCGTTGATGCACGCGGGGAAGGAGAGGATCCTGAGGCAGTCCTTGTCCTTGATCATCCTCTCGGCGATGTCGGTGGCGTCGGACAGCTTCTGAGCGGTGAATCCGCCCGCGCGGCCCATTGCTCTGATCATCTGGTCGACGGTCATTCCTTTGGTGACCTTGATGTCCTCTACTGCGATGAGTTCGAGTTCTTCTGACATGATTTTCAGCTCTGAGCCCGCTTAGAGCCATGCCGTTAAAATATGTTGCTACGGGAACCTTCCAATTCCGACATCATCAGAGAGGCCGTCTCCCTGGGCGTTCCGGAGCCGTCCACGACGATGACGCCGGGTTCGGAAAGGATCCTGCTTCTGATCTCCTCCATGGATTCCCTGTTCTCGAACATCTCCAGGTCCCCTCCCCGGGAGGAGACGCGCCCCATGGCCGTCTCGGGGTCCACATCGACGAAGAACATGGCGTCGGGACGGGGCATGACGGCGGAGAAAGCCTTGTAGACGATCCTGCAGACCGGCTTTGGAAGGTAGAACGCGGACAGGGTGTACCTCACGGCGACGACGTCGCTTCTCGCTCTCCTGATGCGGAACGAGCTCAGGAACATCTCCGTGGAGAGGAATCCTGCCGCGAAAAGCGCTGCGGGAAGGCCGTCCTTCAGGAGAAGCTTTTTGCAGGTCCTTCCGAGGAACCCCTCGCCAGGATGCTCGATCACCACGACTTTCCCGGATTCCCTGAGCATCATGCCGGCCAGCTCTTGGGAGACGGTGCTCTTGCCGCTTCCGTCGAGGCCGTCTATGCTCAGGAACATGCTCGTCCATCGGGGGCCGGATATATATGGACTGCCGATTCCCCCAGCATGATGGTAATGGTCCCCGGCGAGGGGTGCTAGGACGGCCTGGAAGGCAAGAGGGTGCTGGTCTGGACCTGCAACACCTGCGCGAGGTTCTGCGGCGTAGGGGGCAAGGACAGGGCGGAGCAGGTCTCCTCCGAGCTGAGGGAGAGAGGATACGACGTCGTCGGGACGGCGTCCACGTCCGCGGCATGCTTCATGTCCAAAGCCAGGAAGCTGTCCGAGGAGAGCCCGGAGCGCGACGTCGTCCTCGCGCTATGCTGCGACATAGGCGCCGACTGCGCCAGGAAGGCCACCGGCGCGAAGGTCGTGAACCCGGTGAGGACACTGGGCGTTGGATACCTGGACGATGACGGCGCGCCCAGGCTGTCCTGACCGGTCCGGTCGCATATCTGATATATACCCTATCTTTTACGAGCCTCAGTGGTAACAATGATCATGCACGAGCTTTCCAAAGACAGGGTCACCCCCGAGAAGTTCACCGCGATAATCGAGATTCCGAAAGGAAGCAAGGTCAAATACGAGATCGACGAGGAGACCGGCCTGCTGGCCCTCGACAGGGTCCTCTCCACCTCCACCGAGTACCCCTGGAACTACGGATTCATCCCCAGGACCTACGCCTTCGACGGAGACCCCCTGGACGTCGTCCTCCTCTGCTCCGAGACCCTCTTCCCCAACGTCCTCGTCGAGTGCAAGCCCATCGGAATCCTGAAGATGGTCGACGGCGGAGACCAGGACGACAAGGTCATCGCAGTCCCCACCAAGGACCGCCACTTCAGGGACTTCGACAGCATCACCCAGCTCCCCCAGCACCTCACCGACGAGATCAGGCACTTCTTCTCCGTCTACAAGGCTCTCGAGGGAAAGGTCACCGAGGCCAAGGAGATGCTCGACGCCGACGCCGCCAAGGAGATGGTGGCCATCTGCAAGAAGAGGTACGACGAGAAGTTCCCCGACATGTGATCCAGCGGAGGGGACCCTTCCCCTTTGCTCTATCATTAAATACCAAATCCTTATTGCTCAAGAGGAGGACCGATAATGTACACCATGATCAAGGACGTCGAGAGGCTCGTCTGCATCCCGCCTGCGGAGCTGGGCGAGGATATCGACAGCATCGTCGACAAGCTAACCTGGGAGACATACGGGGGCAGGCTGGGAGAGGACAAATCGTTCACCGTCCTCATCCAGAACGTCAGGCCCGTGGGTCCTGGCCGCATCGTCCACGGAAATGGAGGGGTGCATCAGGCCGTCATGTTCGACCAGATAGTGTTCAAGCCTGAGAACGACGAGATCGTCGAAGGCAACGTGGTGGAGATAGTGAAGTTCGGAGCGTTCGTAAGGTTCGGACCTCTGGACGGTCTGCTCCACGTCAGCCAGGTCATGGACGACCGCGTCGACATCGATGAGTCCAACCAGAGGCTCGTCGGAAAGGAGAGCGGAAGGCATCTCGCCGTCGGAGACGTCGTAAGGGCTAGGATCGTCAGCGTAGATCTGAACGAGAAGGACCCCCAGGACAGCAAGATCGGTCTCACGATGCGCCAGACCGGACTCGGAAAGCTCCAGTGGCTGGACGAGGACAACAAGAAGAAGAGCAAAGGAGCTGAAGCCGATGAGTGATGTGAAGAACCTGGTCGCCTGCAAGAACTGCAAGTCTCTCTTCGACAGCGTCGAGCTGAAGGCTTCCGGGCAGACCACCTGCAAATACTGCAACAGCCCGCTCACCAAGGACTGGCAGGGATATCTCGCGATCGTCGACTTCGAGAAGTCCGAGATCGCGAAGACCATGGGCATATCCAAGAACGGGATGTATGCCCTGAAGGTCCGTTGACGCTCATGTTCGAGAGGGACCTGGTGCTGCCCGCCTCCGAGAGGCAGGCGTTCAAGGAACCGATCGGGAATGAGCTGTACGATTCCGACCTGGAGTCGTTCAGCAGAGGAAACCTTTTGGTGACCGTCGGGGACGTGGTATCCTTGACGTTCAGAGAGCACGGCATAAGGCCGGACCTGTCGATATACGACGGGTTCACCGAGCGCCGTGAGATGACCGGATTCGCGGAGCTCGTCGAGGACGAGCCCAAGGAGAGGGTCGTCAGCCCTGCGGGGACGATATCGGCGGAGCTCGCCGATGCCATCCGCAGGAGCATCGAGGGGTCCGGAAGCGGACTGATACTCGTCGAAGGGGAGGAGGACCTGGCATTGCTGCCCTGCATCCTCTACGCTCCCTTGGGGACGAGGATCGTCTACGGATGGCCCGGACGGTGCATGATGCTCGTCACCACGGACGAGGCCATCCAAATGAAGGCCGCCACATTGGCCGCTAGAATGGAGGAAACCATATGAAAATGGAGATAACCCAGCAGAGGGAGAACCCTCTTCAGAAAAGGACCGAGGTCTATTTCACGATCGACCACGCCGGCGAGACCACTCCCGGAAGGAACGCAGTCGCAGAGGAAGTCGCGAAGAAGTTCAAGTCCAAGAGGAACTGCGTCGTCATCGACCACATCGAGTCCGTCTACGGAAGGGGCATGTCCAAGGGATACGCCAAAGTTTACGAGAGCATGGAAGCAGCTCTCGAGTACGACCGCGAGCACCTCCTCAAGAGGAACGGAATCGAGGCCCCCAAGGCCGAGGCTCCCGCAGCGGAGGAGTGATTCCGATGGCAGGAAAAGCAGCAGCGAAGAAGGCCTACACCAAGAGGGACGCTTACAAGGTCGAGGGCGGCAAGCTCGTCAGGACCAAGCCCGTCTGCCCCAAGTGCGGACCCGGAGTCTTCATGGCCACCCACAAGGACAGGAAGGCCTGCGGACGCTGCGGATACACCGAGTTCAACCAGAACTGAGGTTCCCGTGAACCTGCCGGGTCTCCCGGCCAAACATCTTAATTTTTCTCATGGACCCGTAGTATAGTCTGGATAGAATGGGGGCCTCCGGAGCCTCGGACTCGGGTTCGAATCCCGACGGGTCCGCTCGACTTACTGTCCAGATGTCCTCTTTTCGAATTCAATGGTTTTCGGCCTTTCCGCACCATATATGCGGTTTAGACAAATAATAAGTATACAATGTATCTATTCAGATTAGATATTATCATTCATCTTGATAAAATCCCTCAAGTTATTACATTATTAATAACCGTTTTTCGCCGTCTGTTCGCCTTCCGGGGTCTTCCCGGCTCGGTTGGATGAGTCATCCAAGATGTCGCCCGACCCCACCGCGGGATTTTTTGGGGTGTTTTCTAAACGATTATGGCTGTGTATATGACATATTATATCTTATCAATCGAATATAATAGATATTTTCGTCAATATCCTCAGAAGTTATTACATACCTAATAACATCCGCTCGGAACGGGACGAAGCGTCGTAAGGGGGCGGTGCGGCTGCTGTTCGCTGTTAGGTTGTTAGGCTGTTGGGGCAGGGCCCGCGACCCTCCGGGACTCGGGCGGAAGCACATGGGGCATGCCCGGCCGTCCCGCCCTCCGGCGCCTTGTTTGCTGTTAGGTTGTTAGGCTGTTGGGCTACTGCTCCCGACATCTCGGAGAGTAGGCCGATGTATACGGGCGCCAGCCTGGACGCTCCCCCATCGGGATGCGGCGACTGCGGCGTCCCTCCCTGCGAATCCTTGTTTCCTGTTAGGTTGTTAGGCTGTTGGGGCATGGGCAGATGTGCCTCGGTCGGCCCTCAATTCCCATCAAGAGTTCTCGTGATGCTCATGTCTTCCGCAATCGGCTGCCGAGGCGATCCAAGGGTCTGGGACGAGCTCGGTTGCCCGGTTCACCTCACATGCCTAGCCGGGGAGAATCCCGATTCTAGGCCAACTAAGATAGATATATACGCGCTGCGCGAGGTGCATGGGTGTGGGTGTGTGAACGATGCTGGCTGTTCGGGGTCGATGTCCCGGAGGAGCCGATCTCGGGCGTCGAGGTATGCGACCTCAGGCGCCTTGCGATCTCCAAGGACTGAATTACTTACATGCGCAGAATTTCGGCCTCTA
>JAEEGF011103679.1_pt1 | contig 16746 bp, 13 predicted proteins | sample 9134171 | NCBI WGS metagenome assembly JAEEGF01 (sample SAMN16246542, study PRJNA631951) | gut metagenome | biome: gut microbiome; feature: rumen; material: AP-attached | host: Bos | place: Iran: Karaj | collected 2018-10
GCACTTCTTTTTATCACACCGATCAATCTGCTCTATCTCGGCGCACTGCTGATTTTTCCTTCAAAAGAACAGAACACCGCAGGTTCAGAGAATTATAACGGCCGCAGCTCTTTTTCCGGACCGGAGCAGAAGCAGGAGGAACCGGATGATGCCGATAATGACGATCTCAGCGATTACGATGATGATCCGGATAACTACGATGAAGACTGTGAAGACGAAGATCTGGACGACTGCGATGAAGACGATGAAGAGCTGAGAGGCGATATAGATCTGTACGATGAAGACACTAATGAGGACGGCCGCAGATCATAATCCCCGAAACTCCGCCCCGGAGCAGATCTGCAGGTAAATGCCGCGGGCGTATATTTCTCCGGAGCTAAACATTTCGGCAACAGCCATCACAAAACATATTCACTGATCTGCGCATAGCGCCGTGCTCTGTTATAATCCGGTGCATACACAGCAATAAACCTCGGGGGTATTATGACAGCAAAGGAACTTCAGGACAGATTCAGCTTCAGCTACGGGGAGCGGGATCAGAGCTATACCTTTGTTCTTTACGGAAGAAACCAGTCACCCGCCGTCGGCTTCACCCTGTCATTCCGGGATCGGGTTCTGCGGGCCCAGGAATTTGTCCAAAGATCCGTTCCGCCTAAAAAATGGGAGCCGAAACCGGGCTCATCCTATGAAAAATATTATCTCAAGGATCATGAATTTTCAGATCTGTACCAGCTGGAGCAGATAATGAACAATCTGACCAGATTTCTGAACTACGACATGATCGACTTCAACCAGAAACTTTTCAACGAGGAAAGCCGCAGAGAAATTCTCAGGCTGATCATCAAAGATGCCAACTGGAGGGGACTGTACAAACTCAACCGTCTGACTCCGCCTGTTCTTAAACGGGATGAAAACAGCAGCTCTGTTCCTGATGCATCCTCCCCGAAAGCGGCAGCCGTCAGTCCAGCGGCAGCACCGTCAGCAGTTTCATCCTCCGCAGGATCTCTTTCAACGACACCAGCTTCTGCGGCACAGTCCCGGGGGGCTGCTCACGTGGGCTCTGCTCTGTCAGCCTCAACCGGCAGCACTGCAGATCACAGCTACCGCATCGGTAACGTCAATGTCAGAACCGTTGCCCCGTCGGTGGCAAAACAGCATCCCGGTGCGGCCGGACACAAAGCTCATGATGAGGAAGGCTCCGGCTTTCTGGGGTATTTTTTCAGTTTCAAAGGAAGACTCGGACGCAGGGCCTTCTTCTGGCGCACGATGCTGGCAATAGTACTGGCAGGGGTGATACTCTTCGGTCTTGCCATGGCCTATCCGCTGATGGAGGATACCCTGCAGGAAATCGAAGGGAATGAGGAAATGACACCGGAACTATTTGTCACTGCAATGGCGCTTCTCGAAGCTTTTGTCCTAGGGATCATCGGACTGTCACTGTGCGCCCGCCGGGCAAGGGATGCAGGGATCGGGGCAGTAAGCTGTTTTCTGGCCCTCGTCTACCCGATCAATTTCGGATATTTTCTTGTACTGCTGCTGTTCCCGACCAAGAAAAAATGATCGGACGGCGGTTCAGCAAAAAAAAGGAGTTAATATTGGATAACGACAGAGCTAAGGTTTATGCCACCTTTAATGTAAAGTTTGATTCTCTTACCGACTGTTTCACCTTTGTGATTTTCACCAGGGATCGCACCTTCGCCCTCAGGTTCGGTATTTCCTACCGGGGTCAGAAAATGAGCTGCGAGGAGGTGGAGTTCAGGGGAGGCAGATGGGAGCACAAATTTGCCGCCCTTCAGAAAAATGAAAATCTGAATGAGGACTGTTTCACCGATCCGGTGGCGCTGCAGGGTACTTTTCTCAGGATAATCAAATACTACGGCCGCAACATCGAAGATTTTGCAGAAAAATATTTCACCCGCAAAAACTGCCTCGCGCTGTTCAGTATTCTGATTAAAGACGCCAACGAACGGGGGCTGTTTGAAAGGTACCGCTATCCTTTCGTCGCCCCGTATGAGGAACAGTATGAAGAGCAGGATGAGAATAGCACCGCCGGTGCCGCCGCCGGAAATAACAGCAGTTCATCCCGGCAGAACAGCAGTACCGGCCGTGATAAGGGAGGTTCAGACAGCAATGCCGATAATGACCGCCGCTTTGAAGAATTCAAAAAAAGGGTCAAAGCAGAATACAAGGCTTCAGGCAGTCAGTACAGTTCCGCATCCGGATCTGCCGGATCATCCGGTGCCGGATCCCGGACCTCATCCGGAAGCACCGAAGCAGGCAGTGAGGACAACCCGTTTGCAAAGTACGCGGATCACTACTCCCGCTCGGCAGCCGATTCACCGGGCGGTTTTGTTAATTTCGTCTTTCCGCGGGGGATCAAAATCGGACGCGGGCAGCTTTTGGTCCGGATCATAGTCATCAACATAGTCCTTGTTATGCTCAGCGCAATTCTCGGTCCGCTCAGGGCGGTAATGCTGCCGCTGGTAATGATTACGTCAATGATCAGTCTGTTTATGAACTGCATGGCACGTCTTAAAGATCTGCAGTGGTCGGGATGGTTTATGGTGCTGCTGTTTCTTCCTCTGTTCAACTGGATCCTGCTCGGAGCTCTGCTGCTGGTGCCGGGTAAAACAAACCGCTGATCCGGTTTCATCCGGATTTACTTCCGGTCAGGATCGGGATCCTGCCCTTTACAATTTTTCCTCCCGAAATGTTGCCGATAAACTCCAGATTCGGCAGCTGGCCGAGCAGCGCCGGTGCAAACAGATCCGCCTCCTCCTCTTTGAGCATCTGGGCCTGGGAGCCGGAATGGATTACCGGCTGATGCGGATCTGTACTCTGCCCCAGGGTATGGGTCAGGGTGCTGATCCTGGTCTTCGGAATTTTGTCGGTAATGTAGGTCTGGGTCTCCACATCGGTAACTCTCAGGGCAAAAATATTGTTGATATTGCCCAGTACCTGGGTAGCCTTGTCGGCAGAACCTAGTCTGGCGGCAAAATCCGCAAAGGTCTGGGTGGCGACAAACAGCCGCAGTCCGGCACCGCGCCCCTTGTTAAGAAGCTGGATAAAAGGCTCGTTAATCACCTCCGCCGCCTCATCCACAAATACATTCACCGGCCGGTTGTCAACCCCGTAGTTATAGCGATCCCCCGCCACCGCGGTCAGATCTGAAAGGATCAGCGAGCCGATGGCCGAGCCCACCATGCCGTCGGTAAGGGAATCAAGACCGAAGTAGGCAACTCCCCCGCTGTTGATGATCCTGGCGGTATCAAGAATAAGCCGTTCCTCCCCGCCGCGCTGCGGATCCGGACTGAGCATCGGACCTAGAATGCCGGAGGTGAGCATATTCATAATCGGCAGCAGTCCGGCCACCATTTTGGAAAAATGGGCGGTATCATGCTCATACATGGACAGCAGTCCCTCGATATCGGAATTCGGATATTTTACCGCAAGCTCCTCCCGATAGAAATTTTTCCAGCTCTGTGCCCTGCCCTCCAGACGCTGTTTTTCAATCCGCTGCAGAAAACTGCGGTATTTCTCCCGACCCTTGGGAACTGTAAGATCAAGATATGACTCCAGAGTCTTTACCACCAGTCCGGCCGCCCCGGATTCAAGATAGTGGCGGATGGTAACCAGCTGTGGTCTTACCCGGCAGATCACCATACCCTGAATGATATTGTTGAGAGCCTGCCAGGAGAAAGCCTTGAAGGTGGAGCCGGAACCGCTTTCCGAAGGCATCAGCGCCGAGATGCGGGAGGCAATTTCGGTGGGACGGGAGAAATTATGCAAAGGATCGATGCAGAAGGATTTCTCAGGAAAGGCGGGATTGAAATACAGGAACCTCTCGCTCTGGTTAAGACAGCGGCAGGCTCTTTCTGCGTTATGTGCAAGTTCCTTATCCCCTTTCGGATCGATGATAATCACCGTTTCGTTGCGGGCCACTGCCTCGGAAATCAGCAGATCGAACATTCTGGTATTATGGGTGATTATCAGATCGTCGGTAATGTAGAGATGCTCCGCTGAATCAACCATAATGCAGCGGCACTCAGCCATGCCGGCAGGGACGATCTTTTTAATTTCCCGGAAAACAGTGGTAAATTTTCCGTGCTCCAGTTCTTTGCATTCCAGCACCGGAACCTCCACCGCTGTACCCTGACGCATCAAAGTGATAATGTCACCCAACTCCACCGTGGTTAAGGAGGAACTGCGCATCTGGGATGAAGCTGATTCTGCTGCAGGAACACGGGTTATCACCCGCCACAGGTGCTCCATGGAACAGCGGGTTCTGCGACCGTCGCTTAAAATTATTTCGTAGATCTCAAGTACTCCCCGGGGGAAGATGCCGCTGATACGGCGGGGCTTTCCTTCAGGATCGGTAATAAAATCACCCACCTTCAGCTCCCCCATGCACCGCCATCCTGACGGGGTGAGAACCGCACAGTCAAGGGGCTGGGCCTTGCCGGCTCCGGTGGTACCCACAATCAGGGTATGCCCCTCGGCATGTTTAAGCTCCTGATAAAGAGGTACCTCCCTGGTTTCAAGTCCGTGGATCCAGGGCTGGCCGATCACCGGCGGCGGCGCCCTGCGGCCGGTCATGAAATCCACCGCACGGGCGGTCAGACTGCGTTCAGGTCTGAAACAGCTCTGATCCATTGCCGCCAGCTGACTTGCCAGCTGGGCATGACGGTGCTCCCATTCAAAACCGGTACCGATCCACATGGTTCCGGGAACACTGTTTTTACGTAAAAGTTCATCAAAGGTAATGAACTCAAGTTCGCGGTAGATCAGATTCTGCTGGCGGCGGTACAGTCTGATCCCGCCCGGCAGAGAAACCGAAATCTGCACTGCGGCCAGCGCCCCTGCGGCGGCAAGAGGCTCCAGCGGCAGATCCTGCAGCATGGTGAGCACAAGAGTTCCTGCGGTCCCGGCGGTCCACATACCTGCTGTCCACAGTTCATAGTTGGGACGGAAAGGATTATCAAAATTAAACGGACGGTTCACCGTCTTCATGGTCGGACTCCTTGTTTTCAAACAGAGCTTCAAGAATCACCTTCTGACGTGAAATATTCAGAAGGCCCTTGAGTTTTAATTTCGGATCCCGCAGCGACCGTCTGACATTCAACAGTTTGAGCTTCGGGTAACGGGTGGCAATCAGCTGTTCAAATGCATCAACCGGTACTGCGGTCCGTTTGTCGTCCAGAACCTCCACCCGTTCAAAATAGCAGGAGGAGCCGGCAGTCATCAGATCGATCATTTCATTGATGCAGGATTCCACCTCCCGGCTGTCAGCAGCGGAGGATTTGGTTCGAACGGTTTTGTGCGCAGACTGTTCGGCTCCTGCGACAACCGGAATTCCGGTTGAGCCGGCAGGTTCCGTTGCGGGCTCCGGGGAATTTTCTGAAAAATATTTTTCAAAACTTTCTGCCGTCAGCGCCTGATGTTTAAACTCCCGCAGCATAGCCCGTGAAAATGAGCTGTTGAATCTTACCAGGCGGTGCTGCTCTGAGGTCATAACCTCACGTCCGCCGCTGAATTCACCGAGCAGCCGGTCGGAGGCAAGCTGACTGACTACAAGTTCAAGATCCTCACGCATTCCCAGATCTGCAATCAGCCGTGACTGCTCATCGCGGTAAATCCCGGCTGGAGCCGCGGTATGGCTCAGGATCGGCAGAAAAAACTCCCGCAGAAAATCTCCCCCATGGTAGCCGCGCTGAAAAATTTTCTCCCAGCTGCGGCTGATCTCAAGGGAGGGAATTTGCGAAAGTGAGGTTTTCTCACTGCTCTTCTGAATTTCAGGTGTTTTTTCACTGCGGGATTTTTTTGCCTCACTGAGTTTTTTCCTTCTGGCCCGGAGTTCCTGATCCAGGGTTCTGCTTAAATCATCACTGCAGCCGGACTCAACCGGCTTATTCACGGTCGGCTCCGGAGGCAAAGAATTTTTTTGATGCTCTGATGACGGCAGAGAATTAATTTTTTCCTGCGCTTCAGTTTCATTAATTTTCACTGTTTCTTCCGGTTCAACCGGGACTTCACTGCCTGCGGCTGACAGTTCATCCGCAACTGCGGCAGCAGTCCCGCTGCTCTCTGTTCCGTCATCCGGATCATCCGGTTCAGTAGCGGAGGCGGACTCCGGCAGTGTCGAATCCGTCTGCACTGCTGAAAAAATTTCCGGAATTTCCAAATCTTCCTGCAGTTCTTCCTGTTTCACCTGAGGATCTTCAGACAAAGCGGAATTTTCAGTTTCAGGTTTAAACTCCGGAACTGCGGCAGCCGTCTCCTTCTGCTCCCGCAGTTCCAACAGATTGTCGAGAGGGTTCGGCAGTGCTCCGGAATAAATTCTGTCAATAGAATCAATTTTAAGCGCCAGCACTTTCACAGTAGGAGACAGATCCGGCATGATTTCAAAATAGCGGTAGCGGTGACCGTCTGTCACGTTGGCAATACCGGCCCCGCTGTCTATAATCAGATCAGCAACGGTTTCTTTACTGCGTGGAATACCGGGAATTTTCTCCTCATCGAGCAGAGCTGTAACATCCCGGAAAAAAGACCAGTCGATATAGGTTCCGTCCTTCATGTACAGTACCGCGCCCCCTGGAACATTGATTTTCCATTTACCCGAACTGACCAGCTGACGGATGGCATCGAAAATATAACGATCTGCTGGAAGACCAACCATGGCAAGAGCCGGATCGTAACAGTTGCAGAGACGGTCCTTTTCAACAGAATCAGAGTCGGCCTTAAGCACAATTTTTACCAGCGGCTCATCAGTGGCGGTGTGACTGACTGCATGGAGAACTGATTCAATAATCGAAGTACTGCCACGCAGGCGAAGATATTTTTTTACCTCCGGGGTAATCACCGATTCAACTCCGAGGATCCCCGCCTCCTCATGTCTGAGATGACGGTTCGGACGCCAGTGCAGAAAATATTTTTTCAGACGGTTTTCCCTCAGCCAGTCATAGAGATTTTCAGTAAGAGGATTCCATTCCAGTCCTCCCTTTTCATCGGTGACTGTCATATCGGTTATAGGCTTTCCAAGATCGTGCATCAGTCCGGCGGTGCAGCAGGCAAACCTCCATCTTGGTTCATTGAGTCTTCGTTCCTGTGGTGTGTCATCAAAGCTGAATATTACCGAGTCTGAGGAACGCAGCGCCAGATAGGCTACCTCCAGACCGTGACGAAGCAGTCCGCCGACACCGCGGTGATGATGAATTTCCGATGCAGGTAGAAGATGAACAAAGGAGGCATAACGCAGCAGCATCGGTTCAAGAAGTTCGCGGTACTGCAGATCATTTAGACCGCAGCTAAGTCTGATCCGGTCAACCAGTTCCTTCTGGCTGTACAGAAGCTGATGCGGATCGGCAAAGGGAAGCCCCTCAAGAAAAGGAGGATACCTCGGGATGTCGATATTCAAATCAGGTTCGGAAATTTTTTTTTCGGAATTTTTATTTTTTTCTCTACCGCTGAAAAACTTTTTTTTGAAATCAGAAATTGAAAAGATCATAGCCCAAACCGTATAGTTCCGGCTGTAGAATAACAGTTTGAAAATCAGAGCAAACTAATGGGGCGACCTTTGGGGATGTTGTTAATGACTACGGAGACAACACAGTAGCTAAACTATTTCTGTAAGAGGTTCCGACAATTCAAACTTAATTACGACAAGATCCAAATATCGGCATACCTTCACAACAGATTGACAGTTCAGTTTCGAACACACACAAAAAAAAGAACCGCCCGGTGCATAAGCAGAAGGCGGTCAGTATTCAAAATATTCAAAAAAGAAAAACTACATTATGTATTCACTCAGACGCAGATTCACATCCATAACATCCTTGACCAGTTCTTTGGCTGAATCAACTATGTCACTGCCGAGTTCAAACTGATCAGTAAGATAGTTGAAGGCCTCGGTTTCATTCTCACTCAGATATTGATCTGAATCGATAAGATAAATCACATGAAACAGTACAATCTTTTTAATTTTCTCACTCTTTGATGAGAAATAATCAATCAGATCATTAACAGATCCGGTATCAGGGATCTTCTCCACATCAAATTCAAACTTCAACTGTTCAACAAAAGACTCTTCATCAAAATCATACTGGCTGTCGATCTGAGCCATCTTGTAAATTAATTCCACCAGTTTTTCAGACTGTTCGAAATCAAGTTCATTAGAAAACATTTTCTTCCCTTTTGGAAACAACAAAATCTTTATATGATCATACAACAAGTGAAGAAAATTACAAATTAATTCGCTGTTGCAATTCTGTTTCTGCGAGGATGCATCAAAATCTCTGCCACTGTTCCCGCCGCTGTGTTCACAGGAGCGTACATCAGAAAAAAACGTCGACCGGAAGGTCATCCTGTTAAAAATCAATGTAAAAAAAGGAAGCAAAATTAATTTTTTCAGGAGATTTTTATGCGCCATCTATTTAATCTGCTCTCGGCTGCAACCGCGGCAGTCACGATTTGCGGATGCAGCAGCCGGACGGCAGAGCCCATTTCAGTTTCGCAGCAGATCGAAACAGCCGGAATTTCAACCGGCACCGCTCGTACCGTCCGTCATTCAGGCAATCTTTCTTACATCTATCTACCGTCAGCCGCAGGAACAGACATCAAATCCAGAAATTATCCGATTATCCATGTACTGACAGCTGCAGGTTCACACAAAAAAAGTTACGAAAAAAATTTTTCACCGGTTCAGCGCAATTTCTCTGATCTGAGTCCGAGGTTCTGTCCGGATAACCGGCAACGGCAGACAACAGTATTAAAAAAAGATCCGCCAGGTTGTACAATATTGAAAAAATAAGAAGGAATACACATGAATCTCTATATCTGCGAAAAACCGTCCCAGGGACGTGATCTGGCAAAAGTACTAGGATGCAGCACCAGACACGAAGGCTCCCTCTCCGGCGGAAACAACACCGTAACCTGGTGTCTCGGACATCTGCTGGAACTGTTCGAACCTCACGAATATGATCCGAAATATAAAAGATGGTGTATTGAAGATCTGCCGATAGTGCCTGAAAGCTACCGCTACCGGGTCAAATCAGCTTCGGCAAAACAGTACAAGGTGGTTGCAGATCTGATTAAAAAAGCCGACTGCGTCTTCATCGCCACCGACTTTGATCGTGAGGGGGAGGCCATAGCCAGAACAATTCTCGAACGTACCCGCTACCACGGACCGGTGAAAAGAGTCTGTCTGTCCGCACTTGACGATCTGAGTATCAAACGTGCCCTGAACAATGTCCGTGAAGGGGATGAAACAGTATCACTGTACTATTCCGCCCAGGCACGGCTGAGAGCAGACTGGGTCGTAGGTCTTAATCTCAGCAGACTTTTCACCCTGCTCGGCCGGGCCTCGGGGTTCAACGGTTCAGTTCCGGTGGGAAGAGTAATCACTCCGACCGTGGCACTGGTGGTGGATCGGGATCTGCAGATCAGAAATTTTGTTCCGGTACCGTACTATGAACTTAAAGTACAGGTAAATACCGAACGGGGAAATTTTACCGCCGGATGGAATGTTCCTGAAGCTGTCGCCGACGAGTCGGGGCACTGTCTTGATCGCAAATTTGCCGAACAGGCGGCGCAGGCGGTTAGCAATGCAGCCGGTATTATCGCTTCAGCTGAGAAAAAACCGGTAAAGGAGGCGGCACCACTGCCCTTCGATCTGACTTCACTGCAGCAGTATGCTTCCAAAAAATGGGGGTATACCGCCCAGCAGACTCTTGATGCTGCCCAGTCACTCTACGAATCCCACAAGGCCACCACCTATCCGCGTACCGACTGCAGATATCTTCCGCTGTCCCAGTTCGGCGACGTTTCCGCGGTTCTTCACTCCATGCAGGCGGCAGATCCGTCTCTGGCGGAACTTGTTGCAAAGGCCAACCCGTCGCGCAAAGGCAGGGTATTCAAGTCCGATATCGATTCCGCCCATCACGCAATTATTCCAACCACCAGGGTTCCGGATCTCGCATCCATGAATCCGTGCGAACGCAACATCTACAACGCGGTAAGAGCCTATTATCTCATGCAGTTTTTTGATGACGCGGTGTTTCTAAAATCAGTCATCAGAGTTGAAGCCGGGGGACACAGTTTCACAGCCAGGGGTAAAATCACCGCAGATCAGGGCTACCGTATTGTTCCGGTAACACTGGGTCTGCTCGGAGGAGAGCCGGAGGATGAACAGCAGGAGGATAATGTCAGACTGCCGGATGTTCAGAAGAACGATCCCTGCACCGTAACCGATCCAACCATTCTCGACAAGAAAACCACCCCGCCGGCACACTTTACCGAAGCAACACTGCTGGCCGCCATGGAGAATATCGCCAGATTTGTACAGGAGGAAAGGTTTAAAAAAATTCTGAAGGAAACTGCCGGGATCGGAACTCCCGCCACCAGAGCAGGCATTATAGAAAATGCCATCAAACATAACTATATAGAACGCAGTAAAAAATCTCTGCTGGCCACCGACAAGGCTTTTGCGGTAATTCCGAAACTTCCTGCCGGAATGAAATCGGCAGGTCTCACCGCCGCCTGGGAACAGGAGCTTGATAAGATTGCACACAATGAAGAAACCACCGGTGACTTTATGCAGAACATTGAAAAATGGGTCCGCAGCATGATCACCAACTATCTTTCACGCTCGGATTTCGTGATCAGCGGTGTGGCGCCTGAAGGTAAATCAGCAGCCGGAGGAACCCGAACTTCAGCAGGAAGATCAAATAGAAGATCATCTGCAGGAACTCGAAAATCCACTGCTGTAAAATCATCACCTGCTGTAAGGAAAAACCAGCCTGCAGCAGTGGCACCGGATTCCGGTTCACCTGCATGTCCGAACTGCGGCAGGCCGATGATTCTGCGAACCAACAAGACTAAAGGCAACCGGTTCTGGGGATGCAGCGGATTTCCGCAGTGCCGCGGGACAATGCCGGCTGATGAGTAATCACATATTGAATTCGTAAGTGATTTTTTCACATGTATGCTTGATATACTGGTATACACATGATAATGTATATACCAGTTAAGGGCTATAGGTAAAAAGTATGTTAGTTCGATTCAGTGTTGGCAATTTCTGTTCTTATAATGAGCATCAGACCATATCCTTAATATCAGGAAATGTTAAAAATCACAGCGAACGTCTGTATGTTACCAGGGATTTCAAATTATTGAAATTCGCAGCAATATTCGGAGCGAACGCATCAGGCAAATCAAATATCATTAAAGCTGTCCAATTTGCCGGCAATATTCTCATATATGGTGCGAACTCACCATTTGCTGATAGCAACCGATATAACTATCACCGTCTGAATCATTCAAACAAAAACAAAAATTCTTATTTCGAATTCGAATTACTCGTCGATGGTGAGGTTTATGCGTACGGGTTTGAGATTTGCATTTTCCAGAAAAGGATTCGGGAAGAATGGTTGATTAAACTTGATAAATCCGGAGATACCAGTATTTTTACCAGAAATACAGATACGGGAGATTTTTATTTCAACGATCAATATCTGAATTCCCAAAACACTAATAGAATGCAAATCTATCTGGATGACAATAAATATGTAACAGACAAACTTTTTCTGGCTGAAATTGTATCTATCAACAAATCTGAACTATATAAAAATGAGAGCAGATTATTTTTGTTGAAAAAAATATACGGGATGATATCTCAAATTAATGTCTCATATCCAAACACCCCTGTTACCGGTTACGAATCTCTGTCAGAAGACAATTTTTCAGAATTGCTGAATGCATTGAGATGTTTCGACACAGGAATTTCAAACATCATATCAAAAGAAATATCACGCGAACAGGCCTTAGATAAATTAAATTCTTCTCAGATTTCCTATGTGGATGATGCCATAGAAAAACTGCGCATATTAAACTCTAACGGAGCCAACCGGCATAATAACACGGTGAGAATGAATATAGATGGACGATTGATATTATTGTCTTTGATCGATAGTGAACCAAAATTCCGGGAAATAATGTTTCAACATTTCAATATTCCTGATGCAATTTTTTCACTCCGTGATGAATCAGATGGAACCATAAGACTGCTCGATCTGCTTTCGGTCATATTTGCAAATGAAAGTTCTGTTTTCATAATAGATGAACTGGACAGAAGTCTTCATCCGCAGCTAACTGCACATTTTATTAAGACTTTTATGAAAATTGCAGAACGTAAAAATATTCAATTAATAATTTCCACACATGAAAGCCGCCTGCTTAATCTAAAATTATTACGGCAGGATGAAATATATTTCGTTTCCAGGGCTGAATCAGGTTCAAGTGTCATTATTCCATTTGATACATTCAAGGAACGTTTCGACAAAAAAATCGATGTTGCGTACCTTGACGGTAGATACGGTGCTGTTCCAATGTTCAACAGCATATTTCCAGACTTGGACGATGAGGATCTGCAGTGAGAATACCACAACCATACGGGCAACGTTCTTCAGTAGGGATTTCTGAAGCAAAAATCAGATATTTTTTAGCATTTGAAGGTAGGAGAACAGAATACAGGTACTTTAGAGGGATCCATATTAATCGAAACGAAGTAGGTATTGATTCCCTAGTTGAAATAATTCCTATTGAACATGAGAGTAAAACCAGCAGTAATCCGCTCAACCTGTATACGTGAATTTTTCTCAATTTCCTACTAAAAACCTCATAGTCAAAGGAAACGATTCAGTTAGTCCTTACCCTTAGGGGCGTTTTTGGATCCTTTTGGACGACCTCGTTTCTTCTTTTCAGTCGAGGTGTTTTCGCTACTATTGGTCGATGAATTTTTTACTGATCCCTTTGGTCGTCCTCTTCTTTTTTCTCCTCGTTCTGCACTGTGCTCAGGAAACTTATGAAATGGATTATTTGGCTCCTTGCTGGTTAATCGTTTGTTTTCTGCTTCAGCAATACGATCTAGATCAGACGGAACAACTCCACATTCCTTCATAAAATTTTTCTGTCTTTCATTTTCAACATGTCCGACAAAATAGTGTTCGCTGCCATCTAGATTCATAGAAATAAAGTTCAGCTCTTTAACAATCTTGTTCGTAGGAATGTTGCACTTCCTTGCCGCTTTCAGCAATTCATTTCGGATCACTGAAGAAATAAATCCTACAGCTATCTTGGTTATAATCCCTGTTTCACTGTGGGTCCCCGTTGTTCCATAACCCAGTTGAGTCTTTACTATTGCGAAATCCTCTTCAACTGAGTTTCGTAATGTGTAGATGGCATTTGATTCTTTAGCATCCATTTTTACCGAAGTAGCCAGAGAACTGAATCCCTTACGATCTCCGCTTAACTGTACCTCTTTATGATTCACGATAACAATTTTTTCACCGCCTTCTTCTCTAACTTCGATACAATTTTTAAACTCCTTCGGAATATCGACATTTGCCTTTCCCTGATTAAGTTCTCTCTGAAGTTCTGTTGCAGTATTTGATACGGTTTTGTACCAGTGCTGCTGCCTTTTCTCACCGTTCCTGCCATCGAAAACAAGAGTAACAAAAGCCTTGTATGAATGGGTACTAAACAGTTTAACCTTCTCATCTGATGATATCCCGTACATTACACAGTCGTTCTTAAGAAATGTTTTAACTCCGTCGGTTTTCCCGTCATCATTGTACTTGTCCAGCATATAATCAAATTTTCTGTTAATTACAGGTGCATACTTTTCGAGCATTTCATTATGGGCGTTTGTATCTCCTTTTAGCATGGCTACGTACTGCATTTCATTCTGATCCAACATTTCTAAAACTTCTTTTGTAGCGAATCCTCGGTCTACCACAACCCCCTTGACCTTTATCTGATATGCATTTAACCATCCTATCATTTTCAGAACTGATTTGCTGTCAACGCAACCGCCACGATAAACATCAAAGCTGATCGGAGTCCCGTCTTTGCTGTCTACTGCATAGAGATAGCTTACAATTTTTACCGCCTTTTTTGATTTTGCATGCCCCCTTTCTGCAATCTCTGCTGTCTTTGACGCACAATCATTATTTGAACCGTCTATTGCCAGCCACACTGATTCCGTTCCTCTTTCGTTGCAGGCCCGGCCCCATTTTGCTTTGAATTTTTCTAATCGTTCGATATTGTCCTCGTGATTAAATAAAAAAGAAATATCTTTTCCTGATTTGAGTAACTTCGAGAAAAGAAGTTGGTCCGCCATCTCAAGAGCAAAGCGATCTGCAATACTGGAATGACATAAAATCGAATACATACAGAAATCAACAATCAGATTTGCTGTTTCTATTCCCATGGTTTCATATAGGCAACGATACAAGGAATTTTTTTCAATTAAGGAAAGAACTACGGCGTACATTCCTATTCGTTTAACCGATCTTAGTTCCTTTGCTCCAGATGCTTTCTTATATTCTTCAGGATACCTCATACGAAAATTGTGGTTCGGATACATTTTCTGAGGATCTATAGCGCGTCCAATAATAACGTGTTTGACAACGTTGAACTTCCGTACAGGGTCATACTCATTTTTATCTTTGACAAAAACACTTTGATCACTCTTTTCGATATATCCACCAGGGGGGATATCAACTACTACATTCCGGTAAATTGGCATAAAATAACACCTTATAAATTAGTCGAATATCTACTAAAATTATACAATATTTTTCTGAAAAATAAAAGAGATAGGAACACCTAGAATTTCTAGGCGTTTCAAGGTGATAATGGGTATAATTGGATGGTAAATAATTGGTTTTTTAGTAGGAATTTAGGAAAAATTTACGTGTACATGACCGACAATAAAAAAGTGTTTCAGCGTCTGCAGGGCATAGGCAAGAATATCCCTGCTGACAGCCTGAACGATGTTTTCCACAAACTTAGGACCGTAACTCTCAATTCGGCTCCATTTCTTAGTGGCATCTACGCCCATATAGGTGATGCGGTCTCCACCAAACTGGTTAATGCCCATTCTTGGCTTAACGTAGGCAAGTTTTCTGCTGGAAGGCAGGGTGGCACACGAAAAGCCCCCGAATTGTCATTGTTGCTTGTCCAGAATTGCCGGAGATTGCCTATGTTTGCAAGGTTTGCCGGCTCTCAAACTATGCAGAACTGCCTTTCGCAATATTAACAGAAATGGCGAAAATATCCAAAATACTGCCTTTTGTGTACACGAAAAGTAGTCAAATCGTAGTCAAAATCCGGAGGCTGACTACTCGGCTAGTTTTTAGATTGTAAGTTGATTTAAGTTCACAGTTTTGAGACGTTTGTCTGTTAAAACAAAAAAACAATAGTAAACTAGTTCACTAGGGTGGCGTTATAAATTCATGATTACAGCATTAGTGAAAGGAAATGACTATGTACGAAGTTTTAAAAATTGATACACAAAAATATGTTGTTCTTCTCGGCGATACAAATGGAACGTTAAAAGAGATTGAGCTTAAACAGTTTGAATTTTTACCACAAATCGGAGATAAGGTTGAAATATTTGAGAGTGAAAACAATACCTTTATAAAGAAATCTGCAGCTAGTAATACTAGCCAAAATAATATGATGCCATCAGTGAAAGGAAATATGCAACCTACTGAAGGAGAACATGTATGGCCGCATTCAAAAGTAGTATGGATAAAAGTATTTTTAGTAATTGGGTGCATAATCTCATTCCTCTGTTATATTTTGCCATTCTTCATAGCCCTACCGCTTACAATCATTTGCTGGACAAGAATAAATTCGAATAGACCAATAAGCTTGGGCGTAAAAATACTAACTTTGTTATTTACTAGTATTGTTTCAGGCGTTCTGCTGTTGACAGAAAATGACGGAAGCAAATAACTTAGGAGATATTGAAAATGTTTTGCAGAAATTGCGGTAAAGAGCTGCCAGATGATAGTAGATTTTGTCAAGCATGCGGAACTTCTCAAGAAGTAAATTCGAATTCTTCTATAGCAGACAAAACAGCGGCACCAAAAAAACAAACACGAGGAATAGGAAGATTCTTTGTAAAAAAAATTTTTATAGGTTCAATTGTCAGCTTCGTAGTTGGCACAATAGGCGTATTTGCAATTTTTTTTCCAAGTCTATTTAATCTTGAGAAGAAAAAGATTCAAGAATTCTCCATTACAATAAAATCGCAAAAAGATGCAAATGAACTTTATAATTTTTTAAAAACAAACGAAAACAAGATTGTAAGTCTAGACATTAAATACTCTCCCAAAAAGATTCAAGCTTCAAATTATGTTGATCCAAATCGTAAAGAGGATAATCCTAACCACTTTTATCAACCAATTAAAACAATAGTAACATATAGTGAAATCGAACATAATAATGGTGGAACCTTAATTAAGTTGTATGATGCATATACCAACGAGTTGGTTAAAACTATAAAAGATGATAATCAATCAAAGTATGCGAAATACATGTATTTTTCAAACGAAGATATAAAAAAAGAAACGGATGATTCTATCATTTTAACCACCCATTACCATGGATTGATTATTGATGATACGTTGTATTGTCATATATCAGATATACTGTGTCTTCAGGAAACCATAGCTGATTTTAAATCTCAGATCCCTGATCCGTTACAAGAAGAAGAATTAGGAGTATCCGTACCATTACAAAATTCATTATTTTTTCTCCCTAATTATCCTTATCCTGAAACAATGATTTTGACTCGTGGTATTCCAGAGTTTCTGTATATGGCACAAAACAATTTTGGCTCAATAAATATTTTAATGGGATCACCTTCTTGATTCGTCCATGATCTTTAAGAAAAGGTAGTCA
>JAEEGF012470929.1_pt1 | contig 16746 bp, 8 predicted proteins | sample 9134171 | NCBI WGS metagenome assembly JAEEGF01 (sample SAMN16246542, study PRJNA631951) | gut metagenome | biome: gut microbiome; feature: rumen; material: AP-attached | host: Bos | place: Iran: Karaj | collected 2018-10
AACGAGGTCCAGCTGGAGGGAGCCGCTCCCCTTGTCACGGTATCCCAAGGCAAGCACGAGGTTGGCTATGTCGGAGGGGACTGCCGTGGGGTTCGTCGGGAGGACCGAGGAGATGAAGGAGACCAGCTGCGCCCTGTTGTCCCGTGTCAGCGTGTTCCTGTTGAAGGGGTAGCGTGCGGTTAGGAGGTGGGAGGAGATTTTCCCGAAGAGCTCGGGGGCGTCGTCCTTAACTTGATTGTATAGCCGTTTCGCGTTCAGAACCCTGCGGACGTCGAGCACGGTGACATTTGAGTCAGGGTCAACCGCCATCTCATAGGCGCACAAAGCCGCTCCCCCGAAGTCAAGAATGTCGTTCGCCAACTGCCGATGATAGTCGTTATAGAAGAGGTAGTGTTTGGCGAGTCTCATTGAGAAGACGTCCTCGCCTTCAATATGCACGCTCATCTCGTATTCGTCCAGACCGCTGGCTATCCTCTTGAGCGGCTCGTTAGGGTTGTCATCGGTAGCGGCATCCGTGAAGGCATACCTCATAGACATATCCTTGAGGGCTTGGATGAACTTCTCCCGCTCGCTCTCGGTTATCCGTTTCCTGCTTTCTGCCAGCAGGTCGTTAACGGCTTGTGGGTAGTCCTCCGTCTGGTTCACGGTCCAGCCATATTCATTGTGGAGCAACGAGAGAACCGTACGCGCTCCTCTTTCATAGAGGTCGCCCTGATAGGTGTATATCATATACCTGTCCTCAGCCTTCCTTATATCTATGATATTGCGAACCTCGTCAAACTCCTTGTAATCTTTTAGTTTGAGAAGTTCAATGTACTTGGTGTGCGTGAGGGAACCTTTCGCCTCCAAAGCCTTCTCCCTCTCAATGGAGTTCCAAGAAAGGCTCGCCCCATAATAGTAAATACTCGCGGATAAACTTTTGTGGCGTATCCGCTTGGAGAACTGTTCTATTTCATTGGCCTTGAAATTGTTAATGGGCGACGGCAGGAAGAACACGCGCCACTCGTTGTTGTCTTTGACCTCGTTGCCTACCCCCATATAGCTTGTCAGGATAATGCCGTCGTAGCCGTCGGGGATTCTCGCCTTCTCAACGACATACCTCACCTCTTCGTTGGTTTTGTTCTTTCGATTGAAGTCGACGAGTTGAATGCCACTGCTGTTGAGGTAATCGGTCAGCACGGCATTTCGCTTGGTGTCATTCTCTACGATGAACGCCTTCCTATGTTCGCCCACCCACCTCTTGACATCTTCAATCATAATCTCAACAGCCGACGCATAGTTGCTGGCTATCACAGGGGTTATGTCGTATGTGAACTGGCTCTCCTTGATGACCTTCACGAAACAGGTTCTCGCCTTGTCGAGGTAGTTGATTTCGATGCTGGGGGTCCCCGTCATCAGAATCAGTTTCGTGCCGCCGTGAGTGCCGAAGCCTTCTATAATTCTCAACAGACTTATCATCGTTTCCTTCCTGAATGCCTCATCCGCCAAGTGTATCTCGTCGGCTATAACATAGTCGAACCCACCTGTCAGCACATCCTTGGCGTGGGCAACGAACCAGTTCAGGGAGGCAATTAAGGACTTGCTTTTATCCTCAAGGTCGGCATCTTTCGCATACTTCCCGTAGCACCTCGTCACGTTCATCCTGTGGAACTTGCCATCCAGAACCGTGTTCCTGCCACAGATATAGCACACCCTCTTGCCTTCCTTTGTCATCAGCCACTTAGCCAGTTCGGTCTTTCCCGTGGACGGGGCGGAGTACAGGTAGATTATATTCTTGTCGGTCTTCTCCAAGAGCTTGAGAACCCGACTCTCCTTGAGGAAATTCTCCATCAGGTATTCGTCCCGCCCAAGACTGATGGTCACATCATAATTGATTTCGGTCAGCGGGCGGACGGCGTCGTCAACCTTGATAATCGGCTTGATAGAATAATTGATATTACAGGCTTGAAGATAATCCTTTAGCAAACAGAGATTATGTTCCAGATAGACATCGTAGCCGTGCGCCTGCGCCGTACTATAGTATCTTCGCACCTCGTCCATATCCTCCGCTCGGAACCCGTATTGGCACAGGCGACAGGTCTCGTCCTCATCCACCCCCAGCGCGTAAAGTGCCACAACGACAGGGAACCTGTGGTCGTAGCTTGCGTGGTCCGCACCGTCAGGTTCCCAAAGCTTCTGGACCGCGTCTTCCGTGTCGTAGACGAATTGAAACTCGGTGCTGCCCGTGTTCCTTATCTTGAGCTCGTTGTTGTTCATAATCTCAAACGCCTTCTGTTTCTGTTCCTGAACCTTACACTCTTGTTCTGCCTCCGCATATTCATCAGTGTCAAACACGTTGAACCTACTGTTCTCGTTGAGCACATATTCAGTTTTCCACAGAGACATCCCTTGGGTGATGACCCGAAGAGCGGTGTCAGGTTCTACGGACTTCAGGCCGTTCTCATCCAGAAGCTTATTCAAGAGGCGGGAGAAAGCATCAAAAGCAACTTGGAAATGCTGTTTGGTCTTCTGCTCATCGGTTATCGCTGTCCTACATAGAATATGTATGGACCCGCTACCGCTGTGTTTAAGCAGCTCCATCCAGTCTGGCATAGCGTCAACAAGTAAGCCGTAAATCATCTTGGAGATGGCGGGCGACAACTTGTCAATGTCAAGAAGGATATGCCCGTCCCATTTGTCATAGTCATCGGCTGTCGGTCGGTATTTGCAGCCATCTACGAACCATAATCCAGGTACGAACTTATTCTTGAAATCCGTGTAACTCTTCGTTTTTTTCCCATTGCCGTCATAAACCGCTCCGTCGTAAACGCCCAGTTCGATGAACTTTGAGTCAAGGTTCGCCTTGTTCAGCACAAAGGGCTTTGCCCGAGACCATTTCTCTTTTCTCTCGTAGTCGTCTGTTCCCCTGTACGTCTCTAATGTTTCAGAACCATAGGTTCTTGTTCTGTTTGTGATTATCATAGCAGTTTTTTCAGCAGGTGCCACGATGACCGACATAGGTGGGCGGGGCACCTGCTATGAAAAACCGCCCACCGTCGGCAGAATATCCTATAAGTATAATATAATAAAAAATCACAGGAATTATCACTCGGGGGTCGTTTTTTTTCTCAAGGGCCACCAAAAAAATAATATATTGTCCTTATAATCAGTTTATTATGCTATATATGAAGTGGACAAATGACTTGCAGGGGAGTGTGCCAAAAGTAGCCCTGCAATTTTTATCCACTTTTTTGCGGTTTTTCTACAGATTTATGCAGATTTTATATGGATAAGTGCAACTTTTATAAAAAAGAAACACTCGAAAAGTAGCATAAATGTCAATGTTTTTGGCGTTTTTCCTGATGTTTTTGTCATCGGGTTCAAAACAGAACCCTAAAAAGCACAACAACAAACAATCCGAAAAATACCACTTCTGCCACGTTCTGTGCCACTTTCTCACATTTTATTACAACTTCACGACTTTTTAACGCTTAAAAAAAATGCGTTTCCCGCCTGTTTTTTTGCTATTTTTGCACCGTAATTTACAAGGATGAGTAACGTTGACATAAACGAGGAGCTCCTGCGCACCTACGACCCCGAGGTGCTTGACCTGCTGTTGCGGGACCGCACCACGGGAGGCAACATATTTTGGGCGACCAACGACTATCGGAAGTTGGGCGGTCGGTACGGCTATTCCTCCCCCATACTGCCCGAACTCATTACAGGCAAAAATGCCACCGTGATACGCCCTCGCATTTTGAAGGCACGGGAGGAGCAGTCGGCTCGCGCCAAGGAGATGGCGGAGGTGTTTACCCCCGCTTGGGTTTGCAACACACAGAACAACCTTATTGACGAGGCGTGGTTCGGCAAGGAAGGTGTTTTCAATATTGAGAACGAAGACCATACTTGGACAACAACGGATTTCCCCATTGTTTTTCCCGAAGGCAAGTCGTGGCGTGACTATGTTATGAACACCCGTCTTGAAATCACCTGCGGCGAAGCCCCCTACATTACCAGCCGCTACGATGTGACCACGGGCGAGTACATTGAACCGAAGAACCGCATCGGGCTGCTCGACCGCAAGCTGCGTGTGGTCGGCGAGAACACAGTCACCCCAGAAGAGTGGATAGCCGCTGCCCTCGATGCCTACAAGAACATCTACGCCTACGAATGGCAGGGTGACAACCTGCTCTTGGCTCGAGAGGCGATGCTGTGGACCTTCGGTGAGTTCTACTTCGACAAATTCCAGTCCGACCCGCCCAAGGACTATATACTTGAGGCGGCGACCATAATTAGCTGGAACGTGTGGCAGATGGACGGGTTGAAATGCGTAGTACCCGACAGTTGCAAGGAAAAAGTATCAGACCAACTTGATATGTTCGGTGCGCCGCCCGAAAAGAAGCCGTGCAAGGCGTGTAAGGAAAATAAACTGAAAGGGCATACGGGAAAATATTGCATTATCAAGGACTGGTTTGCCAAAGGCAAGGACGGTACGGTGGGAAAGAACGTCAAATTTGTGGATTTAGTCACCAAAAAATAGGAGCGATGGCGATATTTGAAAGCACATTAAAGCCGAAACTCATTTACGTTTTCACGATTTGTGATGAAAAGCATAAGGGCTGCTTGAAAATCGGGGAGGCTACGCTGCTTGACGGCAGCAAGGCGATGGATTCCCCCAACAGCCACGCACTGAACCAATCGGCGAAAGCGCGAATCGACCAATATACCAAAACGGCGGGCATTGACTATCAGTTGCTATACACCGAGTGTACCCTGTATGTCAGCCCTGCGACCCATACACTTTCCTCGTTCAACGATAAGCAGGTTCACCAGGTGCTTGAGCGGTCGGGGGTCATACGGGCTGATTTCGGCAACCAAGGCGTGGAGTGGTTTCACACCGACTTAGAAACCGTAAAGCGTGCAATCGCCGCCGTAAAGGAGGGGAGGCTGTCGCTCACGCCTAACGAGATTACCCAAGACCGCACCCCAATCATATTTCGTCCTGAACAGCAGACGGCTATTGACAAGACCGTAAAAAAATTCAAGCACGGAAGCCGTATGCTGTGGAATGCCAAGATGCGTTTTGGGAAAACCTTGTCCGCCTTGCAGGTAGTTAAGAAGCTGCGGTTTACCCGCACCCTGATTCTCACCCACCGCCCCGCCGTGAATTTTGGTTGGTACGAGGATTTTGAAAAGATTTTCTTCGATGACTCCGAATACCATTACGGTTCAAAAACCAACGGCGAGACCTTGGACACTATGGAACTGATGGCGGAGATGGGTACGGGCAAGTATGTGTATTTCGCCTCGATGCAAGACCTGAGAGGCAGCGAGACCGTCGGCGGCAAATTCAACAAGAACAGCCAAGTGTTCGCCTGCCATTGGGATTTGGTCATCGTGGATGAGGCGCACGAGGGAACGCAGACCCAGCTCGGGAAGAACGTAATGGCGGAACTCACCAAACAGAATCCCAAGGTGCTGCAACTATCGGGTACGCCATTCAACCTCATTGACCAATATACCGAAGAAGAGGTCTATACGTGGGATTACACGATGGAGCAGACTGCAAAGGCAGCGTGGGACGTGGAGCATTTTGGAGACACCAACCCCTATGCTGGACTCCCCACGATGAACATCTACACCTACGACCTCGGTAGGCTGTTATCCCATTACACAGACGAAGACGTGGCGTTCAATTTTACCGAATTTCTGCGGGTGAAGGAGGACGGCACATTCGTTCACTCCAAGGACGTGAGCAATTTCTTGGATATGCTAACCAAGGAGGACAAGGAGAGTTGCTACCCATTCGCCAACCAAGAGTACCGAAACAACTTTAAGCACACCTTATGGATGGTTACGGGCGTGCGGGCGGCGAAAGCGTTGAGCAGGATGCTGAAAGACCACCCCGTGTTCGGCAACTTTGGAATCGTGAATGTGGCAGGCGAGGGTGACGAGGAGATTGATACGCACGACGCGCTGAAGGCCGTGAAGGAGGCTATCAGGGAGAACGAATATACTATAACACTATCGTGCGGGCGGCTCACAACAGGTGTGAGCGTACCCGAATGGACAGCCGTGCTGATGATAAGCGGCTCCTTCAGCACCGCCGCTTCTTCCTATATGCAGACTATTTTCCGCGTGCAGACCCCTTGGGAGTGCGAGGGCAGGCGCAAGGAGCAGTGCTACGTGTTCGACTTCGCCCCCGACCGTACCTTGAAGGTGATTGCCGAGACCGCCAAGGTGAGTGCCAAGGCGGGGAAGACCAGCGAGCAGGACCGTGTCATACTGGGCAAGTTCCTCAACTTCTGTCCCGTGATTTCGTTTGAGGGCAGCAAGATGAAGGAGAAAATCACCGCCGACAAGCTGTTCACCGAGTTGAAAAAGGTGTATGTGGAGCGTGTGGTGCGCAGCGGGTTCGAGGACAACAGCCTGTACAGTGACGAACTGCTGAAAATGGATGACCTTGCGTTGCAGGATTTCGAGGACCTGAAGGGGATTATAGGAACAACCAAGGCGATGCCCAAGACGGGCGATATAGACATAAACAGCCAAGGGCTGACCAACGAGGAATACGAGGAGAAAGAACGGCTGGAGAAGAAAAAGAAAAGCGACCTGACCCCAGAGGAACAGAAAAGGCTCGAGGAATTGAAGAAGGCGAAGAAGAACCGTGCCACCGCCATCAGCATTCTGCGAGGCATCTCAATCCGTATGCCCCTGCTGATATATGGAGCGGAACTGAAAGAGGAAATCAAGGATGTGACCATTGAGAATTTCACCTCGCTCATCGACAACGATTCTTGGGAAGAATTTATGCCAAGAGGCGTGAGCAAATTGGTGTTCGCCAATTTCCGCAAGTATTACGACAAAGACATATTCCTTGAGGCAGGCAGACGCATACGCGCCAAGGCGGAGGCAGCTGACAAGATGACCGTAGAGCAGCGCATAGAACGAATAACGGGTCTGTTCGCCAATTTCCGCAACCCCGACAAGGAGACCGTTCTGACCCCGTGGCGGGTCGTGAATATGCACCTTGGAGACACGCTTGGCGGTTACAACTTTTACAACGAGGACTACACAGAAACGATAGAAGAACCGAGATATGTAGAACACGACAGCATCACCACCGAAGTGTTCAACCCGAGCAGCCACATACTTGAAATCAACAGCAAGACGGGGCTATATCCCTTATATGTGGCGTACAGCCTGTACCGTGCAAGTGTGAAGAACGAACTCACCTCACCTGAAACCGTTGAAGAGCAGCAGGCGATTTGGGATAAGGTTGTACGGGACAACGTGTTCGTAATTTGTAAAACCAAGATGGCACAGAGTATCACAAAGCGCACCTTGGTCGGGTTCAGAAATGCCAAGACCAACACCCACGCTTTCGATGACCTTATCAACCAAATCACCAATAAGCAGACCGAACTTATAGAACGTATAAACAAAGGACAAATTTTCAAAAATTTCAAGAATATGAAATTCGATGCCATAGTAGGCAATCCGCCATATCAAGAGCAACTTGACGCAACAAGAAGTTTGGCAAAGCAACATTTCCCATTATTTATAGAATTTGGAATAAGATTAAAACCATCCATCCTTTCTTTAATTACACCAGCACGATGGTTTACCGCTGATGCACAAGACAACTCATTTCCTAAATTAAGGGAATTTGTAAAAATGAATAATCATTTTGAAATGATTCATAGTTACAAAGGAAAAGACTTATTTCCCTCAACAGAATTGGCAACTGTAAGTGCTTTTCTTTGGAATAAGAATTATACAGGTGACACTAATTTTGTGGAACACTTCGATAATACCACTAATTCATTATTTAGACCGTTGTTTGAAAATGATTTGGACATCATTCTTCCAAGCAATGAACAAGTATCTATACTTAAAAAAGTTATTTCATCGGCTGATTTTATCCCATTAAACAAAATTAGTACTGGGCGTGATGCTTTCGGTATTGTTGGTAAAGATTTTGACAAAAAATCTACCACAAACTTTTTTGAGGGTTCTATAGCAGTTCAATGTGCATACGAAGAAATACGTTACTATAAAAAAGACTTGGTAACTAAAAACCTGAACATTCTTAATTCGTATAAGATTTTTACTTCCAAAGGAAATGGTGGTGCAGGATTATTGACAGATGGCAAACCTGTATCAATTATTGGAAAAGCATTTGTAGCAAAGCCCAATATGGCTTGTACAGATTCTTTGATACCATTTGGATGCTTTGACAATGAAGAAGAAGCGTTTAATTTAAAAAAATATTTCGAGACCAAGTTCTTACGCTTTATGGTTGGTATTTTAAAAGTATCTCAAAATTTATATCAAAATGTATATGAATTTGTCCCGATGCAGGATTTCACGGCAGATTCAGATATTAAATGGACTGGAAGCGTGGAAGAAATTGACCGCCAGCTGTATGCCAAATATGGGTTAAGCGTGGACGAGATTGCGTTTATTGAGGAGAGAGTACGAGAGATGAAATAGGATGATATATTCCCGTATTCAGAAATTGAATAAAAAGTTCAAAATGGAAAAAGACGATGAAATAATTGCTGAAGCAGAAAAGACATTGAGGAAAATGGAAAAACTTGAAGAAAAGGCAGAACACTCGCTTCATAATATTGAAAAGTATTTTGACCGAATCAACGACAAGTTGTTTTCGTATCAATTGTTTCTTCTCGCTGGGTATATCTCACTTGTTGTTCTTCCTAAAATCAGCATTCATCCACTATGGTTACTTATTCCATTTATTTGCGTTATCAGACTTATACTGGTTGATTACAAAATGATGGAATATCATCGAGCGTTTTCAAAGATTATGGATTTGTCAGCCGAACAACGAAAACAAATTGCAGAAAAATCCAACAAGGCAACTCTTCAATCTTTAGAGGTAATTTTGGAATCCTTAATCTCAACAGTGGTTTTCATTGTGCTACTTTTTAAAGTATTATGTTGAAAAGACATCTTATAATTTGAAATCACGTTTGAGCTTCTCTAATAGGTACAACCTGAAAAAGATTTCTATCGCGTCTTTGTCGTTGATGTAGTGTGCTTTCCTGTACCACTCGTCATCGGTGCTTATTTTCTCCAATTCTTTTGCCAGCGTTCCCCTGATGCCATAGAATCTTGATGAGACTGCTATGTTACTAATGTTGGTCACGTTGGCAAATATCTGGTTGAGGTCCTTGCGGTCGAAATCACCTACTGGTTCCATAAGGAAGTCGCTAAGGTCAAACTCCTCATAAAATCTGTTATAATCAATCCCGTTCATATCTTATTTTTCTTTTTACTGTATTTATCGCGGTAAGATTTGAATCTGCTCTCCTCGGTCCTCCCGACGAACCCCACGGCAGTCCCCTCCGACATAGCCAACCTCGTGCTTGCCTTGGGATACCGTGACAAGGGGAGCGGCTCCCTCCAGCTGGACCTCGTTAACTTCTACGCCGACGACGGCATCCTGCACAGCCTCGAGCGGATAGGGAGAGACAAGGCCGAGCGGCTGCGCCAGCAGAAACGGGCCTATGAGAAGAAGCGCAGGGGGTGACCCGACCGATGCGGCGGGCGGCTCTTTAAGGCCGCCCGCCTCTCATATAAAGGACCGCGAACTATCCGCGAACACTCCATCACACGAAAATTGGAATGCAAACTCTATAAATCTTGCAATCCGATTTTCGTGCACACACACACACCACCACCGTATTTGTCGCGGATAGTTCGTGAGCGCGGGGGCGGTGGGGGGACTTTCCCCTACTCGCCCTTGCGGGTTCAGGGGGACGCGCCCCCCCCGTGGCCCCCTGGGTTCCCGTGTCGGGCGTGTTGGATTATTTTGTATTTTTGCAGCGTTGGAATCGAGGCAAAGAGGAACGCCATTTTTGACAGCTTATCTGTCAAAAATCACTAATAGTTCACTAATTTGCTGTGGGTGTTTAGCGCAACGGCTTTGTGTGTAGGTGGTTACAAGGAAAAGAACGATAGCCTGTTAATCAGAGGGTCCAAGGTTCAAGTCCTTGAGGGAGCGCAAAGAAAATGAGGCACTTACAAAGGAATTTGTGAGTGCTTTTTTTTTGTGGACTAACAAATGGACTAACATTTGCTCTGAAAAATACTGGTTAATCCTATATTACAATGAAGTGACAATAGAGGAGGACTATTATGTTTTGGATATTTTTGTCAGACCTCCCTTGTTGCCCATCACGAACAGTTCCGTATTGCCGTCTTTGGTCAGCAATTCCACATACAGCGGCTGGTTCAGGGTGAATCGCTGGCAGAGGAAGCGGTCTCCCGCTTTCAGCTTGGCATTTGCGGATTCTGTTACCTCAAATAAGCTGTTTCCCAAGTATTTGAGAGTACAACGGCGGTTGGGGTTCCATGCAATTTTCATCTGAGCGCCGATGTTCAGGTCTTTGGCGTAGAGCGACTTCCCCACCACGCGATGCGACGATTGCACGCCCTCCACTTCGCAGTAGTCCGACACGAAGGTCTCCCAGTCGGGGAAACCCACGAAGCGGGCGAGAATGTCGAGGGTGCTTGGGCGCACGGAGGCGTAGCCATCCACATAGCCCCAGAGCCGCTTCAGTGTGGAGACGCTGAGGTTCTCATTCAGCCGTCCGCGAATCTCCCCCGACAGGAAGATGAAGTCGTTGGAGGTTTCAATACGGTGGTCCGCCGACTCCTCCACGAGTTGGCGCAGCAAGGTGATATGTTGCGGGTTGACTGGCATGTTCGTTCAATTTGCAGGTGCAAAAATAGCAAACATTCGGATATGTGGAACGGGTTCTTTTTAGGTTCTTTTAATCATCGGATGTTGGAACTAGTTAATAGTAGTGCTATACGGTTAAAAAACAAACACTATTAATGAAAAAAGCACTATTTTTGCCAAATGATTGAATATTCCGCCGATATTTCCACTTCTGGGTTCGTTCCTTCCTCCGAATACTTTGTTTCGGGGCAGTTCTCCGATTTCCTTGAACTGCCCTCGCGAGGCTACTGCCGGTTGTACAAGGCGCAGCGCAACGGTCAATGGTTCACCTTGAAAACATTGAAGCCCGAGGTCTCAGACGACCCTGTGTATCAAGGGATGCTTGAGAAGGAGTTCAACCTGATGATGCAGCTCAACCATCCGAACATCGTGCGGGTCTATAGCAGGGAAGAGATTCCGAGTGTCGGTCTCGGCATCGTGATGGAATATGTGGATGGGCGCACGTTGGAGGAGTTTCTGACGGAAAACCCGACGCAGTCCGCCCGCGAATCGGTGGCGCGGCAGCTGTTGGAGGCCATCGGCTACTGTCACGGGAAGCAGATCATACACCGCGACCTCAAGCCATCCAACGTTTTGGTGACATACAACGGCAACCGTGTCAAGCTGATAGATTTCGGCTTGTCGGACAGTGACAGTTACGCTGTGCTCAAGGAACCGGCTTACACGAAAGCCTACGCCGCGCCGGAGCAATTGGCGGGCGGGGAGATCGATAACCGCACTGACCTTTACGCTTACGGGCTGATTTTGAAGCAGTTGTTTCCGAATCGCTACGGTTGTGTTGTCCGCAAGTGCATCCAACCGTTGAAAGAGAGGCGGTATGCTTCAGCGGATGAGGTAGCGGAGGCGATGAGGAGTTGCAAAAGAGGGATAAAATGGTTGCCCATTACTGTTATCATTATCCTACTTGTATTAGGACTTGTCGTTTATTTGATTCAATCTCTTAATCAAGAAGAAAACTTTGTACAAAAAGATTATGTTCAGGAAGAAAGCGGCAAAAATCTTACGATAGATGACTCCTTAATAGACCTGAAGACGCAGGAAATAACTTCTCAAAAACAAAACAACCATAAGAGCAATGCGTTTCCGGCTCAAAAAAACACTGCATTAGGATATGAAGAAGAGGCAGAATCACTACTTGACTATTACTGCTATAATCTTAAGTTTGAGTTTGACAGCATTATAAAACCTTTTGACGAGGAAGTCAATGCAGGCACAATTTTATATAGGGAGCAATTTCATAATCACAAAATGATTGCGTTGCTTCAAATGAGTGTTCACATCCAGCAACGCCGTCAGCAACTTCCTAAAAGTGTTCAAAAAGCTTTCAAAAGCTATGCTGGGGATTTGTGGAATCGTTATAATGCAAAATATCCATACACGGATGAAAAGGGGAAAGAGATATACCCATACTACTATGATTTGCATAAGGAACACCTAATATCTGACGAGGAGTATGAGAAATTATGTGATGAATACGAAAGAAACTCGTCTGAAATAAGGAGACTTTCAGCCCAGCTTGGAAAAGAAACGGCGAAAGAATAACCAAGTTCGAAACCTGGAAAATTTCAAATGCAATGCCGAGGTGCTTGCGGTGCACAGTCGCGAGCTTTCTTTGTTTGGCATTGCAGGGTTTTTCCAGGACCTCGGACTCAAGACAATGATTTTTTTGTTCTTAAAAAAGACATACAAAAATAATATTACTTCTTTACCTTAGATTTTGATTGAAAATTTAAGTTAGTATCTGAAATATTCACCGTTTAGTACAATAACCCGAAGGTCCACAAAGGTAACACCCGACCGTACCCATATTCAATATCATCTTTCACGATATGGCCGTTGGGAACATCCTCAATCTGCTTGCCACCCTTGTTTTTCCCTCCGACCTCGAACGTATGTTCTCCGATGACAAAATCTGACACTTTTGATGAAATGACATCGCTGACGGCACGTGTCTGGTTGTAGAAAAACGTCTCACGCAGATTCCCCGTGTTCGTGTCTGCTGTGCCCAACGCATACATGATGTTCGTGTTGTCCACAAACACCTTTTCCACTTTCCCGAGGCTGCGAATACCGCCTGTCTCATCGCGCAGCTGGCCAATCATGCCCGCCTTTTCCATATAGAGGAGATAGTCCGGCAACACATTCCGGCTCACACCCAGTGCATTGGCAATACTGGAATAATCCGGTTTGAAAGGTGCGCTTTTAGCCACAATGGCCATCAGACGGCGCAGTTTCCGACCAGTGGAAACAGACATGGAGGCATATTGTGGAATGTCTGACTCCAAGGTCTGTGTGACCACCTGGTCCAACCGCGAGAAAAACGCACCTTCCTTGCTGAACGGATAGTAACCATCGCGCAAATATTGCCTGAATAGGGGCAGAGGGTGCGGTATCAGGCTGTAGTCTACCTTGTTGGCTATAATTTCATCAAGGGAATACACGGGCATTTTGATCTGATGAAACATCTCGAGATATTCCCGAAACGATAGCCCCTGCATGGAGAACATCACCGCACGGCGACTTAGATCGGCTTGGCCACGCAGCAAGTCAAGTACGGAAGAACCTGTGAAAAAGACATGAAGGGAGGGATGCCCGTCGTATATCTCTTTCAGTTCTGTTGACCAAGACGGATACTTGTGAATCTCATCAATATACAGGTGTGTCCCGCCCTCCTTGACAAATTCGGATGCTACTTCAACCAGCGTGTGCTGGGCAAAATAGCTGCGGTCAGCAGACACATATAATGCGTTCTGAGATCCTTTCTGTTGCCATAAATGCTGTAAAACCAGCGTCGATTTACCAATACCTCTTGGTCCGATGAGCCCTGCCATCCGGAGGTTCCAGTCTATCTGATTGTATTTATAGCGAATGAAATCAAGTCGCACCTGACCCAGTTGCTCCTGCATAAATTCTGTGAGAATCGTATCTATCATGACCCTTTTTTTTTGCCTGCAAAAATACAATTATTTTTGATATGCACTAAAAAAAGTGCAGATCGTTCCAAATTGTGCACTAAAAATTGTGCGGAAATAGAGCGCGGAGCCTTGAAGAGATATTGTGATCTGAATGAGTTATTTTGACATTCTGCGCCAATCTGCGAAATCTGAGGGAGAAAAAAAACGTTTTTTTGTCGCACTTATCAAATATTTTTCCTAACTTCGCCGCTGTGATTCCGAAATGGAGTCACAGAACGGAATTATTAACTTAAATCATTGTAATATAAAGAATTAGAACCAAAAAAGAACCAACAATAAATAAATAACAAAGGCGTTTTCGCTTTTCTTGGTGAGTCGGAATCTGGAAAATTTCAATTACCACGCAAGAAAGTAGAAACGCCCGCGGATTCATACCGTGGGCTTTCTTGTTTGTGGTAATAGGTCTTCCAGAACCTCGACTCAAAACATGAAGTCCGCGGTTTTTTATGCCCGTCGCGGAACGGAGGAGGGGATTGAAAAAGAACCAGAAAAGAACCTGAAGATGTGTGTGGAAAGGTGGTACTTTTGCGGTGGAGAAATAGTTGCATCAAAGAGTAGTTGATTAATTCAATGAATAGAAACGAGAAAGCTGATTCGCGGGAAAGGAGGTAGGCGAACAAGATAGTGTTATGGGATTTTTAAGTAATTTGGCCGATGAGGCTGGTAAAAAAACAGGTAAAGCGATTGGTAACAAGTTGTTTGGCAGATATGCTGACGATATAAGATTTGGCTATGGGGAAATTGGTAATGGTGGAGCAACTTCTGCCAAAGCTGAGGCAAAAAAAGAGAAAACCAAGGCCAAAGAAAGAAGAAAAGAATTAAAACTACAAGAGCAATTTAATGTAAAAAACAACCTTCGGCAGCAAATCGTTGAGATACAATCTATAGAATTTGACACCCAAAATGTTAGAGCAAATGTTAATGCTTTAATGCGGTTGTCCTCAATTATCGAAAGTACAGACGAGGACGATATCAATTCTTCTTGGGATGATGATGAAAACACTCTGCAAAAGAAACTTCTAGACTCAGCACAATCAAAGCTAAATTTGGGCATTAATCTTTGTAAAGCAATCGACCCGACAGATCCTACTATCTCTATATTTGAAAATATCATTAAAGAGAAACATCGAAGGGAGGAAGAGAAAAAGAGAGAAGAGAAAGAAGCGGACAAACTTGGTATTTGGCTCTTCGTTGGCTCAATTGCATTTTTTATATTGTTAGCAATTCTTGTATCTATTTAGAGTTATTATTGAGAAGTTGAAATAAATACAAAATATAAACAAATATGTTAGTAAGACAGACAAAAAACACGTTTATCCGTTTTATCGGTGAGATGGGGTACATTACCAACCAGATGACCCGACACGATAGAACTTACAATGAAACAGGGGCCGATTTTTTGAAAGAAATTAGTCGACAGCCACAAGAAGTGGATGACATTATTGTCCGCTTGCGCAAAGTGTACAACGACAGCGTCTCCACGGAGGAACTGAGAGCGGACTTCATCGAATTTATTAAGGATTTGGACGAGCATCTCTTCCTTGTGGTGGGCGAAATACCTGAAGAATTGGACGAAAAAGATTTGGATTTCTCCTACAGTATAGAGAATCCAAAGACCTTGGTGGATGACTATACGCAGGAAACCAAGCAGAATGTGGACAACTGCACGCAAGATTTTATGTTGGAGACTACGCAGCGTGAGCCGAGACTGAATGGATTGCAGTTTGAACTTACCAGCCGCTGTAACGAGCGGTGTATCCATTGCTACATCCCTAATCCCAAGAAGAATGCTGGATGTGACATGCCTGTTGAGAAAGTGAAATCTTTGATAGACGAATTTGTTGATATGGGCGGCTTGCACGTGACGCTGTCTGGAGGCGAGGTTTTCCTGCACAAGGACATCATCACTATAATACAATATTGTAGAGAGAAAGATTTGATGATTTCCATTCTCAGCAACCTGATTGCCTTGAAAGACGAGCAAATACCTCTTATTAAAGAGGCAAATGTGTCACTTATTCAGACCTCACTTTACAGTATGGATCCCAATGTCCATGATTATATCACCACAGTGAAAGGCTCACAGGTGAAAACCAAGGCAGCAATAGAAAAGTTGGTGGCGGCAGACATCCCTGTGCAGATTTCTTGTCCCGTGATGAAGGCCAATTACCAAGGCTACGCTGATGTGTTGCAATACGCGCAATCACTCCGGTGCAAAGCGCAAACCGACTATATCATGATGGCCCAAAGCGACTTGGACACTTCCAATTTGGCGAATCGTCTTTCTTTGGAGGAAACGGAAAAACTGTTGAAAGACATCATGAAATGGGATAAAGACTATAGGGAGGACACTTTGAAGCAGCCTCCATTGGTAGACAATTTGAACTTTGACCAAGAACGATATGCCAAACAACCGTTGTGTGGTGCAGGCATCAATGACTGTTGTATTACCGAGAGCGGCGACGTTTATCCCTGTGCCGGGTGGCAAGCTCTGGTTTGTGGTAATGTTTACCAACAGAGCTTGAAAGAAATTTGGGAGAACTCTCCACAAATGAAACAAGTGCGAGCCGTATCACAAGGAGATTTTCCAAAATGCATAAAATGTGATGCTCGAAACTTCTGTGCCATGTGCCTTGTACGTAATTATAATGAAAGTGGAGGTGATATGTTCAAGATTAATAAGCACTTTTGTGATGTGGCATTTTTGAATAAAAAGGTGGTAGAAGAATATGCCGCATCCTGTACTGAAGATTACGCGATGCGTTATGAAAGACTGATATGTGAAATCTATCATTGTGAAAGATATGGTGTGGCAGCGGCAGATGCAGACAGGTATCGCAAACTTGTTAATGATTATTTTCAATTGGTTCAGGTGCAGAATACGCCACATCGTTTAGAAGAAGAAAAATACCAAAATGCCTACAATGAGATATTAAACGAAATCAGTTTACATTTAAAATATTCTTTGGATAACATAAAAGTCTTAAAACAGAATAGTTATGAAGATATAGAACACTTGAA
>JAEEGF010098910.1_pt1 | contig 16744 bp, 7 predicted proteins | sample 9134171 | NCBI WGS metagenome assembly JAEEGF01 (sample SAMN16246542, study PRJNA631951) | gut metagenome | biome: gut microbiome; feature: rumen; material: AP-attached | host: Bos | place: Iran: Karaj | collected 2018-10
CCGCTATTGGAGATATCATCATGGCTTTCAATCGAGCCGGTGCTGGCCACGGTACAACCGTTGAAGACTACCTCATGATAACCGTTCTGTCCGATGAAACCTCCGATGCGGCCGGCTTTGTTGGCATCGTTGCCGGATGCGTATGTGGTATAGTCCAGTTTCCCTTCAAAACGGCAGTTCGTAAACGTCGTTGCGGTAGCGGCCGATGCTGCCGTTGCGGCGGCGTTCGCCTGTCCCAGGAGACCTCCCGCGCAGAAGGCGCCGCCGGAAATCTTGATTTCGCTCTCGGCCGTTGCCACGCAGTTGGTGAAGGTGGTGTAGTTGGCCGTCTTGAGACCAACGAATCCACCCACGGCTCCGAAGTAAGGCACCATGGATTTCATGGTACAGGCGGCTTCCGTCTCCGTGTAGTCGATTTTGCCTGAGAAAGTGCAGTGGTTGCCGGAGGCGTCGTCAGTGAAAACGATCGGGCAGGAGCCCTTGCCGACAAAGCCGCCCAGTTCCCGGGCGCCGCTGGCGACCTTGATGGTACCGGCGGATTCGCAGCCTTTGAACTCGATCAGGCCGTCTGCTTTTGCATCACTGGCACCGACGAAGCCGCCGAAGAAGTCGAGATTCGTACCATTGGACCAGGCAGATTTGCTCGAGGTAGCCGTGCTTTCAATCTTCCCGGTGAATTTGCATCCGTCAAATTTGGACACTGTCGTTCCCGAGTTCCAGCCCAGGAATCCTCCTACGGCTAGGCTCCGGCAGTTCTTCGTGATGGTGCCGGAATAGATGCAATTGATGAAGGTCGCCGGTTTGTTCTGCCAAAAACCCAGGAAGCCGCCGATTGCGTGGTGCTTTGTGGGATCGGCGGTCGATGCGGAAGTCCAGATGATGTTGACGGCATTGTCCACATTCTCGAAGGTGATAGATGTCGCGCCTTGGCTTGTTCCGGCGAAACCGCCGCAGCAACCTGCCGTTGACCCAGATGCCGAATAAGTCCAGTTCAAGGTGCCGGCCAGTTTGATGCCGTGGACCTTGACTGAGCCGTAAACGGTCTGGCAGAAGCCGGCCGGGTAGGCATTGCTCGTCACGTTCATCGTGATGGTCTTGCCATTGCCGTTGAGGTTGTGCTCGATGTGGTGCAGGATGTAGAAGCGGTAGGTGCTGCTTTGTGAAACCACGGAGATGTCGTCGTTGAGGGTGATCTCCCCGTCGACCATATAGTCCGCGCAGGAGATGAGACGGGCGGCATAGGTGGTATCGTTATGGGAGACGCTTCCGTTGCCGTATTTCAGTCGGAACTCATCGAACTCCTCTGAAGAGTTGATGCCGCGAAGGCGGATCACCGCGGATCCGTTCTTGGCCTTGCCTCCGGTGCTGGTGTAGGCGACACGGGCTTTTCCCCGGGGCTGGTAGACGGTGCCGGCCTGGTTCTCCACCACGACGGTCTTGACCGGGGCCGTTATCTGCACGGAACCGTCGCCCAGCGCGGCATAGCTCCATCCGGCGGGGACGGTAATGCCGGTGACGGCGGAGACGTTGTGCCCGGTCCAGGAGATCGTCTTGGTCTCGCCATAGTCGAAGGTGAAGGTGTCGGACTCGAATTCGAGATAATCGGCCTGGGCGAAATCAACGACGTTGTAACTCTTGCCCGCCACGGCTTCCCACTCGAGGCTGGAAGAGAGCGATGCGGCGGTGCCGTCGGCATAGCGGGCGGTCACCGTGATGCCTTCGCTGAACTCCTGGGGGATGAAGGCGAGGTAGTACTTGCCTCCGGCCGCGAAGGTGCCGCTCAGGGTGACGGTCTTGCTGCCGGTGCCGGGCGTGATGGCACTCACTGCACCGGAGGAGGTGGAAAGGGTCGCGCTGACGGCCCCCGCCACAGATTCGCCGGCATTACCCTTCAGTTCGATGCTGGTAACGTTGGTCTGGGTCTCGGACAGTTTGATGCCCAGCAGGGCGGTCACATTGTGGAAGGCGAGGGTGCTGGAGGTCGTGTAGGCCACGACGACGGCGGCACCGCTCTGGAAGGTTCCGGCCGTAGCCGTCTGGACCGCGGGAACGGTCGTCTTGACAGTGGATCCGTCCAGGGAGTTCCCCGCTGAATGGGGATAGACGGCATAGAATTCAGTCGCTTCCTCGGCGACCGTACCGGTAAAGGTAGCGCTGGCCGAAGGGTTGGTGGCGTCATATTCCGCGATATCGAAGCGGTTGTTGCCCACTCCGTCGAAGACGCTGATGGAGTCGCCCGCTTCCCAGACGACGGTGGTCCCGTCGGACTGGAGGGTGGTGCGGGTCATGATGGTGCTGAACTCGCGGAGGACTTTGTTGCCGCTCATGGGCATGTTTTCGGGTTCTGCGATTTCTTTTACCGAGCAGGAGGCTGCTGCAAAGGCTGCCAATGCACACAGCAGGATGTAGATCTTTTTCATGGCCTGTCTCAATTAAAGAATTCTTCATCATCTTCTTCTTCGAAGCCGTCAAGCGTACCATTACTGACGCAAATCATTTCATCGGGCCCGATTTCGAGCACGAGACATTCCGGTACGGTGTACTCGGAAAGGAGGAGTCTTTTCCGTTTCATATATGATATGGCTAGTTTTTCGGCTTGAATATGGCAAATACGCCTTCCAGTTCGGTGTGGCCCGCTTCATCCAGGTCGCTCACACCGTTCTTGGCGAGATTGAATCCGCAGAAGTTCCAGGCGACGCCCTTGTCGTTCCACCAGGCTTCGTCAACGACGACCACGGAGTTGGCTCCGCTGGCCGTGACATTGCCGCGGCGGGATGAGCTGGCCGTTTTCTCCGACAGGGATGTCAGCGAGTCGGGCCGGTACTGGTAGCCGTCCTTGAGGACGATGACGGACCCCACGGGCAAGGTGGTCTTGTCGAACAGCTGGGTGGCCGAGAACTTCTTCAGGTTGGCCGACGTCTGGTTGGAGGTCGTCTGGAGGGTGGACCCGTTGTTGACCATATTCCAGTAGGCGAAGTGGGAGAACTGGATCGCGACGGGCTCATAACTGTCGAGAGAATACCCGGCCCCGGTGAAGATGGCCTTCAGCTCGTCGGTCGGGAGTGTCCCCTCGACGGGCGGTTCGGGCTCCGTCCCGGGATAGGCCGACTTCGTGACTTGGAAGGGCTTGTTGTAGGCATTGTCCACCGCGTCCCAGATGGCTGCGAATTGCTCGTCAGAGATGGTATAGCCGGGGGGCGTGAACTTGATCCCGCTGACGCTCTTGCCCGTGATCTGGCGGGCCCACATCATCGCGGCGGTCACTCGTCCCAGGTCGTATGAGAGGTGCGTGCCGTCCCGGTTGAGGTGGTCGCCGATGAAGCTGGTGCGCAGGTTCTGGATCGCGGTCCCGACCGGAATGACGAAATCAATGTCATTCCTGGGGACGACCGTGGACTGCACCGTGGAGACGATGGCGTTGTACATCGTCGCCTGGTCGTTGCCATAGTTTCCGAAATTGGCGCTCGAGTAGTCGCCGGCGTAGGCCCAGGTCTGATGCCAGCCGCGCCGCGCCCGGGGACAGTCGGTGACGACTTCGGCGAGCACGGTGGACAGATAAGGCTCGTAGGTCTCGGGCTTTCCCGAGAACTTGCTGGCCTGCTGGACGGTGATGTAGTCCCAGTCACGCTCCTTGAGCGCCGTGATGGACGAATGGTCATAGACGGAGGTCCAGTCCCCGCTACTGTTGGTGTAGTAGCGGTAAGCCTTGAGGTTGCCGGTCACGTTGGCGGCGTGGGTCTCCAGGGTGCATCCTGCGATAAAAAGGTTGCCCAGGTAGATGTCGGTATAGCCGAGGCGGGAGAGGATGTTCCACAGATATTGCATGCCGTCGATGGAGAAACTGTTGCCGATGGCCAGGATGCTGATGGATCCTTCCGGTTTGGCTTCTCCTCCTCCGGTCTCCAGTTCGCCTCCTTCAAAGCCTTCCGTATTGCCGTTGTCGTCTTGCGCGACCTTGGGGGCGATGCGGACCGGGAGGACCGTGACGCTGCCGCGTGTGAGGGTGACGGGCTCCTCTACCACGATGCCGTACGTATCCTTGTCCGTAGTGACCGTCAGGGTGCCGGTGTAACTGCCGGGGGCAAGAAGCATCTCCTGTGCGGCGGCCGCATCGGCATCGGTGCCGATCTTGCCGCTGCAGCCGAGGGTGACCGTCCTGGCTTCATAGCCGGACAGGGCGAGGGTGGACGGCTGGTTGGGGTCCGCATCCTTGGCGTTGAAGGTGAAACTGCCGGCGATCGGGTCCGGGGAAGTGAAACTGATGCTTCGGAGCTGCTCTCCGGCATCCTGGGTGGAATACACCTTCACGGCAAGCGTGCCGGCCAGGTCCAGCATCTGCAGCGTCATCGTGGAGTCGGGGGTGGGATCCTTGAACTTCAGGGGTACCGCCACCTTGGGCATGACGGGGGCTCCCGCGGTCTGCTCTTCGGCGATCGTGAGCGTCAGGGCCTTGTGGTCCTTGTTGACGGCATCGTAAGGAGAGTAGGCGTAGAACTTGCCTCCGGTACTCAGGGCGTAATCCGTCGTGATGTCGAAACTTGCGTCGCCGTCCGGATGGATCTCGGTGTTGGTCATCGCTCCTTCATATTCCTTCAGGAAGATGCCCAGCGACTGCGCCGGGTCGGCGTTGTCCACCTTGAAATGCCAATGATATTCAGACGGGGTCACGTCTCCTCCTTCTTCCCCTCCGTTGATCTTCTCGCAACAACCGGGAAGGAGGGCGATCAGGGCTGCTGCCCAGAATAATTGGATATATCGTTTCATAGTCGTCTGCATTTTATTGGGCGAAAGTGTAGGTGATGCTGCCGTTCTCCTGGCAGGTCTCCAGTCCTTCCGGAATCTTGGCGGTCTTGTTTCCGACAATCTGTCCGAAGGTGGCGGAACTGTCGTAGCCATCCGACGTCCAGCCGTACTCGGCCTCCGCGGCAAGCATGTTGGTCGCGGTGATGGATCCGGAGAAGGTGCAGTTCTTGAAACCGCAGTACATCGTCAGCGTGGACGTGCTTGCGGTGGTCCTTCCGACGAAACCGCCGAGTCCGGAGCCCCGGTTGGACGGGTTGAACACGAATCCGCCCATATCCGCACGCAGGGTGCCGCTGCTGGTGCAGTCTTCGAAGTAACTCTGCCGGGCACCGTCGCCGACAAAGCCGCCGACGCGGATGTTCCCGGCCTTGTTGATGGCCTGGGTTAGCTCGACGGTGCCGGAGAAGGTGCAGGAATAGAACTCGGCGCGGACATCGGTCCCGTTTCCGTCGCAAGCGGCGAATCCTCCCAATGCTGCAGGAGCGCCCAGCGTGGAGCGGACCGTGCCTTCCACCGAACAGTTGCGGAAGGTCAGCACGGAATTGGCTTCGGTGCTCCTGCCGCACAGGCCGCCCACGACTGCGGTGCTGCCCGTACCGTTGTACTCATAGCTGATGAGTGCGGACGATTTGACATGGACGTTCGTGACTGTCGCGGCCTTGGATTTGCGGCTGGAACCGTTGGTGTTGATGCCGCGCGCCGCAAGCATGGTGACCTCGGAACCTTTGGCGGCGTTGACGAGCGTACCGTCGAAACTGAGGTTGCGCACGTCGGCGTGCAGTCCCTGGCAGAAAGCCAGCAGGCCTTGCGTACCGTTGTCTACATTGGCGTAGGTGATGGTCCTGTCGTTGCCTTCCAGGGGAAGGTCCAGGAATTTGATCACATAATAAGTCGAGAGGTCGTCCGTGGTGATCGTGAGGTCGGTATTCAGCGTGATGGCTCCGTCCACCAGCCACGCGTCGAGACCCTCCAGGTTCGGCATGTTGGCGGTGGGCCCGTAGGCCGTCTTGAAGGCAGTGAACTCGGCCTTGCTGTTGATGCCGTAGAGCCGGACCACGGGTTTGACGACGTTGGTGGCCGTCTCGCCGGTGGATGTGGTTACGGCGATGGTAAGATCTCCGATACCCGCGGCCGTGCCGGCCTTGACGGCTTCTTGGGCGGGAGCGGTAACGGTGATGTAAGGCTCGCTTGCGGCGATGCCCGCGAAATCGATGGTCCAGCCTGCAGGGGCTTCCGTCACGGCTCCGCTCACGGGCGTGGCCGACTTGAGGTTCTCGTAGGTGAAGGGGATCTGTACGCTGGCGCCGTAGGCCAGGCTGACAGGGTCGGTGCTGGCAAAGGCGATGGAGGCGCCCACATATTCTTCGAAGGTCACGCTGCCGCTCTCGGTGCAGCCGGAGAGGTCGGCGCTGGAACCGTTGCGTCCCACCGTCTGGGAGAAGGCACTGCGGTTTTCGCTGGCGGATACCTCCTTCACGGAGATGGCGGATTTGTTCTCGCAGTTCTCCAGGGTGACGGTTTTCCCGGCCTGGGTCACGCCGACGAGGCCGCCTACGCCGCTGCTTTCCGAAGCGCAGAGTACATGGTTGCCGAGTTCGAGGTCCATCGCGGCCGCCGTGAAGGAGTCCTTGATGGATAGGCCCGTGCCGGCAAGGCCCACCAGGCCGCCGATGGCCGTCGCGTCGGAGACCTCGGCGGGAATGTATGTGACGGTCCCGTCATAGCTGCAGCCTTCCAGGGTGACCGTATTCGCCCGGGCGTGGGCGATGAGGCCGCCCAGGGCCGCGATCTTTCCCTTGGAGGACAGTGCGGTGGAGCTGGAGACGTTGTGCAGGGAGAAGGGGACGGTGCCGTGGGTGAAGGCAGCCAGCGAGGCGAGATAGCCAGCGCCGTTGTAAGTGATGGAAGCGCTGCCCGCCAGGTGGAGGTTGCGCACATCGGCTCCCACGGTCTGGAAGAAGGCGCACAGGACTCTCGTCCCGGCGAAGTCCACGCTCACCGTGTGCCCGTTGCCTTCCAGGGGAAGGTTCCAATATTTGATGATATAGGCATCGAGTACCAGGTCTTCATCATCGAAAGCGAGGTCGGCGTTGAGGCAGACCGTGCCGTCCACGAGATACTTGCCGATGACGGATTCGTCCGTCACAGGATTGTTGAGGCGCGTGTTGTCGTTGGGATCGTCTCCCTGGTAGAGGCTGCGGAAGGCGAGGAATTCGGCCTTGTCGTTGATGCCGTACAGGCGCACGGTGATGTCGTCACTCAAGACGGTGGCCCCGGAGGCAGAAGTGCCGCGGAGGTCGAATACACCGTTGCCTGCTGCGGAGGTACCGGCGGCGGGCGCCGTCACTTTCAGGATGCCGCTGCCGAGCGCGCTGGCGTCCACCGTCCATCCTTCCGGTGCGGAGTGGGGGGCGAGGTTGTCCACGCCTTGGCTCAGCACCCGGATCTCCCGGGTCTCCCCAGGCAGGAAGGAGAATTCAGTCTCGGAAAGGTTGATGAAGGCGGCGAGGTCCAGCAGGTGGCTGCGGGAAATCGTGAGCGGGTTGACGTTCTCACGGACGACGGTGCTGCCGTCGCGGGCGGTGAAGGTCAGGACCACCCCCCGGCTGAACGTGCCGGGAAGCAGGGTGATGACATACTGTCCCTTCGCGAAAGCCTCTCCGGCAGGGGTCAGGACCACTTCGGAGACGCCGTCGGTCACCTCGGTCACCTCACCGGTGGTGGCATCCACCTTGACGGTGCCGGCCAGGGGCTCGTCGCTGCCGCCCTTGAGGGAAACCGAGACGACATCGTCCGAGTCGAGCTTGAATCGGATGGCGGCGACCACATTCTTGAAAGAGAGGTCATTTCCGGAGGTGGCGGCTACGCCCACCAGGGCGGCCGGATCGAGATTGCGTCCGCCGGATACGAGTTTCTGCGCGGCGGGCAGGGTCAGGGTGAGGATCTGGCCGGAAGCCGCGGTCACGGAGGATCCGGGGTAGGCGGCATAGAACTGAGTGGCGGCGCTGGACACCTTTCCGCTGAATGTGGCGGAAGAGGTCCCGGCTCCGCTCTTGAGCGTGAAGACGGCCTTCTCGGAGCCGGCATCATCGAAGACCGCCAGCTCGTCGGAGGCGTTCCAGAGGACGGTCAGACCGTCCACGTATGCGCGGGTGGTCGTCTCGGAGGATGCGTGGAAGCTCCTCTCGGCACAGACGGCCTCCCCGACGGGCTCGGGAGAGGGCTCCGTGGTCCGGCAGCCCGCCACGACGAGGGCGGCTGCCAGCAGGGGTATATAATAACGGTTTCTCATTTCGCTTACAGGATAAGGGTTCCTTCTTCACTCCAGTTCTCTTTGATAAGAGCTGCGTCGGAGTTGGCGTTCGGACTGCAGCCGAGGATCTGGTGGTAACGCGTCTTGTCCTCGCTGGCCGCGGCATTCACGACCTGCAGCGTGCCCTTGAAGGTCACGTTCTTGATGGTCGAAGACATGGTGTAGCCGGAAGCGGGGGCCGTAATGCGTCCCACGACGCCGCCGAATCCGCCGGCGTTGTTGCTCAGGACCCGCTTGCCGCCCGCGTTGACGGTAATCGTACCGGTACTGGTGCAGTCGTTGACGACGCCTACGCGGGCCAGGTCGCCGAGGAAGCCGCCCAGGCGGGGCGTGATGCCGCTGTCGGCGATCTGGTGGTTGAGGATGATGGCACCGCTGAAGGTGCATCCCTCGATGGTCGTCGTGCCGCCCGGCTTGCCCGTATCAGAGCTTCCGATAATGCCACCCACCGCAAACGCATCGTTATCCAGGGTAATGGTGCCGGAGTAGATGCAGTTCTTGAAGGTAGGGGATTCATTGGCGCGGGAATAGGCACCGATGCCGCCGATCCCGCTCTTGACGAGGCAGGAAGCGCCCACCTTGTAGTGGACGTCGGCTGAGCAGTCGATGTTCTCGATGGTGGCGGTCATCGGCTCCGCGACCAGCGGAGCGGTCTTGCTCACGCCGCCTTCGAAGGAGTTGACGATGGATCCGGTCACCTTGAGGTTGCGGATGTCCGCCGTATTGTACTGGAAGACGGCGCCGACGGCCGCATTGCACTCCAGGTCGAGGTGGAGGGTGTGGCCGTTTCCTTCGAGCGGGACGTTCAGATACTTGATGATGTACGCGCTCTTGGTCAGCATGCCGCTCGTCAGGTCGAGGTCTGCGTTGAGTGCGAGGGCACCGTCCACCAGCCATTTTCCGATGACGGCGGGATCCGTCACAGGGTCGTCGGGATCGACGCCCTCATAGACCGAGCGGAAGGCGAGGAGCTCGTCCGCGCTGTTGATGCCGTAGAGGCGGATGACGGACGGGTTGCTGCTGATCGGGGACTGGTCGGCGTTCGAGGTGGCTCCCAGGATCAGGGTCCCTGCTCCGGCGACCGCTGCATCGCGGGCGGGAGCGGTCACCTTGACCGTGCCGTCCATCAGGCCGGTCCAGTCGATGGTCCAGCCAGCGGGCGTGGCGGGATAGACGATGTCCTTCACGCCTTTGGCCGTGATTTCCAGCTCCTTGGTCTCGCCGTATGCGAATGAGGTCTCTTCCTCCACGAACTGGAAGGTGGGCTTGTTACGGTCCACGTGGACCCGGATGCTCCTGGCCAGGTCATCGCCCTTCGCGCCGCCCCAGGAGACCGGGGTCACCGTCACGGTGCCGGATTCGTCGCCGCTCTCGACCGTCAGGTCGGGGGCGATGAGGATGAAGGTCCCGCGGGACTTCTCGATGGCTTTCCAGCCGGCGGGCAGGTTGAACTCCAGGTTCTTGAAACTGTTGGAGCAGTCATAGTGGACGGTGGTGCGGCTGCCGAGCGTGAATTCGCTGACGGCATCCAGGTCCAGGTCGGTGATGACGAACTTGAGCGCGTCTTCGAAGGCCTCCACCCGGATGGCCTTTTCCTTGAAGGAGCCGGACCCGTCGTAGAGTTTGAGTACGACATCCCCAGAGGGGACGGATTCCTGCCCGTATCTGGGCGCGGAAATCTTGATGGTACCGTTGCCGCCGGTCATCTTGACGACGACGGCCCACCCGAGGGGAGCCTCCGCGACGACGCGGGAGATGTCCTCGTACTCGAAGGAGAGTGTCTGGCTCTGCTCGTACCCGATCGAAACGGGCTCCGTGGCGGAGAAGGGATCATCGTCCATCGTCAGACGGATGGCGGGCGAAGGGGTCTCGGGCTGCGGGACGTCCATCACATAGCAGCCGGTCAGGACTGCCAGGAGGGCGCATATAATGAATTGATAGGCTTTCATAAGGCAGTCGGTTTAATATCCGGGGTTCTGTTCCATGTTGCTGTTGTTCTGTACCTCGGTGTTGGGGATGGGCCATACATAGTCCCGGTCGGGATTGAAGCGGCGCTCCTCCACATAGTAGAGCTCTTCGGCGTCGGGACGCTTGGCGCCGTACAGGGGACCGTTCATCACTTCCTCTGCGATACGCCAGCGGCGGATGTCGATCAGGCGGTGCCCCTCGAAAGCGAGTTCGATGCGGCGCTCGCGGCGGACCAGTTCGCGCAGGGACGCCTGCGTATTGTACTTGCTCTCATCCACGTCGGGCATGCCGGCGCGGTTGCGGATCTTGTTGAGGAAGAGATAGATGTTGGGGTCGCTGAGCTGGTTCAGCTCGACGGCGGCCTCCACGTAGTTGAGCAGCACGACCGAATAGCGCATCAGCTGGAAAGGCAGGGTGCTGGAGGTCGTCGAAGCCAGGGACATGTCGGCCTGGTTGACCCATTTCTTCACCCAGTAGCCGGTGGCCGTGGAGTTGCGGCTTCCGATGTAGTCCGTGTTGCCGGCGACCCAGGGGTTCCAGGTGTAGCCGGCGTGGGACTCGCCGGGGAAGACGATGGTCATGCCCAGGCGGGGATCACGGTCGGCGGGCGTCGGGTAGAGGTGGTAGTGCTGCCGTTCGGTATCGGTAAGTTCGTCCAGGGTGCGTCCGTCCTTGAGCTCGTAGGCGTCGATGAGGGCGGCCGACGGCGAAACGCCGGAGGTGCCGTTGCGGATGCTCGGGGGAGCCAGCCGCATGCAGGCCTGGTGCATGCCGCGGTCGCGGGTCAGGATGGACTCCTTGGTGTTGTTGGTGTAGGCGGCCTGCAGGAACTGCTCGCTGTAACTTTCGGCGGGGTTGGTCGGGCTGACGTAGATGTCATACTTGTTCAGGCCGATCACCTGCTCCGCCCAGTACTTGGCGTTGGTCCAGTCTCCCACGAACAGGTACAGGTAGGAGAGGTATGCGTAGCAGGCGCCTTTGGTCCAGCGCCACCTTTCCTCGCTGGTCTGGGCGTTGACGGGGAGGTTCTTGCTGGCGAGCTCGAACTCGTCGGCGATAAACTTGACGACTTCCTCCTTCGTATTGCGCTTCAGATCCTTCTCTCCCACGGTGATTACGTGGTCAACGATCGGGATGGGACCGAAATTCATGAACAGCTCGAGGTGGTAGTAAGCGCGCAGGGCGCGGATCTCGGCTTCCCAGCGGTCCACGGTCTGGATGCCTTCCCAGGGGGTGGTGTCGGGATAGATGATGGCCTTGTGCCAGTTCTCGAGGTAGCGGGAGCAGCGGCGGATGGTCGCATAGCGCATGGTCCATATCGTGGTGGGGTGCGTGTGCGTACTCTGGGCCGTGCCGTAGGTAATGGCCGAATTGGAAATATAGTTGGCAACGGTGACGCCGTTGTCGCTCAATCCTTCGTTCTCTACCTTGCAGTTGTAATAGTATTCGTTGCCGGTCTGCGAAGCATCGCGGGCGTATGTGACCGAAGAACTGCCGGTGAGGGTGCCGCCCGGCATGGGAGCGTAGCACTGGTTCACCACGGTGTTGAGGATGCTCTTGTTATACCACCAGGCTTCTTCGGTGGTCTGGTTTTCGGCATCGCGTGTGAGGAAGTCCTGACAGGCACACAGCATCAGTGCGGCCGCCGCGACGGCCATCCATTTCAATAGGTTGGTATATGTTTTCATCGCGATCGTCTTTTAGAATCCAAGGTTGACGCCGAAGGTCCAGGTCCGCATCATGGGATACTTCTGCGGCACGGCGCCTCCGTTGTTGGAAGCGCAGGTCTCCGGATCGGAGATCTTGAGCTCGGAGAAGGTCAGTGCGTTCTGCACGTTGGCATAGATGCGGAGATTGTTGGCCTTGATCTTTTTTGCCAGTTTCGGGAAACTGTAGCCCAGCTGGATATATTTGACGCGCAGGAAGGCGCGGTTGAACATCCAGTAGGTGGACAGGTACTCGTTGGTCGTGCCGGCCGTGGTCGGCCTGGGACGGTTGGCGTTCGGGTTGTCTTCGGTCCAGTAGTTCAGCTGCCAGCGCTGGACGGCGCCGGTGTTGGTGGCGTTGAGCGGCTGGATGAAGTAACTGTAGTAGAATCCGTTGGAATTGCCCTGGCCGGTCAGCTGGGTGTCCAGGTCGAAATTGCGCCAGCGGAAGGTCAGGTTGCCGTAGAACATCGTGTGCGGATCCTGGTCGCCCACCGCCGTCTTGTCGTCGGTGTCGATGATGCCGTCTCCGTTGATGTCGACGTACTTGATGTCTCCCGGCTGCTGGGTGGTGACCCCGTTGTCGGGGTAGCCGCCCACGATCGCCACGTAGTTGTCGAGGTCATTCTGGCTCAGGAGGCCGTCGGCGACGTAGAAGTAGTTGGCCCGGATGGCGTGGCCCTCACGGCAGATGGTGTTGCCCATGATGAGCTCTCCGCCGGGGATGTAGAGCCATTTGTTGCGGTTGTAGGAGAAACCGCCGCCGATGGTCAGGTGTGTCCGGTCATTGAAATCCTTGTTGTAGGAAATGCCGGCCTCGAAGCCGCGGGACTGGGCCCGGCCCACGTTGGCGGGCGTGGTGAGGAGGCCCGAACTGAGCGACGACGGGATGTTCATGATCAGGTCGTCGGTGATCTTGTGGTAGTAGTCGAGATTGATGTCGAGCGTGTAGTCAAACAGGGAGAGGTCGGTACCGACGTCGAAGATGGAAACCGACTCCCACCTCAGGTCGGGGTTGCCGCCCTTGGTCTCGGTACCGGCCGAGTTGATCAGGGCCTGGTAGGAGTAGGGGCTGACGTTGTTGTTGCCCAGCATGCCGAACGAGGCGCGCAGTTTCCAGCTGCTCATCCAGCGGACATCCTTCAGGAAGTCTTCCTTGTTGACGTTCCAACCGCCCGCCACGGACGGGAAATAGCCCCATTTGTATTTGCCGGTAAAGAGCGAACTGCCGTCTGCGCGGAGACCGGCCTCCAGCAGATACTTGTCCTTGTAGCTGTAGTAGGCCTTGCCGAACCAGGAGACCAGGGAGATCTTGTCCCAGCCGGAGGTGGCGTTGAGCTCGGACTGCCAGCCGCCGAGCAGGTTGATGCGGTGGCCTCCGAACTCTTTGACCCAGTCCAGGTTGGCGCTGGCAGACCAGTAGTTGGCGCGCGTGGTGTAGGTGGCGCCCTTCACCATGGAGAAGGACGTGACCTCATCGCCGGTGAAGTAGTTGAAGAAGACGTAGGGGTCCCGGTTGGTCTTGTCCATGCCGGTGGAGAGGCGGTAGCCGACCTGGCCCTTGAGCACCAGCCCTTCCGCAATGGTCCACTGGGGACGCGCGTTGATGGTGACGTAGTCCCGGATCGACGTGTCGAACTGTCCGCGCTCCGCCTGTGCGTAGGCGTTCATGTAGGAGGCGATGTAGTAGCCGTAATAGTCCGTCTCGAAACCCTCCTTGCGCGGATACTTGGCAACGATGTTGGCGGGCATCGAATAGACGAGGCTGTAGAGGTTGCTGTTGGGCGCGGCCGAGATGTCCCTTCCCACGAACGTATCCACGAAGACGAGGATGTTGTCGGTCATGTTGACCGAGGTGTTGGCCCGGACCGTCAGGCGCTCGAAACTGTCGGGCTTGACCTTGTAGATGCCCTCCTGCTTGAGGTACTGCGCGGAGAGGGCGAAACGGCCGATCGTGTTACCACCGGACACGGAGAAGTTGTGCTCGGTGATGGGGGCGGAGCGGCGCAGGAGCAGGTCTGCCCAGCGGGTGTTGGGGTAGCTGATGGGGTCGTCTCCCGCCTTGGCGGAAGCAATCTCGTCGGGGGAATAGGTGGGGGCGCTGCCCGTGTTCTTGTTGACCTGGTTCACATATTCCATGTATTCCCAGGAATCCGCCATGTCGGGGATGTACAGGGGATTCTGGAAACCCGCGTAACCGTTGTAGTTGACCTTGACGGCTCCGGCCATGCCTCGGCGGGTGGTGATGAGGATGACGCCGCCGCCCGCCTTCGCACCATAGATGGAGGCCGCCGCCGCATCCTTCAGGATGGTTACGCTTTCCACGGTTGCGGGGTCGAGCTTGTTGAGGTCGAATTCGAAACCGTCGACCAGCACGAGGGGATTCGTGCCCACGAGAGAAGCCATGCCGCGGATCTTGATGGTGGAATTGTCGGATCCCGGCGCGCCGGAGGACTGCTGCACCAGGATACCGGTCGTACCTCCCTGGAGTGCCTGCGACATGTGGGTCACCGGTTTGTTGGTGAACTTGGCGTTGTCGATGATGCCGACGGCCGATGCGATGTGCTTCCGCTGCTGGCTCGTCATACCGGTGACGACCGCCTGCTCCAGGATGTTCACGTCATCCGGCAGGGCGATGGAGAGGTCGCCGATGGCTCGGGTGACCGTGTACTCGACATCTTTGTAGCCGATGCAGGAGAACACGAGGATGTCTCCTTTCCGGGCCTTGATGTCGAAGGCGCCTACGGCATCGGAAGTGGTCCCGTTCTGGGTCCCCTTGACGAACACGGTCGCGCCGATCACGGGCTGCGGAGGCTCCTGTGTATCGACCACCACGCCGTGTACGGTCAGGGATCCGGTCTGTGCCGGGGCTACCTGCGTGACGCACAACTGGGCCGTGAAGACGGCAAACAAGGCCGCCACGACCGCTTTCTTCTTGTGGTTGGTTAACATAGATCAGGTATTAAGTTGTCTGTAAAGTCCGGGGTTGGAAGTCCTAGGCCAGGTACCAGTCGACGTCGCGCCAGGCGACGTGGTGGTTCGCTTCGGGGATGCCTTTTGCGGCCATCCAGGCGCGGGTCAGGTGGGTGTTGTAGCCATTGGGATTGTCTGCGTAGGCCGTGCCCGCCTCTCCGGCCTGCCAGAGCCACTTGGGCGTGGGCCAGAGGCAGTGCTTGAACTCGATGTTCTTGTAGAAAGACTCGCGTACGCCCTTCTGGCCGTGATGCGCCATCTGGATGTAATCGCAGTTGAGGTATTTGAAGTATTTCTGGATGGCTTTGTCGCCCGCCTGCTCGCTGGCGTCGCCCGTGAAGACGATACTCTTTGCGTCATCTTCGAAGCGGACGATCACGGACTGCTCGTTATAGACGCTGGTGCCCTGGCTGGCGGTCAGGAATTCCGGATTGGCGATGCCGAGCACCTTGATGAAAATGCCGTCCATGTCGTAGCGGCTGCCGAGGTTGAGATTGACTACCTTCACGCCGGCGGCGGCAAGGACATCCAGCCTGTCGTAGAGACGCTGGGCAAGGGCGCCGCCGCCCTCCTTGGCCTTCGCCGCATCGGAGAGACGCGAGTAGTAAACGGTATCGATCGCCATCCCCTGCAGGTCGTTCGTGATGGCCAGGAAAGCGCCGATGTGGTCGCCGTGGGGGTGTGAGAGCCACCAGGCCTTGACTTTGTTGCCGCCCTTCGACTTGATATAACCGCGGAGTTTCTCGGCATCGCCGTTTGTCTCCATCCCGCCGTCCATGACGATCAGGTTGCCCTCCCGTGTCTTCAGGACGTATGAGTTGCCGATCGTATCCGAGGCTGAGGTGAGCTGCCAGAGGGAAAAATGCCCGGTGGGCTTTTCCACGGCGGGGCCTTCCGGGGTGTCCGGTGTACCTCCGTTTCCTCCGTTTCCTTCACACGAATCGAGCAGGGTGGGGGCGATGGCAAATCCCGCGATGGATTTGCCGGCGACTTTTAGGAAATCTCTTCTTTTCATAAGGCCGATTAATCAATAATTTCGCAATCTCCCTCGAAAGTTACGAAAAAAACGAAAAGGCCGTTCCTTTTTTTTGCAAAAATGGAACGGCCTGCAAGAGGTGGATAAGTATGTTATACTTATTGCTTGTCTATCTGGAACCAGATGAACCGGCTCTGCGGTCCTTCGTAGGGCGGCATCTGGCAGATGGGGCGCAGGAGGGTGCTGCCGACCTTTACATACAGGTCGGCCGGCTCTTTGCCGCGCACGAGAGAAGCCGCTTCGATCTCCTGCCGCGTCAGGAAGACGGGGTGGCGGTCGGCGAACTTGTCCAGGTGGTCGGTCGCGAAAACGAGCGGACCGGCGCAGAAGGTGACATAATGGTTGGTGAATCCGTTGTACCAGTTGGAGAAGTTGTGCTCGCGGGTGCCTGCATTGCTGTACTCCCAGGTCCGCTCCAGGCTGCGCACTTCGTACGGGAACTGGAGCGTCAGCCGGTCACCGGCCTTCCAGGCCCGCCGGACGCGGATATACCCGTCCTTGACGGCCGCCTTTACTTCCTTGCCATTGACCTTTACCACGTAGGAAGGAGCCCATTCCGGCTGATGCACCGCCAGCGTCCAGGCGCCGGAAGTCTCGGAGACGACGAACTCGGCTGTGCCGGTACGGGCGTAATCGGCGTTTTGGCTGAGGCTGACTTGCTTGCCCCGGACCTCCATGGTCGTGGAAGACTCTGAGATGATGTTGATGTAAACGCCGTCCTTGCGTGCCTCGTACATATAGACCGGCACGTCCTCGAGCGCCGTCATTCCGCTGCTCCAGCAGCAGCTCCAGTCCGCCCCCGGCCCGAACTCGCCGTTTGTCCGCACATAGTAGATCCAGCGGTCACCGTCTTCTGCGCGCGCCGCCATCAGGGCATTGTAGGACGTCTTCTCCAGCTCGGAGGCATACTTGCCTTCGCCCGTTATCTGCAGCATCTCCCAAGTG
>JAEEGF011658647.1_pt1 | contig 16742 bp, 9 predicted proteins | sample 9134171 | NCBI WGS metagenome assembly JAEEGF01 (sample SAMN16246542, study PRJNA631951) | gut metagenome | biome: gut microbiome; feature: rumen; material: AP-attached | host: Bos | place: Iran: Karaj | collected 2018-10
TGGCACGGTAATCTGGTCGCTCAGGTAGTTCTGGATGGTGTAGGGCAACACGAAGTAACCGTCGGCCAGACCCTGCATCAGTGCCGAAGCACCCAGACGGTTGGCACCATGGTCGCTGAAGTTGCACTCGCCAATGGCAAACAGACCCTTGACGCTAGTCTGCAGCTCATAGTCTACCCAGATGCCGCCCATGGTGTAGTGGATGGCAGGATAGATCATCATGGGGTTGTAGTACTTCTCGCCGTTAATCTCGTTGGCCAGTTCACCCGGGTTGACATCGGTGATCTCCTCGTACATGTCGAAGAGGTTGCCATAGCGCTGGCGAATCACGTCGATGCCCAGGCGATTAATAGCCTCGCTGAAGTCGAGGAACACGGCCTTGCCGGTGTTGTTCACGCCGAAGCCCTTGTCGCAACGCTCCTTGGCGGCGCGGCTGGCCACGTCGCGAGGCACGAGGTTACCAAAGGCGGGATAGCGGCGCTCCAGATAGTAGTCTCGGTTCTCCTCGGGGATGTCACTGCCTTTGATTTGTCCGGTCTGCAGTTTCTTGGCATCCTCGATGTCCTTGGGCACCCAGATGCGGCCGTCGTTGCGCAGCGACTCGCTCATCAGCGTCAGCTTGGACTGCTTGTCGCCGTGCACGGGGATGCAAGTGGGGTGAATCTGCACGTAGGCGGGGTTGGCAAACCATGCGCCCTTGCGATAGCAAGCCATTGCGGCCGAGCAGTTGCAGGCCATGGCGTTGGTCGAGAGGAAGTAGGTGTTGCCATATCCACCAGTGGCGATGACCACGGCATGAGCAGCAAAGCGCTCAAGTTTGCCAGTGACCAGGTTGCGAGCGATGATACCGCGAGCGCGACCGTCGATGATGACCACATCGTGCATCTCATAGCGGTTGTAGCTCTTAACCTTGCCCATCTGGATCTGACGGTTCAGGCTCGAGTAAGCACCCAGCAACAGCTGTTGACCGGTCTGACCCTTGGCGTAGAAAGTGCGGCTTACCTGAGCACCACCGAACGAACGGTTGGCAAGCAGGCCACCATACTCGCGTGCGAAGGGAACACCCTGTGCCACGCACTGGTCAATGATATTGTTCGACACCTCGGCCAGGCGGTAGACGTTGGCCTCGCGGGCACGGTAGTCACCACCCTTGACGGTGTCATAGAACAAGCGGTAGACCGAGTCACCGTCGTTCTGATAGTTCTTGGCTGCATTGATACCGCCCTGCGCAGCAATCGAGTGTGCACGACGGGGTGAATCCTGGATGCAGAAGTTCAGCACATTGAAGCCCATCTCGCCCAGTGTGGCGGCGGCGCTGGCACCAGCCAGACCGGTACCGACGACGATGATGTCAAGGCGGCGCTTGTTGGCGGGGTTCACCAGTTTTTGGTGGGCCTTATAGTTTGTCCACTTCTCGGCCACGGGTCCCTCAGGAATCTTTGAGTCAATCGCGGGCTGAGCAGTCTGTTTGATAGTTTCTTCCATTTTTCTGAATGATTTTAAAGGTTAATACTCAGCTTACGGGATGGCAAAGAACCAAGTAAAGTAGCAAGCCTCAACGGCAAACAACAGCATCACGATGGTTGCCCACCAGCAGCCGATGCACTTAAAGCGCTCAATCCACTTGTCGTTGGTGGTACCCAAGGTCTGGAATGCGCTCCAGAAGCCGTGTGTGATGTGGAACCAGATGGCGCAGAAGCCAATCAGATAGACAGGAAGCACCCACAACTGGCTGAATGCCAAGCCCAGTGCCTCTTTGCCTGACAGAGGATAGTCGCCCATGATCTCGGGCAACTGCATCTTGGCCCAGAAGTGGAACAGGTGCAGCACCAGGAAACACAGGACGATAATGCCCAGCACCAGCATGTTCTGCGAGGCCCACTCGACGGTGGCAGGCTTCTTCGACACCTCATAGGCGTTGGCGCCGCGAGCCTTGCGGTTCTGCAGCGTCAGCCAGAAGGCGTAGCAGATGTGAATCACAAACCCACCAGCGAGCACAGCTGTGCCCACCAGCGCATACCAGTTGGCGCCGAGGAATTCGCACACGGCCTCATACGCGTCAAACGAGATGAGTGCCACGGCGTTCATCAGCGCGTGGAAGGTTAAGAATAGGATCAGGAAAAGACCGGTGACACTCATCACCACTTTTCGTCCTACAGAGGAATTAGTTAACCACATAAGTAAAAATTTAGTTATTAATTGATTATTTTATTCATCTTATAAACAATTTGCAAAGATACGGAAAAAAAGCGGCATGCACAATAGTTTTCCGAAAAAACACTAATTACTGCTATAAAAAAGAGGCGTTTGTTGGTGAAGTGGCAGGGATGTGCTACCTTTGTGACTTGGAAAAACAAGAAATGGAACTGAAGGAAGAATTTGTGGAGATGCTTGGGCAGTTGATGCCCGATGAGTGCGAAGCGTTGTGTCGCTGCATCGGCGAAACGGTACCCAGCGTGAGTGTACGCGTGAATGAGGCGAAGGGCGGCACGGTACCCGCAGGGGCGACGCGTGTGCCCTGGTGCGAAATGGGTTATTACCTAGACGAGCGGCCCAACTTCACCCTTGACCCGATGCTACACGCTGGACGCTACTATGTGCAGGATGCCTCGTCGATGTTTATCCACCATGTTATCAAGCAGTTGGTATGTCCCCCTAGCCCCCTAAAGGGGGAAAATTCTATGTCACAGCCTGTGAAGTATTTAGATCTATGTGCGGCACCAGGGGGCAAGACAACTGCCGCCTTACAGGCACTGCCAGCGGGGTCGCTGGTGGTCGCTAACGAGATTGTGCCCAACCGCGCCCGTGCGTTGATGGACAACGTGATGCGCTGGGGCTCGCCCCATGCCGTGGTGACCTGCAACGCTCCGGCGCAAGTGGGGCGGCTGACGCATCTGTTCGATATAGTAGCGACCGATGTGCCCTGCAGCGGTGAGGGAATGATGCGTAAAGATGCCGAGGCGGCGGCGCAATGGTCGCCCTCGCTGGTGTCACAATGTGCCACGCGGCAACGCGACATCATTCGCGACATTTGGCCCGCCCTGCGCCCTGGCGGCTTGTTCATCTACAGCACATGCACCTACAACCGCCAGGAGAATGAGGAGATGATTGAGCACCTTATTTCAGAATATGGCGCCGAACCGGTCGCTGTGCCTGTTGAAGAGGCCTGGAACATCACTCCCGCCATTGGATGCGACCTGCCATGTTACCGCTTTATGCCGCACCGCACACGCGGCGAGGGACTGTTCATGGCAGTGGTTCGCAAGCCCGAAGGCGCGCGGCAACCATTGAGAACCAAGAAAAGCGCCCCACCAAAAACAAATGCCATCGCCCAAGGCATCAAGGAATGGCTAAGTGACTGTAAAGAATATGACCTGAGTGTGCAAGGCGATGATGTGGTGGCGAACCCCAAGACGCATGCCGATGCATTGGCGGCACTGCGCACGACGCTTAATGTCATCTATTCGGGCGTGACACTGGGCACCCTCAAGGGCAAGAACTGCGTACCGCACCACTCGCTGGCATTGAGCACTGCACTTAACCGTACCGCCCTACCTCACTGCGAGGTTGACCTCGACACCGCCCTGCGCTACCTGCATGGCGAGGCTATCACCATCGACGCTCCCCGCGGTTATGTGCTGCTCACCCATCACGATGTCCCCATCGGCTGGGTCAACAACCTGGGCAACCGCGCCAACAACCTTTATCCCAAACCGTTGAGAATTATTAAAAATTGAGAATGGGCTTCGTTTGATAGCGAAGCCCATTCTACATTGTGCACGAGGCACTCATTACGATTTTCCAAGGATAATGTTGATGATGGCATTGACATCAGTCACATCCACCGCGCCATCACCGTTAACATCGGCAATGGAATCTAACGTTTCTTTTCCTAAAATCATATTAATGACGGCATTGACATCGGTCACATCGACCGCACCATCAAGATTGATATCACCAAGTGAAGGGAAGACATCAGTATAATAGAACGTGATATCATCGATATAACACGGCTGGGTGCTACTTCCACCTACCATGTCGATGCGGTAGTAAGTGGGAGCTGCCATATCAAGTTGCAATGACAAAGTTGCAAAAGCATGGGCTCTGACCGTCAGGTACTCATTGCCTAGCTTGGTCCAACTGTTGCCATCGGCCGACTGATAGATTGCGAACTTGGCCTCGGTCGATGACGAGTTGATTGCAATGAACTCTATGCGCAAAGCCTTCACCCTGAGTGGCTCGGCCATCGCAATACGTGAGGGTTTGACCATCGCCACTGAATGCACGCCGTTGCACATAGAAGATCCTGGTGCCGTCACATTGGCCGAAGTAAAATTCCACTTGGCAAAATTACCCTGAACATTCTTGAGATTCTTATCGGTAGTAGCCGCCATTTGCTCAAAGTCCTCAACCAGCTCCTTAATTTGAGCTGGAGCATATACGTCAAACGTTATAACACCTCCGTTTTCGCGAATGTTATTCAGTTCGAACTGATTCTCAACGCCTCCCCACGTGAGAAGATTAGGTTGTGTCTGGTTGCCTATACTCGTGACATTACTCGTTCCTGGGAAGGGGTCGCTGGCGCTAGTTCCGCTTGTCGAATTGCCAGCGCGCAACAACTCATAGTAGTTGTGTGAAGGGTTGCAATTCACATCATTATCATCCCAAACACTCACATCAGTCGAGTCGACGCGTGCGATGAGCATACCATGCCCCGGCAGGTAGGCATCCCATTTGACGTTCTGTCGGTTGTCAAGCATGAAGAACTCACCATCAACCTGTGTGCGCAAAATCATCCCATCGCCTGTTGTTCCCACATTTTGCAGCGAATAGGTGCCTGCTGACTTGATTTCCCGTGGTTGGCTCCATCCTAGGGCATAGCGTTCCCAGGCGCTATAGGCACATGGTGTACGCCCCATGTTGTAGTCGCCTCCAGCCATCACGTCCCAACCGCCCGGGTCATGGCTCTGGCCATTCTCTCCGTAGTCGGTATCATAGAGGTCAGGCAAGCCCAGCACATGGCTGAACTCGTGCGCCATAGTGGCAATGCCCAAAGGCATTGTGTAGCCATAGGACTCCCATCCATAAATCTCGGTCGAGCAGGCATAGGTGTAGAAATACTTACCGTCACGCACAATCCATGACCAAGAATCATGGTCATAGAGCGTGGACTTGTGTGGCCACAGATAGCCACTGTTGTTACCACTATAGTTGGCCGAGTATCCTGCCACCAAGAAATAGACCATGTCAATCATTCCATCGCCATCGCAATCATATTTGGAATAATCAACCGTACTGTCAGCAGCATCGATTGCCGCCTTGAAAATGCGCCATGAATTGCTGGTTCCGTTATGATCGGTACTGGCAAAATCCACATCAATAGGCCCAACGACGTCGAACTGTGGCTTGAAGATGCCTCCCGACTGGTCGTTGAAGTAGTCATGCATCGAGCCAGTGCATGACTGGAAACTACCATCGAAAGTGAAACCCGTGTAGTTTTCCTTGTTTGCCATGTCGTTGTAGAAATCATGCGGTTTGTCCATGCTGAACTGGCGGTCAGTGTAGTTGATGAGGATAATCAGTCCGCGGAAGTTGGAGTAGTCCATCTTAGCACCACGTAACGACGGTTGCTGCGCGCGTGCCCTGGATTGCTTGGCGCGCTGCACATCGCTGGATGCCCGCACATGGGTACCTACCGCACTGAGCAACTGATGCTCAGCGGAGGTACGCAGTGCAGCATCATGTGCCAGCATGCCTGATGACACCAACACATCACCTTGTTTGACAGCATACTCATAACTGCCTACATTGTTACGCAGCACGGTGTAGCCATCGGCGGTGGTGTTGTAATGGAAGAACTCGTCACCCACAAGGCGCAAGGTCAGCGTTGTACCATCGCTCTGAGTGACCAACATAGGAGTTCTATCGGCAGGGATAGCCCAACACACAACTCCCATCAACAAAAACATCAGTAGGCTTGCAAATTTTCTCATTGTTTCTATCCATTTAAAATGACAAGGTGTGTCTCCAGAAACCTGTGACACACCTTAATAAACATTGTTTTTATTTCTTACCCAACATCAAGTTTATGACCGCATTGACATCGCTAATATCGACATTGCCATCACCAGTGATGTCGGCCTCAGGTGTCGGCGAAATCTTGCCCAACATCATATTTATCAGTGCGTTGACGTCGCTGATGTCAACCATGCCGTCGCCAGTGACATCGCCCACAACCGATGAGAACTCCTCGTGATAATAGAACTTGATGTCATCAACGTAACACGGCTGGTTGCCACTGCCACCTGACATGGCGAGGCGGAAGTATGTGGGGACTGCCATGTCAAGTTCTAAGTGCATGCTTGCAGTTTCATTGGCGTTTACACTCAAGTAGTCGGTGTTTACCTTAGTCCAAGTGCTGCCATCGGTTGACGAGTAGAGGGTGAACTTGGCATCGGCCGACGAGGTGTTGAATGCCATGAACTCAAAGCGGAATGCCTTGACCATGAGTGGCTCGTCCATAGCGATGATTGAGGGTTTAACCATTGCCACCGCATGCTCTCCATTGCACAAATCGGTACCTGGTGCAGTCACATTAGCCGAAATGAAGTTCCACTTAGCAAAATTGCCTTGCACTTGCTTCTGGTTCTTGTCGGTGGTAGCAGGCATCAACTCAAAGTCCTCAGCGAGCACATTGGGCTGGACTGCTTCAACAACATCAAACGTTATGACTCCGTTGGCCTCTCGGATATTCTTCAGTTCAAAAAGATTTTCAAGATTAGCCCAGGTGCGAAGGCTGGGTTCGGTCAGGTTGCCTACTGCCGTAACACTTGCCGAACCTGGGAAGGGGTCGCTAGAAGATGCTCCACTTGTCGAGTTGCCTGCTCGCAACAATTCATAGTAGTTGTGCGAGGGGAAGCAATTCACTTTATTCGCATCCCATATCCATGTATTTGTCGAGTCAACACGTGCAATCATCAAGCCATGTCCCGGCAGTGCAGCATCCCACTTGACACTCTGTCGATTGTCGAGCATGAAGTACTCACCGTCGACGGGAGTGCGCAAGATGAGTCCTTGGCCCGTGGTACCCACATACTGCAGTGAATAAGAGCCAGTCGAGTTGATTTCTTGCGGCTGAATCCATCCCAGAGCATATCGTTCCCATGCGGTGTAGGCGCAAGGTGTGCGTCCCATATTATAGTCACCGCCAGCCATCACATCCCATTCTCCTGGGTCGTGACTCTGTCCGTTCTCACCATAGTCAGTATCATATAAGTCGGGCAATCCCAGCACATGACTGAACTCGTGTGCCATCGTGCCGATGCCCAGGGGGATGGGATAGCCTTGTGACTCCCAACCATAAATCTCGGTTGAACTGGCATAGGCCGACAAATAAGTTCCATCATAACTAATCGCTTCCCAATGCTCATAGTCATAAAGATAAGCCTTGTGTGGCCAAAGATAGTCTCCATTGTTCCCGCTATAGTTTGCCGAGTAGCCAGCCACAAGGAAGTAGACCATGTCGACAGCTCCGTCACCATCGTTGTCATAATTGCTAAAGTCTACTATCTCGTCGGCTGCATCGAGGGCTGCCCAGAATATGCGCCAAGAGTTTTCAGTACCACCATGGTCAGTACTGGCATAGTCTACGTTGACAGGTCCGACAACATCAAACTGCGGCTTAAAGATGCCCCCCGACTGATCGCTGAAATAGTCATACATCGAACCCGTGCAGCGCTGGAAGCGTCCATTGAAGTTAAAGCCTGAATAATTCTCCTGATTGGCCATTTTGTCATAGAAATCGTGCGGGTCATCCATGCCAAACTGCCTATCGGTGTAGTTGATGAGGATAATCAGTCCACGGAAGTTAGAATAGTCCACCGTTGGCTCGCGGAATGCGGGATTCTGCGCGAATTCACGACTCTGACGAGCATGTTGTACGGCACCATCGGCACGCAGATGTGTACCCACCTGGCTGAGCAACTGACGCTCGGCCTGTGTGCGATGTGCTGCATCATGCGCCAGCAATCCAGACGAAGCCAGGACACCGCCGTGCTTGATAGCATACTCATAGCTGCCTGCTGAATTACGCAGCACGGTGTAGCCATCAACCGTGGTGTTGTAATGGAAAAACTCGTCACCCACCAAACGCAACATCAGGGTGGTGCCGTCGCTTTGGGTGACTGCCATCGGGGTCCTGTCGGCTGGAATGGCACAGCAAGCAACACCCAGAAGCAAACACATCAATAAGCTTGAAATAATTCTCATTGTATCGAAAAAAACAGGATTTAATAGGGTGTGCCCCGAAACAACCAAGACACACCCTTGAATTTTGTTTACTGTTACATTTATGCTTTTCCTAACATAATGTTGATGACTGCATTGACATCACTGATGTCGACGTTGCCGTCGCCATTGACGTCGGCTGCATCAACTTTGTCGGCCTTGCCGAGCATAATGTTGATGACAGCATTGACATCGCTGATGTCGACGGTGCCATCACCAGTGACATCTCCTGTGACACCCTGATTCGGTCCACCCTCCTCGCCAGTGTAGTAGACGGTAAAGTTGTCGACATAGACCGGTACCGTCTTGTGACCCGAGTTCTGAGACACACGGAAGCGGACGGATTGCGTATTTGTCACAGGCACCAACCAGTTGCATGACGAATTAACCGAGCCAGGGATCGTAATGGCATCGGCACCCACAACGTTCGTTGCTTTGGTCCACGTCGCTCCATCGTCAAGCGAGTATTGTAGCATCATCTTAGCAGCTGAGGATGACGTATTGTACACATTGCAACTGACCTCCTCGATGTTATAGTAGATGGGGGTTGCCGAAGTAAACTGGCTGGGGTAAACCATCTCAACAGCCTTTGTGCCAACGCAATAATCACTTGCTGGCTCCTTAACATAGCTCTTGGCGAAGTCCCATTGTGCAAAGACGCCCTCAACTCCCTTGGTCGGCGAAGTAGTCATCACGGGCATGTCCTCGAATGTCTCGACCAATGAAGGCCACATTTCGTCTTCCTTGAGAAGTACATTGAACGTGATCACGCCATCGTTCTCACGGATGTTGTCAAGCTTGAGACGGCACTCGGTCTTGTCCCAAGTGACCAAAGCAGGAGCAGTTGTGTTACTTAGTCGAGTAATGCCCATTGTTCCAGGGAAGGGGTCAGAGGCCAAGTCACCACTAGTAGTATTACCGGCTCTCACCAGCTCAAAGTAGTTGCGCGACTCCTTGTCATTGACACTATTAGTGACCCAAATGTAGGATGACGACGAGTCGACGCGCGATACAATCATGCCATGTCCTGGCAGGAAGCGGTCCCAAGTCGTCTTCTGGCGGTTGTCGAGAATAAAGTACTCTTTTGCCTTCGGGCTCTTGATGATGTATCCCGTGTTTGACGTGTTCAGTGCCTCGAGGGTGAAGCTGCCTGGCTCGCGAATGACCGTGGGTGTTGCCCAACCCAGAGCGTAACGCTGGAAGATGGAGTGACAACAAGGTGTGCGGCCATAGTTATAGTCGGCACCACCTGCCATGATGTCCCATCCACCTGGATCGTGGCTCTGGCCATCGGTGGCATAGTTGGTGTCGTAGAAGTCGGGCAATCCCAGCACATGGCTGAACTCGTGGCAGAACGTTCCGATACCCTCAAGAATATAGGAACCCTCAGAGCCTAACATCTCGGTCGAGCATGCATAACGGTCAAACGACTTGCCATCAAGCCTTGTAGTCATGAGTTGGCGAGACTCGTGGGGCCACAACAGACCTGAGTTGTTGCCTTGCACGTGCGAGCCCCAACCGGCTACAAGGAAGAACACGTTGTCAACCACGCCATCGTTGTCACCATCGTAATCGGCGAAGTTTACCTGTGAATCGACAGACTGGAGCGCTTGCTTGAAGATAGTCCTTGAGTTGGCATCGCACTGTGTGGCTTTATAGGTTGAATTCACTGGTCCTATAACATCAAACTCAGGGTCAAACTTTCCTGATGACTGGTCGAAGAAAAAGTCACGCACAGAGCCATCGAAGTTGCCATAATAGTTCGACGAGCCATCCTCGTTAGTATAACCAGTATAGTTCTTCTCACTTGTCATGCGAGTGTAGAACGCTTGAGCATCACTGCGGGTAAATTTGACATCCGTGAAGTTGATGAGGATAATCAGTCCGCGGAAGTTTGCCTGGTTAAAAATTCTGGAAGGCCCTTCGACATTTGCCGAGCGGCGCACCTTACTGCGATTAACCATCTCGCGGTCGGTGATGTTCTTGCTCAAGCCGGCAAGCAACGACACCTCGTTGGCATTGCGCTGATTGACATCATGGGCTTGCACGCCTGTCGAGCGCAGCCGATTGCCTTCGAGCACGGCATACTCCCATGCGCCATTCTCGCTCTGCAGCACGGTATAGCCATCGGTAGTGGTCGAGAAATGATAATACTCATCGCCATGCAACACTAGCATGACCGTCGAGCCGTCGGGCTGCACACACTTTACAGCACCCGACAATGCCGGACGAGCCCAGCCAGTGATGGCCATGAGCATCAGCGCGGCAACTAGAAGAATCTTTTTCATTATCTTGATGTTTATGCCTCGGTAAGAAGCGGTTATTAATATAATGTCAACCGTAGAATGTCGCCTTGCCCGAAATGGTGCCGAGAAGGGACAATATTGAGGGTGCAAATTTCGGCATTTTTGTCCGACCTTGCAAATAAAAAATGTGAAAAAACAGCCAGTCCCGATGGCATAACCAATGTTTCACGCAACAGAGTTATTAACAACCATGCTGACTTATCAACATTTCAATGTATTTAACGGAATTTATGACCGATGTTCCACGAAAAAGCATTTCCTTTGCAGCCGTGAAACATTTTTGAATTTTCTATGGGAAAAACAATCGCAATAGCTAACCAGAAAGGTGGCGTGGGAAAGACTACCACGGCCATCAACCTTGCAGCGTCTCTTGCCATGAACCACAAGCGCGTGCTACTCATCGATGCCGACCCACAGGCCAATGCCACATCCGGTCTGGGTGTGGAGCCGAAGCAGATGACATCGACCATATATGAATGTCTGGTTGATGAATATCCCATGACCAGTGCCGCAGTGAATACATGTGTCGAGGGACTGGACATCGTGGGCTCGCGTATCGACCTAGTGGGGGCAGAGCTTGAACTCATCAACAAAGAAAACCGCGAAAATGTCCTGCGACGCTCGATTGAGGGTGCCAAGCAGGCTTACGACTATATCCTCATCGACTGCAGCCCGTCGCTGGGACTGATCACTGTCAATGCCCTGACGGCAGCCGACAGTGTCATCATCCCCGTGCAAGCCGAATACTTTGCGTTGGAGGGCATCAGCAAACTGCTGAATACTGTGCGCATTATCAAATCCAAGCTCAATCCATCCCTGCGCATTGAGGGCTTCCTGCTCACGATGTACGACGCACGGTTGCGTCTGGCCAACCAGATTTACGAGGAGCTGAAAAGCCACTTTGGTGACATGGTGTTCAACACGGTTATTCCGCGCAACATTAAGCTCAGTGAGGCACCTAGTCACGGGCTGCCTGCCATCCTCTATGACCCAAACAGCCGTGGAGCCACAAGCCACCTGCAATTGGCCAAGGAACTAATAGGTCGTGGCCGCCGCAAATAGTACTTTAACCTACTTGCAGACGTGATTGGCGCTAGCTTTGACAAAAGTGCTGAAAACGAACTAGTTATATTTAACTACCTTTGACTACTTAACTAATTTGAAAGGATGAAACGCAATGCATTGGGCCGTGGGCTCGACTCGATTTTCTCGAACGACGAGATTCAGACTGGCGGATCGTCGGCCATTAACGAAATACCTATCTCGCAGATCAGTCCCAACCCTGACCAGCCACGTCACTCGTTTGACGAGAATGCGCTCGAAGAATTGGCCACATCCATCCGCGAGTTGGGCATTATCCAGCCGCTGACCCTGCGCAGCCTGGACAATGGTCAGTACCAGATTATCTCGGGTGAACGCCGATATCGCGCTGCCAAGATGGCTGGGCTGGAAACCGTGCCTGCCTATGTGCGTACGGCCGATGATAGCGAGGTAACCGAGATGGCGCTGATTGAGAACATCCAGCGCGAAGACTTGAATGCCATCGAAATTGCATTGGCGTTTCGCAAACTCATCGACCAGTATCATCTGACGCAGGATCGTCTAAGCGAGCGCATTGGCAAGAACCGTGCTACTATCGCCAACTTTTTGCGTCTGCTCAAGTTGCCTGCCGAGGTACAGTTGGGTCTGCGCGATAAGGCGGTAGACATGGGCCACGCACGCGCATTGCTCTCGATCGAGAAACCATCGCTCCAGTTGCGCCTCTATAACGAGATTCAGAAGAAAGGACTGTCGGTGCGGCAGGTCGAGCAGCTGGCCAAACAGTACCAACAAGCCGATGAACTGGGCGAGAAGTTGCCCGAGGTGACCAGCAAGCCAGCCACGAGCCGTGCGATGTCAATCCTGCAGAAGCATCTCACCACCTCATTTGGCGTGCCGGTCAAGGTCAGCACGAATGCCAGCGGAAAAGGGAAAATTACCTTCTCGTTTGCCGATAACGCACAGCTTGAGAAGATTATTAACATGTTTGACCAACTCAAAACCAAGTGACCTGGCGAATCACATATCTGCAAGCCATCACACTGGTTATAGTCATGATGACGACTCTGGCAGTACACGCCACGAGTGGCCAATGGTGCGAATCGTTAATGCTGGATGACACCACGCAAGTGGTGCGGCGCCATGTGCGCACACCGGTTGTCATTCCTCACGATACCACCACACAGCGCCATGTGACCGTCGTTGACTTGGCAGGCGACACGCTGCACTTTTCCAGTGCCGACTCATTGCGCAACATCGAGGGCATCGAGTTGCTGGGCGACACCATCGCGGTGAGTTCGCTGGGCCGTGTCAGGGTATTCAATCCAGATCCGCAGCGGGCCCTATGGCTATCGGCACTCTGCCCGGGTCTGGGGCAAATCTACAACCGCCGCTACTGGAAGTTGCCCATCGTGGTTGGAGCCTTTGTGGGACTGACCTACGGCACATCGTGGAACAACCGCATGCTCAACGACTATAGCCGAGCCTACCGCGATGCGATGGACAACGATCCCGATACGCGCAGTTACATGGACTTCTACCCGCCAACGGTCAAAGAGAGCGATCTGGACATGGCGTGGCTGCAAAAGGCCCTCCGCAACAAGCGCGACAACTACCGCCGCTACCGTGATTTGTGCATCATCGGCATGGTGGGTGTCTACTTGCTCAACATCGTCGACGCCTATGTCGACGCGTCACTGGCTCACTTCGATATCTCGCCCGACCTGTCGATGCAGGTGCGCCCTGCGGTCATCGCCCCACCTCAATCTACATCGCCACTGAAGACCTCCGTCGGCCTGCAGTGCGCGATAAATTTCTAGCTTGTAACTAATAAAAAATGAACGATATATGAGAAAGTATTTAACACTTGTGTGTGCGGCTGGGTTGGCAATTGCCGGCTGGGCTGGACCACGCAACAACATCCTCACGCTCAAACAGTCAATCACCGACCACGACATCGTGTTCCCTGAGAGCTTTGAGACCGATACCCGCGCGTTGATGGAGAACTGGTATTTGCAGAACTACACCATCCTCGACTCGGATGTCGAGAATAAGGACGTGGGCGAGGTGAGCGAGGATGAGTACATCAAGCGCCTTAAGGCGATGCCCACTATTATCGAGATGCCCTACAACCAGGTGGTGCGTAGCTACATTGACCGCTATGTGAAGCGCAACCGCACTCTGGTTGAGGAAATGCTGGGCATGAGCCTCTATTACATGCCCATCTTCGAGCAGGCCCTGGAGAAAGAGGGACTGCCACTTGAACTGAAGTATCTGCCAGTAATCGAGAGTGCGTTGAACCCCAATGCCGTGTCGCGCGCCGGAGCGGCCGGACTGTGGCAGTTCATGGTGGGAACAGGCAAGGGACTAGGCTTGGAGGTGAACTCGTTGGTCGATGAACGTCGCGACCCCTACCGCTCGTCCGAGAAAGCAGCAACCTACCTCAAGGATCTTTACAGCATTTACAACGACTGGTCACTGGCCATCGCTGCCTATAACTGCGGTCCAGCCAATGTCAACAAGGCACTGAAACGCGCCGGTGGCGAGGATCCAGACTTCTGGGATATTTACAACTATTTGCCTCGCGAGACCCGCGGTTATGTGCCTGCATTTATCGCGGCGAACTATATCATGACCTATTTTAAGAGGCACAACATCAGCCCGGGTCTAGCACGCAAGCCACTCATCACCGACACAATCAGCATCAGCCAGCGCGTACACTTCAACCAGATTGCCCACGTGCTGAACATGCCCATCGAGGAGATTCGTGTGCTCAACCCGCAATACCGTCAGGATGTGATTCCAGGCAACAATCACCCCTACACGCTGGTTCTGCCGTCACAACAGGTCTACAGCTACATCATGAGCGAGGATAGCATCCTGGCATGGCATCCCGAGGTGTATAACCACCGCGATGTGGTTGAACCAGGTGGCACAACGGTCAACAGCGACAAGGACGAAAGCAACTACACCTATGAGACACGCACGGTAACTGAGTATCACAAGGTGCGTCGTGGCGAGACTGCCAGCAGCATCGCTGCTCACTATGGCATGAGTCCCAGTACCTTCGCTTCTATCAACGGTCTGCGTGGTGGCTATGTCAAGCGCGGTCAGGTAGTGAAGGTGCAGACTCAGAAGCGCGTGCGTGTCAAGCGAGAAGAAACCGAAGGCGTAGGCCAGGAGCTGACTGCCCAGGTGGAAGGTGACATTGAGAAAAAAATTGACGAGGATGAACCCGATGACAGAGAGACGGCACAAATTGACGAGGTGAAACAGGTGGAAAAGGCAGCCAGTGAGGCACGACGCCACGGGCCACAGACCATTCACATTGAGTCACCAAAGCCCGCACCCAAGGCCGAGAAGCCTCGTCAGGAAACTCGTCAGGATTCACGCCAGTGGCACCAGCGCAACGAGCGCTATGCCGATAAGCGTGGTCGTGGCAAGGGACGATCGCAGGAAGAGAACTACAAGCACTCGCGTAGCAGCAGCAAGCGTGGTGACAGTGCCAAGCGCGGCAAGCAAGCAAAGGCCGAGAAGCCTGCTCCGACAACCGAATACAACATCAAGAAAGGTGAGTCGCTGAGCGAGATTGCCGAGAAGACAGGTACTACGGTCGATGCTTTGCGCAAGGCCAATCACATCAGCGGTGATAAGATCAAGGCTGGCGACAACATCAAGATTCCTGGTAAGGGCGGCAGTAAAGCCTCTGGAAAGACCAGCGCCAAGAGCAGCAAGGCCAGCAAGTCAAGCAAGTCCAGCAGCAAGAGCAGCGGCACCAAGACTAGCAAGTCAAGCGGCAAGAAGAGAAAACGCTGATTAAGTTAATACCTTATAAGAATAAGAGGGTGTGTCGTGGCACACCCTCTTTCACATTATGAGGTAGCATGTGAGGAGCAGGGTGGCGATGGCTATTGTGTAGGCTAGCATGAAGAGGGCGAATGAGCGTTGGCGACAGCTGGTGAGTAGGGTGATGGCAGCGAGTGTCATCCACCAGGGCTGGAAGGCGAGGATGTAGCGGCTGACGGTGCCTGCCGTCATGTAGGCGATACCCACATAGCACACCATAGGGAACCACGCCCAAGCGGCCCACAGCCATCCGTGCCGCCATGAGCGGAATAGGTAGAAATATAGCACCACGCCCGAGAGTAAGTACCACCCCAGCCGCAAACGCGGCGCGATCGATAGCAATGACAATCCATCGCCCGACGGCAACCAGGGGAAGGGGATGATCCACTGCACACCACAGGCCAGGGGCAGGTAAAGCAGTTTCTTCCACACGGGGTAGTGGAAATAATCGCCCAGGATGCGCTGATACACCCCTTCGGGCGCAAAGATTGTCGCCATACCGTTCTCGCCTGTGACATTATTAACCTGCTGGACGACAGTATAATGGTCGGTCATCGCCATGCCCAGCCACCAGCACACCAGGGTGATGGAGAATAGGGCAACGTAATAACGCCATTGCCTGAACTTTCCCGCCGCCGCCATCATCACGATGCCGATGAACAGGAAGTTGACATACTTTGCCCTGATGGCGGCCAGCAAGAGACACCCCAGGGCAAAAATCAATACAGAATGCACAATGCTCCATTCAGAGTCGCGAGTTGTGACCTTGCTTCGATTCACTTCTTGTGGTACCAGGCCATAGGCAATCAGGGTGATAGCGAGGTAGGCCCAGGACTCTTTGAGCATCCCAGCACCTTGTGACATGAAGAATGCCATCATGGCAAGCAACGCCATTGCCAAGGTCGCCACACGCGCATGCTGCACACATGCGACCCGTGAAGCCAACTTCCCTGTCAGCACGATGGTGAACAGAGTGATCATCACATTGGCCGCCACGGGCCAGATGATGCTTACGCCCAGCACATGCCACAAGGCAAGAATGATGACGGGATATCCCCAAAAGGTCACCGTGGGTTCAACAGCACTGCCGTCATAGTGTGCCAACGCCCAGTCGTAGTAGTTGGCGGCATCATTATATAGTTGTGGCATGGCGAAGGAAGCTCCACTGCCCAACGTAGCGTGGTGGACAAATGAGATGGCGATGACCGCCAGCCACAGCGCCGCCACCAGCAACACACCGTGTCCTGCCAGCGTGGCGTGGTCGCT
>JAEEGF010003811.1_pt1 | contig 16740 bp, 9 predicted proteins | sample 9134171 | NCBI WGS metagenome assembly JAEEGF01 (sample SAMN16246542, study PRJNA631951) | gut metagenome | biome: gut microbiome; feature: rumen; material: AP-attached | host: Bos | place: Iran: Karaj | collected 2018-10
TAAGAGCGAAAGTGGCATTATACTGCTAGTATAAAATTTTGCGAGTTAGGGATCTACTTCTTAATCCATGAAAATCAAGATGAAAAAACCTGACCAAAACCGATACAAAAATTATACAGTTCAGAATAAACCGGACTATTTTTTATGCGAACAAATTATTTTGAGAATTTTTTTTTGAAATATACTATTTACAAAAAACAGATATACAGTATCATATCCTCATCTCAACGCGGATGGGTGGCAGAGCGGTTGAATGCACCGGTCTTGAAAACCGGCGGGGCGCAAGCCCTCCTGAGTTCGAATCTCAGCCCATCCGCCATTTTTATCTAAGTTTTCGTTATAGAATTCAAATCCTAGTTCTAATTTACTTCTCACTGTCTCTAATTTACGGATCTGTAAACTCATTGTCTGTTCTTAGAAGTACAACAGCTTAACCTTCAAGTGTCCATCACTAAAGGAACCGTATCGAATCATAAAGCCATTCATTTTTAAGTTTCTTGATGTTGATTTCAAGATTTCTGCAGGAAATACCAATACTATTTAACAGCTGAGCTACCAACATACTAAAAGGAAAGCATCACAACAGCATTCCGGCTATCAGCTTTTCTTTCCTTATTTTGGCTTCTTCTTTTGTTTCATCTGGAGAACCATAATATTTAGAAAATTTCTCATTCATAACGTTGGCTTTAGATTCATCAGCGGTAAATAAATCATCTTGATCTTCAAATTGAATTGAAATCCTTTCATTTTCAACAATTATTTTTGCTTTCTCAACAGCATTATGATAGTTTTTAATTTCGGTAGGAGTATCCGCATACAAATAAGTTCCCTCATCACAAGCATACATTGTTTCCAAAGGACTTGTGGACACATTCAGATGAGAAGCTACACCCCAACAGGAAACGTCATGTAGTTTATAAACTTTATTATTAGCTATTGTAGCTGTTATAACATATGAGCCTTCTGAGATGTGGATAAGTTTATTTTCGTTACAATCCCAAACGCAAACTACTCCTCCTTGTCCACCGGCAGTCAGCATGGTAAAAATCAAATAATCACTGATGCTCGGATTAAAAAATCAGTTTAGAGGCAATCATCCTGGACAGTCTGTTTTGAACATAAAATTTAAAGTTCCACACATACAGCCAAACAGCCTGCTGTTCATAGATCAGATCTGTTCCATTCCTTTAGGAGTTTTCTTAAAGTAATTCCCCTTGATATAGCATCCTGCACAAACCACCTTCTTTTTCATGTTCAAAGCTTTGGTAATTGCATCGATAGTCCCGTTTCCATAGTCTGTAACCACAACCAGATCTGCATCCCTGACAATTCAGGGTATTTCTCTTAAGAAACGGCAGACCGGTATGAAAAATCTGGGCTTTCATCATATTTTTCTCGAGCCAGCTACAGTACCTGGAATTATGTGTGCCTCCGGGGCAGTACACGGTAAGCTTGAGATCGTTTTCCTGAGCGTACTTCATTCCTGCGGTATCAGCACCGAACGCCCCTCCGGTGACAATTTCAATTTCTGTATCGTCGTCAGCCCTCAGGTTATCCAGATATGCATTAATTTTTGCTATGGATTCAGGGCCGGCTTTTCTGCTGCCGATATATGCGATTTACATTGTATAACTACTCCATTTATCCATTTGAAAGTTCAGAAGTGAAACTAATTGCTGCAATCCTGCGATTAATTCAAATCCATCCGCTGCAAATGTACAAATTATTTTATTTTGTTGTTTAAGGTTGAATTTCTCTGCTGATTATTAAATGGCAGAGTTTTCAAATTTAATCAGACCGGTAAAGGCCAGTCATTCAAATTAAGAATATCAAGGAAAATATTTATTATTCGGGTAATAATTATGATTTATTTATGTGTAGGTATATGACTTATTAAACAGTAATGCAAATACTTTTGTTGTTTTTAGTTTATTTTTGTGAATAATATAACCATTTTAATTTTTGCATGGTGGATTATGTGCACTATCCGCGGGCTTCGGAGTTAATGTGACATATCAATCCCCGTTGGTAATATGTTCATGAGAGAATTATTAAAAGACATCTTAAAAAATTAAAATATTAAAAAATTAAAAATCTAAAATACTAGATTTATTGATGTTCAGTAATGATTTATAGATGTCAAATTATTGCGCACTAAAATATTTTAGTGATACACATCCAAGATTTAAACATAAAAGATTGCAATACTTTCCTCTTTGTGTATAACAAATAATAACACAACAATAAAAGAGGCAGATTATGAACTCACCGGCTCAGGAAATCAAATCAAAATTTGATATGTCATCGATCAAATATCCCGACAGAATTTTTGCAGCCCTGTTTTTAACGCAACCGGAAATCTGTTTTTCAACAACGAACGGATCACTGAGAAGGTTTAACCGGAGATCCTGCTCTACTTTAACTGAAGAGGTATTTTTTAATTTTCACCGCTTTTTAAAAACAACTGTAAGCTTTGATTTTTATTCCGGCCATTGTTTATCTGCTCTCCCGGATGTTCTACTACTCCGTAACTTCAGGTAAACCGGATATTGCTCCAGATCAGATGTGATACTTTGATTTTACCCGACGTATAAATTTAAAATAAGGAACCCCTACATGAAATCTGAAAAATCAGGAAACGACAGCAACCCAAGATCAATATTGCAGGATCTGCTGTCTGATAAGGATTATGTGTTTGCAATAATATCGGCGTCTAACCCCCCGCAGCAGATGAGTAATAATCCAGGTGAATACAGAGAACAAATCGAGAACGATCAAAAGAATAACGAATTTTTAAGAAATGATGTCAGGAGCCATCATTTCGGGTTTAGAAAAATATCAGGTCATTATGTAACTGCAGCCGATGGCAATGAATGTACTGTTGACAACACTTTAATAATCACCAAAGCAGACAGTTCCCCTGAATTTCGTCTGTTACTGCCCTTCTGCAAAGCACTGGCAGAGAAATTTAATCAGAGTACATTTCTCTACAAAGGTACTGATAATGAATTAAAACTGTACTTTGCGGACGGGAAGGCTAAAAATCTTGGGATTTTCGTTCCTAATAAACTCAAAGATTATATGTCAGTATTTATTGCGGCTAAAAACAAGTGCCGGAAAGGCAGATTTGTTATTGACGATATTGGTGAAAGTACCTCAACACGAGGATGGGCGGCAAATACGGCTGCTCATGCACATTTACAATTTTTTGAAAAAACCGGCAGGCTGGCTGAATGCACTACCGACGGGACCAGACACCTGCCCTGAAAATACATGACAGTTCATTTCAGGAACATTCAGTATTTACCAGCAGAGATCAGGATTTTTAACTTTCCGGAAAGGGGGACAGCAATGAAATTTTCCGATTTTCCTACCGAACATGTTGTTTTAAATGTTTATGACGCACTTGATGAACTATATCATGATTATCCGCTTCATGTACTTCCGTACTTTTTTAAGAGACTGAGAAAAGCATTGAAATATTTGAATATAAATACAGACAGTATTAAAGGATTGAATTCCAATAATCAGGAATCATATATAGGTGCAGTATATGATCTGATGAATCAGGTTATTGATCGGTACGAGGATATTATCGATTCGATGCAGTATAATACTGAAATCGGCATGCGGTATTATACAACTGATCTTCTCGGATTTGTAACCGTATTCAGGGATATCAAACATGTTCACATTGATTACAGCTAGAATAACAACGTGAACTGCTGTGTTTATCGAGAGTGTAATATTCGTGTTGCTAATTGAGTTATTAAATAATTTGCAACAACTCAAATTCCATTCAGTATCTTTCTCTAAGCAAGAGTGAAACATTACAGTAACATTCCTGCTATTAGCTTTCCTTTCCTTATTTTGGCTTCTTCTTTTGTTTCATCTGGAGAGCCGTAATACTTAGAAAATTTCTCATTCATAGCAGTGGCTTTAGATTCATCAGCAGTAAATAAAACATCTTGATCTTCAAATTGAATTGAAATCCTTTCATTTTCAACAATTATTTTTGCTTTCTCAACAGCATTATAGAAATCTTTAATTTCAGTAGGAGTATCCGCATATAAATATGTTCCTTCATCCCAAGCATTCATTGTTCCCAGCGGACTCGTTGACACGTTCAGATGGGAAGCTACACCCCAACAAGAAACGTTATGTAGTTTATAAACTTTATTATTAGCTACTGTAGCAGTTATGACATGTGAACCTTCGGAGATATGGATAAGTTTATTCTCGTTACAATCCCAAACGCAAACAACACCTCCTTGCCCGCCGGCCGTCAACATGGTAAAAATCAAATAATCACTATCACTGGATATTGTTGCAGATCCTCCTTCAAAATCATCAGAACTAGCATAATCCCAATATGGTCTTATATCTTTATAGCCTATACAAAAATTTCCTTTATCCGTTTTTACTTTGATTAAAGTTCGTTGATTTGCTACATATTCAATATTTTTGATCATGATGTTCTTCTCCTATGATTTATTTACATTTTACATACCCTCATGGCGATCCCTTTGCAACGCATGATATATTGACATATTTTTTTCAATCTAATTGACTAATCTTTTTGTTGATGCCTCGACTAATAGCATTCTATCGTTTCAAAATATCAACAATCGCAGATGCTATCGTCTGAGCATCCGATTCCTCATTATCTTTACCAAAAGAAATCCTAATAGTCCCCTCAGCATAGTCAGATGGTACCGCTATTGCTTTAATCACATGAGATATTTGGGTATTTTGAGAGTCACAGGCTGAACCAGTAGATATAAATATTTTTTTCAGATCCAAGCGATGAAACAGCATCTCGCCACTTACCCCTTTTATCGAAAGGCTTACGTTACCAGGAATTTTATTATCGGAACCATTTTTGATGTAATCAATATTACCTTGATTTAAAGTCTGAAAGAATATGGATTCAATGCGTTTTAATTTTTCGTTGTTTTCTTTCATCTCAGAACAATTTTTTTTCAAAGCTACAGCCATAGCAACAATTGATGGGACATTCTCTGTACCAGCCCTAAACCCGAATTCTTGAGCTCCTCCATCCATGTAAGGTTTTATAGACGTACCTTTTTTAATATATAAGAAACCTATTCCTTTTGGGGAATTAAATTTATGGCCAGAAGCAGATAAAAGATCAACCTGCAAATCTTTAACATTTATTGGTATATGACCGACTGCTTGAACAGCATCTGTATGCATTAAAGCACCGTACTCATGAGCCAGCGAAGCAATTTCGCTTATTGGCTCTATTGTACCAATCTCATTATTTGCCAACATTACTGATACAAGTTTTATAGAACTACCTGATAAAAACTCTCTGCAACGCTTAATGGAAACAATACCTTTCGGATCCACAGGAAGATAGAACACACTATTTCCTTGCCTTTCTACTGAGGCACAAGCTTTCAAAACAGCATGATGTTCTATGGAACTAGTTACTATTGATGCATTAGTGTCAGCGTCCATAACACCTTTTATGGCCCAATTATCACTCTCAGTACCGCCAGATGTGAAAAAAATTTCCTCTGGCTCAGCTCCTATGCATTCGGCAATTATATTACGCGCTTCTGCAATAGCTTTCTTCTGCTTACGAGCAAAAGTATATGATTGCGAAGCGTTTCCATAATCATCTAATAGCCAGGGGATCATCGCATTAAATGCATCCTGATCCAATTTTGTTGTTGCTGCGTTATCGGCATAAACTACGTCTCCCATGCCTTTTCCCCTACATACCATGCATCATTTAAATAACTCGCAACCATCTTCCTTGAACATCTCAATCTTATCCTTGACATCTTCAGGTGTTACCTCTAAATAAGCAGCTAGACATTCAATGCAGTAATACTCTCTTATGTCTTTACCAAGGAGCTTTATGCATGCTCCTACCTCATCTTTAGATAAAGGATATTTTCTGCATGATGCGCATTCAGAATTTTTCTTCACTTTCTCAAAGTCCTCTTGTACGTATGTCAGGAACGCTTTTACCTGCTTCTTTTGAATCCACTAGCCCCATCTGTATTCTGATGATACTTCTCATTTCTTTAGCAGGTTGTAAACAATAGCAGTTAAACTCAAAGGGAGACATATCTGATGCATCAGTTACATGAGGAAACAAAAGTTTCATATAGGCTGTACAAATTCTCCTAATTGCTTCCGTATCACGTGTGTCTGCCTTATCTGGTAAAACCAGCATATCTTCAACGACATTACGATATACAGGATCATCTCGAAGTTCATGCATGATAGTTGAAAAATATTCCGAATTTAGCGACCATCCATTTGCCTTCATATCATCATTCATTCGAGGTAAATCCCATCCTTTTATAAAGCCATGAATACGATCAAGAAAAGGACTCCTGTGAAATGGTTCAGGAAGTTCTGAAAACATAAAAGTATATTCATTCATATTGTCGCCATTAATGTTTCCAAGAAAAACTATTCCTGCATCGACATTAACTTCATGTCCATCATCAGATTTATATTTTTTGTTTTCCATTATCTGTTGTAATGCTGAATGCATTTCTGTGTCTTTCATGTATTCAGCTTCACGTATTTCATCTAAAGCGACGAAATCCTTATATGCAACTACACCATCTCTTTTACTAGCACGATGGTAAACAAGTTGTGCACGTGTGGCTTTCCCAGATACGAGCCAACCATATCTACTTATCTGGCCAAATAAATAAGACTTACCCGTACCAGGAGGAGCTAATTCTACCAAATTTAGATTTTTCTCTACAAAAGGGAGGAGTCTCTGAAGGACCGCAAGTTTCTGTGCCATACTATCATATCCGTTAGGATTATAATCAACAGCAGACAACACAATGTCAATCCACTCTTCAAGTGTGAACATCGATCTTGCGTCCTTAAACTCTCCCAAATCGATGGTATATGGACAAAAATCTTGGAAGTCCAGCATTTGAATTTTTCCATCTTTTTTTTCATCTTCTGGAAATAAATATCCAAGTTCAACAACCCCCCATGTCTCCTCAGAGCGCAAAAGAACATTAGAACACCTCTCCCATACTTCGGGGGATATATAAGTATCCTTATAACATAATCCAAAATCAGGAAGAGCAAAAGAAACCTCTTGTGATCTGATATCAATATTTATTGACACTCTACCTAAAAACTTTACTCTTTCATTTTGAGTTACAATTCGACTCTGAATTGTTTTCCATTCACCTCTTTTGGGGATGTATGTACGTATATACTCACCTGCTTCGTTTATATCAAGCTTACCTTCGTCGTCTTGAAACATTTTCATTACCCAATCTCGCATAAAAGAAGGTAGTTTAAATGATGAAATGATATTTCCTTTAGATAGATCTTTATAAAGTACCATTTCATCAAAAGCATCCAGTAATCTTTCATGGATAGGGGTAGCAGAAGTATCTAGCATAAAAAACCTCATTCATTAAATCAATTGATTAGATCCGGTCTGACGTTTCGTTTCAAAAGTTAACTCAGATATTTTAAGTCCTGCTTCATATATCACAGCTTGGTACTGACCCTTTCTAATGATATCACGCATTACAAATATGATGTTATGTTCGTCTCCATCAAACGCTCCGTCGTAGCTTGACTTACCGACAACACGCATACTTGGCTTTTTCAGTGGCGGATTAGCAAATAAACGGATCGTAGAACCTTCTTTGGGGCTACAAGAAACAACAGAATCAACAAAGAATAGCTGTTGAAGTTTCGACTTTAATGACAACTGAATAACTGGAACAATCACCTCCTCAAGAGTGGCTCCTCCGTGAGTTTCTACATCTGCTTTTCTGCTCCCCTTAAATCGTTCATAATTGGCAATAACAGCAAAACCATCTTCATATGTCACAAACGGAATATTTGGATCTTTTTCTGCAGGACAACAACGCCCACTATGCTTTCCAGGCTCTGATAACACAAGTTTGTCATTTTCACTTTGATAGGTTACCGCTAGACGACTGGCACCGTGATCTGAAAGAATGACTACTCTCTTACATTTACCTGTTGCCAATGCAGATCTAATTTTATTCAAATCACGATCCAATATTGTCAACTCATCAAATATGTGCAATGGCTCTGTTGTGAACCTAAAATCGTACTTCGTTCCGTGATGCTTTAACTCATCAAGTTTATCCTCTTTCAATATACTATTCTTGGGAAAAGCATCATAGAATTCCTTATTTTTACTGGTTATTGAAGGTAGGTTGCAATGACCTATTAAGCATTCAAATTGCAACCCATACTGTTCAGCTTTCGCTTGGATAAATGCCAAAAATTCTACACCTAACGCATCAAAAAAATATGGTTGTACATTCTTCTTATCAATTTTTTTAACAATAGCACTCCTTGCCTGCAATTTCGTAAAAGAGCGGGTTGTTGCCTCTTTTTCAACTAATTCAACAAAACTAACATCTTGGCGATTCATTATTTTCTGTAACTTATATTGTTGGAAATAGTTGGTTAGAAAATCACGAACGTAAGAATCAGATCCCATTGTTTTAGTATTGAATTCATCAAATACAAAACATTGAATATATGCAAACAAAGACGGTGATGCTACCTTAAGAACCTCACATAAATATTCAAAAGAATATTGATAGCACGAAAGAGCATGAACAATTGCAGATCTTTCCTCGTCTGTTTCATCGCAAAGATACCAAAGAACATCCTTGCCCTTTACAGTTGCACGTTGGCAAAAATCCGCCATCAATGTATTGTTTTCATCCAATAATGCAAGAATTTGCCTTCTCTGTCTTATCCATGCATTGAAACGATTATCGTTATATGGAATATCCAAAATTGAATCATAAAAACGCGACTCTAAACATCCTATGGAATTTGATTTCTGCAAGCAATAGTTCAAATACTCATTTCCATTACTACAAAAAACTTTCAATGCTATAAAGCAGATGAAGCGCGTTTCATCATCTTCTGAAAAATAATTTCCAAAGGAATTAGCAAGCCTTGAAACGGGGCATATTCTATTGTCACATAGCCTCGAAAGATCCCCTGCTTTTTGTACTTCAACAAATAACATCTTCCATTGTTCAGGTGCCCCCATGTTTTCTGTTGTATTAATAGCAATACCAGGTTCCATCAGGCACAACATTTCATATGCTGATTTTCCCTTACAAACAGGGTACATTGATTCCGACAGATATGATAATTTACACGTTGAAGTGATATTAATATTGTCCTGAAAAACACCTTCTTCCAAAGTGTATAACAACTGTTTTATGCCATGAATAGTTTTTTCACTTTCTAATGAAGCACCTTGCGGACTGAGATAGATGGTAGGAACTTTCCGTTCGTTACTACTAGCAATTACAATGTTATACCCAAGTTTTTCATACTTTCTTCCTATGTTCTCAAGAATGCTACAACAAAACGGGCATAACACCGTCACAGGCCCCTTAAAACTCGAGCCTAATAGGTTAATGAGATATTTTTCTGTTTCGTTTTGTCCATAAAGCATAATCGCCTGAGCCGAACCAACCCAAACAACTGACTTTTCTTTGGCTAAACTACTTACTTCAGATATGGTATATGCAGGGTTAGGCGGAAAATCCGTTGTACAGAAATCGCTCATTCTAACTATCTGTTTTCCGAAATCATCCCTGAGCAGTCCAAGCAATGTTACATATTCATTTTTTGAATCTATGCCAATAACTAAAGGTGAACCTGAAAAATGTGCCTCATACGCATCGATTTCATGCTTTACTTGATCGGCTTTGAAAAATTTCTTCATATGAACAGTACCCCGTTAGTGTCTCTGTTTCTTGAGAATAGCAATGCCAACCGTAATATCTGTCTTGATTAGATCTCTTACATATTTACGGAGATCATCAATTCCAAGTTCTGCAACAGCCTTTTCTGCTTCAGAAGCGCCTCCTGTCTTATAGCGCATATTGGCCATCTCACGGATTTTTGAAATGATTATGCTATTATCCATCCAATCATAAGGTTCAATCATTGAAGCCTTATCTTTAAGGTAATCACGAACTTTATCAACATCAGGTAAAAGGTAAGAAAAATCACCAATTACCCTTTCTTTCATACACTTGTCACGTTCAGCATCTGAAGCAAGATTGTCATAAAATTCTCCATTTTTAAGCCAATGTTCAGCTGTTTGAAACTCTGGTTCCGTAGGTCTGTTTTTATTAAGTATAGTAAATACTTCTTTAGCCTTAGCACGCGAAGCATCATCAAACATACAAAGAATTGGTGTACTGTTTTTTAGAGACCAATCAGAAGGAGAATGTGTTCTAGTCTTTTCATACCACAACTTACTTAACCGTTTAGAACGTTGAGCATCTATATATGCGGTAACTCGTTGTTCAACTGATTTGAAGTACTTATCGGAAGCATCGCAGAAAACACCATCATCCATAGTGTTAAAAAGCTCACCTATATCTTCATCTGAGAATTCACTGATCCACACCTGAGCAATACGCTTAAACATTGTCTCCTGATGAGAGTAAAGTTTTTTAAAATCATTCTTCTTCTCATTCAGTAACTCCCGAAAACGCTTTTTCTTAATTTCCGGTATCGTATTATCCTGACTCTGATGAATTGTATAAAGTATATCCAAGAATTCTTTCAAATCACCAGTTTCCTGAGCCATCGCTTCAAGGCTAATTCTGAAATTGTTAATCCTATCCTTCCAATTTCTTACACATTCAGAGAGTGTTTTTGAAGGAGCAATTATTTTATTACTTTCAGCAATAATACTATATTCAATAATTGTCTCATCAATCTTCGCATTAGCAGTCTCTGAGGACCAAACCCAATTTGCCTCATCAGCATTGAATTTCTTTTTTACTTCCGAGATATAGTTTCCGGCATCTTTAATAAATTTGGCTAACGCAGGCAACTCTCCTCCTGCATACTCATCAAGATAAGACTTCATACCTTCACGACACTTTTGTGAAACAAACAGACTTTTTATATCAGCAACAAGTTCTGCATTATCCCTAAAGAGAATACCTATTTCATTTGCAAGCTCGCTCTCAGATACGTCCTTGGCATAATTTCTAATGTTGGCTATACCAAGATATTTATCAATAACATCAGATATAATTGATACATCAGTTTTGAGCGGTTCTTTATCAAGGATTGACTTAAGAACCCAAATAGGGAATTCAAGTTTTTTCATTCCCAACCGGATAATGCCTCCAGCTGAATCTACACTTCCACAACGCTCTGCATTTTCGTGAAATATTGAAGCTGTACCGAGAAGGAATAATCTCAATTCCTCACTCATAGTAACTATAGCTTCTGGGCGATATCCGGCCTTCGGTGTGCTGATTTGATCCATGGCGTTCTTAATAGCCGATTTCATTAAATCCACACTCATTGGACGTGTAGTTCCGTTTGACCAGAAATACTGCTCAGATGCATATTCTTTAAGCAAAAAACCCATTACAAAGGCAGAGAGATTTGATGGTGTAAATCCGAAAGGCCGAGCAGATAAAGAACGAAGGATATCTAAAATGTAAACCTGACCTTTTTTTTCAAAGCCAGCATGAATAATTTCCTCTACCTTCTTCTTAAGCTGTACAATAATCAAACTTTGATTTGCCTCATTCCCCCAATAATTTCCTTCAATTTTCCAAGCGCCTTTTAATGCAGTAGACAATTTTGTAACAGGATTTCCAGAAGAAAAAGGCCCTTTTTCGGTTTCTGTCAGGCCACATTCAGCACCAACACCCATCGCTGTACGAGTGAACATTGTCTGATTGACATTGTATTGCTCAATACCATACGGGTACATCTGCCTATTGAACTCCTGAAAAACCTCTACCATGGATGAATAACTCATACGCATTTGACCATTTTTATGACCCATATCATAAAGACGGAATTCTCCAGCAATAACCTGGTCTCTCCAGCTTGAGAGATTTTTTTGTGCATAACTAGCAAACTGGCACGATTGATTCTTATCACTTTTCAGATAATATTCACTATATGCACGGTTTGTAATGTAATTTTCAAGATAGGTACCAAATGTATTTGTAGTCGCATCCAAAAGAAGCAGATTTTCTGGTATGCCGTCCCTAAGAGAGTTCTGAATCATTCTTCCAGCTTCATTTCTTTCTTCATCATTCATTGCTAAAAGTATACGAAGTTCAAAATGATCAGGATTACTGTTTGCTTTATTTTTTGCGTCACGTAGCCCATTCATAAAGGTCTGAGGGCTTCTCGGATTCACAAAAATCATAGCGGCAGTAAAGTGTCCTGTTAAATTATCAGGAACGCGTAATGCTTGAGAAAAATCGGCGTTTTCCACTAATTCTTTTGTAGCAAGCTGCGACCTTATACGATTTTTTATTTCCTCTATATCGACACCACCTGTTGCCTTAGGTATAACTCGCATAGTGCCATCTTGCATAGGCTCTTCAAATAAAACAGGCTGAAGCGGAGGTGTTCGGTGAACCATTGCTTTTGCAATATTTGTTGCTTTTCCAACAGGCCAGTCTGTACCAAGAAATGCCAAATCAATATTCTCATAGGTAGGCATAAGCATGTCAGCTTTTTGTACACGAGTACAAATCGCATTCATCAAAAGAACTGTTCTGAGAACGCGCTGTTCATCTAGACTAAGATGATATTCACTTGTCAACGTGTCAAAATTATTGAGAATTTCCATCGCATCAGGATTCATGTTCCCGCCTGCTTTGGCATTAAAGAAATCCCAAAGCATATCGACAGTCATCAAATTACTTTGACTTACTGCTCCGTTATGATTGATGAACCACTTAAATGCGCGGCATGAAAGGATATTTTCATCGAAATCATCTATACGATCTACATCCGGATCTCTAGCGACTATAAAATCAAACATACTGCGCTGGCTTGCAGTAAATACATGAGCAATATGCTTTAGCATCAGAGCTGTGTACGGATGCAATGGTACTATCGCTTGCAAATCTGCGTCATTTAGGCTTGTCTTAGCGCCAGCTCTGGAATGCTTCTTTGAACATTCAGTAATACGAGTGCGTACAGAACCCAACCGATTATTCAATCCTTGTTTCACCTGAGCCCACTCGTTACGCATAACTTCATCATCCGTTTCTTTCATAGCCTGATGCATCAAACGGAAGGCCATATTGTCAGGCAGTTCAATGTGAACACGAGGTTCAATAAAACGGTTGCTGATTTTTGAACGATCAGACTGGTTAACAATCAATCCATCACTCTCATGTGTAACGATAACAAAATAGAACGGCTTATTAAAGCTTACATGAGTCAATGTTTGAAAACCAGTAAGTGAATTCTGACAATTTTTGAAAAACTCTGAAAATTCATCCCAAATAAAAACAATGGCACCAAGATTGTTTTTATCAATAACATCCTCAAGCCATGAAGCCAGTTTTTCAGCATCCATGTTCATTGCAAGAACACCATTGCTTCGACACAATGCGACGAGTCTTTCCATCAAGGACTCTATCGCTTTTTCGTCATCAGATTGAAGAATAGCAAGAATCTTATCAAGCCCAACGCCGCTAAATATCCGAGGATCTTCATTGATCAAACTTTCTAAATAACTCTTATTTGCAGGCTTGTCATTAATCCAAGAAATAAGAGCGTCTTTCATTGTCCCTGCAGCCATGTTTTCAATTCCCGCTTTCATCAAAGCACTAGAAACACTGTCTTGCACAGCCCAAATGAGATCATCATCATTTTTGATATTTGACGAACCAATTCTATGAACAACTATTAGCTTTCCATTCATTTCCTCAGAGCGTGCAGCAAGGAACTTATTGCAAAGATCCACACTTAATTCATAATCTTCAAAGTAATTACGAACAGCATCTTCTGAGGCTTCAAGCAAACACTTGAGTGTTAATGCTGCATGAGATTTTCCTGTCCCATATGCTCCTTCAATCCAAATACTCTTTCTCTCTTTATCTGAGAGCATAGCGACAACTTGATGCAAAAGTTGAATAAACGTTTCATGAGGATAAAAGCAGTCCCATTTGACTTTCCCTTCGTCAATGAGTTCCTTTGTAACAACAGCGTAGTACTTTTCGTCAATGTTGAAATATTGACTATATTTTTTAGCAGGCATAATACATAGTCTCCTTTCATATTCTAAAGAAGAACAAGGACATCTTCAGATTTATTTTCTTTGCGTAGTGTTATGGTATCAAGATCAAAAGAGAAGGAAGCAGAAATATAATCCGGATAATTAATGGCAAGTCCATTGATAATACGAATCATAGAATTCCTATCTAGCCCGAAGATAGTGCTAGGCGACACTCCATCACGTTCTATCGATTCATCCATAAGATATGATAACGTAAACTGATGGTAATTACCGCAAGCTTCTGCAAACTTATATAACGAATAAAGAACAACTTCTGAAATTGGAGTGGCCCATTGGGTGCGTTCAAACCAAGCTTTTCTCTTGACTTTAGTAGTTTTTCCAAAGCCTATATCACCAAATGGTAAATCTCCTAACCTTGTCATAGATGTAAACACATCGGATGTCCATGTTTCCTTTGCTCCATCCTCAATCATTCTAAGTGCAAGTTCTTCTTTCGTCATTACAGTATTAAATGGAACAGTTGTAACTACCCAATTAACCTGACGAGTATGGGCAAGATTAACCAACATTATTCCCCACGTTGCCTCATTGCTTAAGCCAAGACTATCAAGAATTGAAGCAGTACGGCTGAACCCTGTAGCATCCATCAATCCAGAATGATGTAAAAATGGTATAAAGAAATCATACATGTTTTTTCCAAGTGTATGATTAGTCCTAAAATCATTTTTATAGTAAAAATACTGTTCAATCCATTCAATCTTAGGAGAAAAATGAGAGTATGAGTTAAGGCTTGCTGTTTTTTTCATTGACGTTCCTCCTTTTGGACGCTCTAACGATTTGTATACTAGACATCCTTTATCTGCTTTATGACAATTCGAACAGTGCAAACATTTATCTGATATTGCAACTTGACCATTCACAAACGATAAGCACCCATTTGGACAATCAGCTTGACACTCATGGCAAGCTACACAACATGCAGATTTTCTGAAAACTTGTTTCAGCAACGTTATAAAATCTACATCTTTCACATCTTCAGCGGGCACATAAACATTATAACCAGCATCCAATATTTGAAGTGAAAGGCGATGCCTTTTCCCGCGAAAAGAAATGATATAATCATTGCCTAAAGCAGTTTCTATAATACCTATTGTTTTAATCCATTCTTTCCAATCTGCACGAGGATTATGTATTTTTATAAGATAGGAACCATCGCTAGCACGCTCATCATAGTAATTTATCTCAGATACTAGATCACGACCATTTTTTCTCGCTTTCCAACCACCATTATTGATAAATTGCTCCAAACGTTCAGATGAGGAAAAGGCGTTCTTATATGACCATCTAATTATATCAATGAGTTTTTCAGATTCATTCTCATACCAATAATGGTTCATAAAATCGTTACGATCTGCTGCTCGTGGACAAATTAGGCAACCAGCTCGTCTGTTTCCCTTTTTATATGCCTCGTTAAGCACAAGCCCCATAGAATATGAATAGAGGTAGATCTCCGCCGAATTCCAATCCAAAATCACATTACAGCTATATTGACCTTTGTGTTTTTCTCCAAGAGAAATGTATTCATATTTACTTCTTGCAACACTTTCTTCAGCTCGTACCCCTACTATAGCCATACCAGTAAAATCAGGCTTTTGTAAATATTCTCTTAAAGTTAATATTTGGGGTGCAGTTTTAAATACACTACAGCACCATCTGTTAGTAGTTGAAGGAGGTCCAAATTTCTTCCATGCATCTTTAGGAATAGAGTCAGATGCTGCAATTAAAAATTTAATTCCCTCAGATTCACATTGAAGCTTAACTTTATTAACAGCATCATATGTATCAGAGAACTCCATCTTTGTGTCGCCGAATACCACAACGAATGAATCATGAGGAAGAGTTCTCTTCGCTATATCTAGCGCTACAATGCTATCCTTACCTCCACTGAAGGCAACATAAAACAAATCAATCTTATTTAGATACTTTTTATACGCTTCGTTATATAGACGTTTCGCAGTATCTTCTGCCAAATTGTCTATCATCTCCTTATTGCGTTCTACCATCTGATGAACATCTACAGGAACAAGAACAGTTCCTTCTGGAATCCCATCTTCTTCCGTATAAATAATGGTCGGTGAAGAATAGAGACAACCCCCCTTCGCACGAGCAACAACTTTTCCGCGATATATGTATTTTTCAGCCTCAGCCCACATAACTGGAGCATCGTCATTTTGAGGATAATTCCACCGCTTATTCATGCCAAGCAAATTCATTTCTCTATAATAAACAGGTCGAGGCTCCTTACTACACCTCTCCTGTTGAGGGAGAAGAATAATACCCCCAGTGACCGGATCCCACTCATATTTATGCAAAGAACTTACCTCTCATCTGAAATTTTACTTTGTCGAACTTTTGCTATAATCTTTTCAATTCCATTTAAGCGATGACGCGCCTGGTATCCAATTTTCACCAACAAAGCAATAGCGTCTTCTTCAGTTTGCCAAGTATTATCATCCAAAAGAACACGCTCAACTAACTGCTCATACGAATCAATCAACTTGCAATCGCGTCGTACCATTGCACCGTAATATCCACTCTTGGGCCTTTCGCTGTTTAGCGTGAATACCACTATATATTGATCTCTAATTATTGTAAAATATTGTTCAAATAATATACAA
>JAEEGF011218093.1_pt1 | contig 16739 bp, 9 predicted proteins | sample 9134171 | NCBI WGS metagenome assembly JAEEGF01 (sample SAMN16246542, study PRJNA631951) | gut metagenome | biome: gut microbiome; feature: rumen; material: AP-attached | host: Bos | place: Iran: Karaj | collected 2018-10
CTGACAGTTATCTGCCCATGTGTCAAGCGTAGCAATACCTTGGTCTATGTCAACATGATTACCCGTTTTGTTGAAATCGCGCAAGACACTCACAGCAAGACTAATGTTCTGGCCCAACCAGCCAGCCTCATAGCAGTTGCGTGTTATCTGTTGCCATTCTCCTTTTTCGTTGAGGTTCAAACCAAGGAGGTAGCCCATATAATCGTCATTTTCTATCCAAAGAGAATGATGACAGAAGTCAATACTCTGCTGCCAGATTTTCTCTTCGTCGGGGACTGGCAGTTTCTCAGGTTCAGCCATTAGCCATGCCATATCAAGCATGTGACGATATGCATTATGGTTGGTTTCTTTTCGGGCAACGATAAGAAACATGCTCAGTTTACGAGTCTCACCCTGTTTCATGTTATAGGTACGCTGCCACCCTGGTGCGTACTGGTCTTGTGAACAGTAAGACACAGGCATCTCTTCTTCGGGCCAGATTATCTGATGAGCAATAATATTAGGCTCGGGCTGTATGCCGCAAGAGTAATCGTCTTCGGCTTTCTCGGGCACATTGCCGAAGGTAGCAATAGAGAAATCCTCTCCTTCACTATATATGGCACCTGGAATAGATGTCCGTTTATATGAGAAAGTGTACCATTGCCTGTCGCGTTTCTCACCTTTTGGTTCCATACCACGGCTTAAATGGTTCCCATTATAAGAAACAGCGGGAATCATCCACCATTCGGGCTTGGATACATGTTCGAAACTGACAGTAAGGCGAACATTGGGAACATCCCGTTTAGCGGTAAATGTCCAGATTAACTCCCACGTATTCTCACTAACCAGTTCTTTCTCGCATTTCATCTTCACATCCAGAGGTGCTGTGGCATTAACAGTACCTATGAGTTTGTCATCACCAGAGAGCAACCAGTCGTTTTTCCAATGGATATTCTCCAGAAAGGCAACCTGAGCCAATCCATCCACTTGCCATAAAGCAAGGAATACTATTAAAATTATTCTTGTATAATTCATTTATTCCGCGTCTTTTTCTTCTTTTTCTGCATTCTCTCTTGCCTTTTGTTCAGCTACAGCTTTGGCTCGCTGTTCACGCAAGCTATATTTTTTCTTTGATTCTTTCTCTTGCTGTTTCAGTTCTTTCTGCTTTGCTTTCTCTTCAGCAACCTGTTCGGGAGTTTTCTTTGGCGTCTCTGCTTTTTTTACCCTGGCAGCTTCCTTTTTTGCTTTAGCTTCTTCTTCGGCTACTTTGGCATTTTCTTTTTTAGCTGCTTTTTCTACAGCCTTCTCTTGTTTCTCTGCAGCCTTATCTGCTGCTTTCTCACTTTTCTCAGCAGCTTTATCTGCTTTCATTTCAGCTTTCTCTGCAGCCTTTTCGGTCGATTCCTTTATTTCCTCCTTTGGTTCCTCTGTTTTTGTTGTCTCGGCTTTCGGCTTTTCTACTTTTTCCTCTTTAGGAGTGTCTGATTTCGGATTCTCAGACTTTGCATCCTTAGGAGCATCTTCCTTCGCTTTATCAAGTTTCTCAACAGCCTTACCATCTTTCCCTTCAGTTTCGCCATCCTCAGGCTTAGCATTCTTTGCTTCTTCTTTAGCTAACTTTGATTTCAGTTTGTCCTCTGCAGCCTTTTCTTTACGGCGCAGTTTCTGCTGTCGCGCAGAAGCACGCAGTTCAGCTCTCTCGCGAGCATTACCTTTCTTGCTCATTATCTTGGCTTTATCAGCCTGTTGTTTAGCCTGATTCTTTGCAGCCTGGGTTTTCAGTTTCTGTTCTGCCTCGAGTTTTTCACGCTCCTCTTTGCTAAGATTAGGTTGTGTTTCCTTTACATTCTGCTTCTTCAGTTCTTCTGGAACGTATGGTTTGGGCTGGTAAAACTTTCCACTTTTCTGTGCAGCCTTAATGCGTTGACGGTCTCTAACTGCCTGAGCACGTGATTTCTCCAGATCCCGCTGCAAGGTACGCATCTCTTTATCAACTGCTTTCTGAGCTTCTCTCGCTTCTTTCTGTCTGGCTTTTGTCTCAGCAATTCGTTCTTTAAGATACTTCTGAATACTTTCAGCATTATAGATATTAACCTCCTCCTGTGCGAATGAAGTCATAGTGCCAAAAAGTAGCACAATTATCCAAAATATTCTTATACTCTTCATGATTTATTAAAATTTCACTGCAAAGGTACGATTAAGTGAGAGAAAAAACAAATTTATTTGATTTTTTCCGAACGTGAGTACACTTCGGCGATTTGCCAAAGGTACGATTAAGTGAAAGAAAAAACAAATTTATTTGATTTTTTCCGAACGTGAGTACACTTCGGCGATTTGCCAAAGGTACGATTAAGTGAAAGAAAAAACAAATTAGGGCATCAATATTTTTTTCCCACCTTTTATATTGATTCCCTTAGTTAGAACAGATGAAGCAGATATCCGCTGTCCTGAGAGATTATATATAAAATCTACCGTCTCCGGGCCTTTCAGGCTATTTGGCTTGTCAAATATTCCGGTAACTTCTTCGTCGGTACCGAGCATCTTATCACGGAAAGTATCGATTTCTTTGTTGCTGATGTTGAGTTTGGAAACAAAGTATGTGCGAAACTTCTGTTCCAAGGTCTCCCCCTCGAGTGCTTCGATCATTGAAAACATTTCATCGAGTTGATTTTTGCTACACGGTGTGTTGAAGTAGGAGAAATTGGTCAACTCGTAATCTTTATATATATCACTCTTGCTCATACCAAGTACGCCTTCCAGCAAGAAGGCAAGGGTACCAGTCCTGTCACGACCGATGGCACAATGAAAATAGACGGGCCTGTCTATCTTCACACATGACAGGACAAACTGCACAGCAGTCCTATACGTATTCCTCGAATTGGTCAGACCTTCCATATGACTGGCAGTCTGTCCCAACGGTGTGCGTTTGTAAACACTACCTCTACCCAACACAGACTTTGTGATATTTTTTGCTTCGCTGTCGCTCCGCAAATCCAGATCAGCCTTTATACCGGCATTGAGTAATGCCTCTATCCCTTCTGACTCCAGGGTATGACCACCGTCTAACTCTGCACCTCTGAATATCTTTCCGTATTTAATAGGCCTGCCACATGTCGTAGGCCAACCGCCCAAGTCGCGAACATTAGCAGTACCATCGGCTTTAAGATGTCGCATCCTGCCTGTAGTGGTGAAAGAGAAATTGGCAAGAACGTCGTTAGATGTATATTGTTCATCTTTTGTGATAGCCTCAACTTTACAGTAATAAGTACGTTCGGGAATTAGATTGTAGATTTCGTATGAAGCTGATTCCGCAGGCACTTCTCGAGTCACGGCTTCTGTAAAATCGGGGGACTCGCTCCAGGTAATCTGCTGCGCGTTAGCTGTTGTATCTCGCGTCCAACATATGTTCACTGGCATTGGCCAGTCGCGACGAATTGGCGGATTTACGTTATAGGAACTAACCTTACTGGCATCATTCTCGGTATATTCGAAATCGTGAACAAAACCGCGCACTCTGTCGTTCTCCAGATTGTAATCCATACCGAACATATCGGAAGTTGCAGGATGCAGGTGCCACATTTGGCGTGTTTCTAAATTACCGCCTGCGGGATAGTTATATACCCTCACCCTGCTTCCGGTATAACTATATGGATAGGTTGAACTACCTTGTATCTTAAACTGTCCTCCTCCAACCCACGTTATCAATTGTCCATAACGTGCATCATCTGTCAGTGATATAGCTCTTCCGTTACTGTTTCCTCCTATTACAGTACCCACATACATTCCGTTGTCGTTACATTGTATGAGCCAGTTTCCGTTCTTACGCGTTAGCTTGAAATAAGGCGGCGTTTCCAAGTCTGTAAGAGCAACCGCCTTCAGCCCGTCTTTACTGGCATTGGATGCATCACCTTGCAGAACATAACCCGGAAAACACACGTTCTCGATATAATAATAGCCTTCATCAAGCGGGTAACAGTAAAGAGCTTCGTAAGCAACCAGGATTCCGTTGATAGCTTTATTGAGTTGTTCCAAAGTAGCATTCTCGTCTAATGCCTGAGCTTCGGCAACTGCATCCCTCAAGGCTTTTACCGTGCTTACCGAATAGCAGCCTGGGTCGGTGCCTACGGCATCTCCAGTCGGCACTTTCGGAATATACTCATTTAGCACCTTTAGTAAGTCGTCGTAGGTGTACTTTGTCCATAAGTCGCCTATAATATTGTAATTACTCCACGCTGCATCTTTAACAAAAGCTTTGTACATCGAGGGACGTACGTGTACGTTTGCTCCTGTAAAGTCGAATGTATAAGAACGCAGCTGGGGCACAGCATCGCAGTTCATATACACCTCGTATTTCTTGCCTCCGTAAATACATAATTTATCACCCCACGTATTGGCAGCAATATTCTCGCCAAAGGTTATCTTTTCAAGAACTTTGTTATAACCCAGTGCTTCGTAGTCCATTACTGTCACGGAATTTGGCACCACAATCTCTGTAAGCTGAGTCTGATAAATAGATTTATATCCTAACTTGGAAATTCCCTCGGGTAAGTTTAGCGCTGTGATATTAGCATACTGGAAGGCATAGTCGGCAATGGCAGTCACGGCGTAGGATTTTCCTTTAATTGTAACATTTGCAGGAATCGTTATCTCGCCACTGTATGTACAAGGATTGGCTGATGAAGGTTGGTTGGTATTAGGGTAAGTAACTGCAACGGTATTGTAGTTGGTAAACATGTATTTGATGCCGTCAACCGTCATATCGTCTGCGGTAGGCAGAAGTTCTCTGGAAGTTGCCGTAATGATATTAGGCACATTGCGTACGGCACCACCACTGAGCCGGTTGATTATACCCTCGCCATTCACCCAAAGTGTTGAAGAACCGCCTCCATCCAAGTTTATGGCATCCGTCATACCAAAATCTTCTGCCAGTTTGAGCATATTTCCCAACGACATGCCAGTAGCACCTTCTATACGGCCCTCAGCTACAACCATATATACTGTTCCGTCTGCACATCTGCCAAGCATCGTACGCGGATGTGGTCCATAGAAACCTTCCCCGCCGATATTGACATCCATACTCACACCACCCCGTCGGATTATAGGTCCGGAAACCACATAGCTATCGTACTTTTTGCCCCATGCTGCAAATTGACCGGCAGTAGTAGATGAGTTGCACGGTTCAAGCGAAAACACTCCGTCCTTAAAGCCTATGATACCATTGCATCGGGCAAACTCTTCTGGGGCTGTGGAAGCTATTTCACTGCCGTAAAGCCAGAGTGCAGTCGTAGAGGTGCATGTGGTCATGTTGAAGTAGCTGCCATTAATGGCTGCCATTGCATCAGTTTCTGCAGCAAGGCTATTGGTTCCTTGCTTTGAGTGCTCCTTGACGTATAGCATGGTTGCCATCGATGATTCAGAGTATCTGGCAATCGATATTATCTGTGCACTGCCGTATAGGTCTGTAAAACTTGCCTTGCCGTACTCAACTCCGTTGCGATTCTTCCATCCCCAGTTAGCATCTCGTAATATTGACGCATATTTTGACTCACTTCGTGCTATTGCTGTGATGACGAGAAATAACAGCAGAATTGGAAAACGGAAAATTTGTGTAGTCCTTCTCATATCAGTTATTTAAAGATTATATTGGATTATCTCATATTTTATGCTTTTAACCTGTTCACCAGGTTCTTTGTCTGCCTCTTCTGGCATATAGATAGGTGCGTCTGGTTGAAGCGGCAAAATGCGCAATTCCAGTTTCTTCGTGTTTCCAGGTAAACGCCAAAGACCATATTGAAATGGACGGCCATAGTAAAAATTATCGGCCACTAAACGGTCATCAGCATAAAGACGAGCGCAGTCACCCCGATAGTTGATAGATAATAATGAAGAATGAAAAGTGAAGAATGAAGAATCCTTCGGCAATGTTATTTTATATATGGCAGCCTGCAACCAATCCTCCTCTGAAGGAGCCGCTGCAACCTTTGCATTACCTTTTACAATAGAGCGAAGAGGACCGGCCTCCTTGACTTTCTGAAATTGGATATTATCATCGGTGTTTAAAACGCTTTCTTTTATTTTAAATTTCTCGTTCAATAAAAGTTGTTCAGCTTCTTGATTTGTAAGCAAATATATATTTTCACAAACAGGTTTATTTGTTCCGCCTGGCTTAAGATTTCTGAGTGTTTTACCATTTTGCATACTGATGGTGGTGGGAATACCCTGAATTTGCATCATATAGATTTTACCCTCCCTACGGGCCACCAACTGTGCCGTTGCATAACGGATTCTATCAATATTCACAGGGAAAATTGCCATACAGCCACTGGGAATAGTTAACTTGGGCAGTTTAACACCACAGGCTTCCAGCTGTACGTTTTTCTTTTCGCTGAGCTTGCAGAAACGCTCATAGTTGTTGATGAAAATAAAACCGGAAGTTGATTCTTCGCCAGACTTTTTACTTCTTACGCTCCATCTAAGCTGTGTATCCTCACCTTTCTTCAAATTCTGAGGAGACGGGAAGGATGCTTCCATAGGTGCAAGTACATTGCCCCAGTCGTGCATAAAAAGATGCAGAGGACGTAACTTGTAATAGTGGGGATAAGGCTGCCCGAACTCGCCCAGCGGTGCCTGAAAGTCGTAAGTTACAACAGGCAAATCATTATTAGCCGTTCCAGGAGAAGTCTGACACTCATTCAGATTATTAAGCATGCCTTCCGGATTAGAGCCACCATGATACATATAGTAACCCAGAAGATTAGAACCGCTTCCCAACTTGACCAAAGCCATTGAATAGGCATCCTCTGGATATAGGTACGGTCTTCGATGATAGGCCGTAGCCATGCCACCACCCAGTTCGCAAGTAAAATAGGGATACTGATTATCGCCTGCATTCACCTTTTCTTCTTGTTGGCCAAGCAAGTCTGTGCCGATGGCTGTAGATGAGCGAAAGGCCTTGAAGTTAAATGCTTTGTAGTAACTGCCGCAGCCTTCGCTGATATCCTTGTCCCAAAACCCATCAGCATAGTCGCCATATAGGGGCAGCATCTCACCAAAGGGCACAGGAGTACGCAACTCAGGCCATCCGGTGCGCGTGTAGAAAGGCAAGTCAAACCCCACTTTCTCAGCAATCCCCTTCAATGTCATCAGATATTCGCCACGACCACGGAATTCATTATCGAATTGGGCTGCAATCACAGGGCCGCCATCTTTCCACTGTAAACCCTGAACCTGAGTAAAGATCTGGCGGTACAGTTTCTCCACATAAGCCAGAAATGCCGGATTTGTATCACGCAGTTTCAAACCTTTTGCGAATATCCAATCCGGGAAACCGCCGTTACGAACTTCACCATGGCAGAATGGTCCTATGCGCAGAACAACAGGCATCTGTTCCTGCTTGCAAACCTCCAGAAAACTGCGTAAAGATCGCTGACCATCCCAACGGAAGATACCCTCCTGTTCCTCAATATGGTTCCAGAAAACGTATGTGGCGATTAAAGTCACGCCACCTTCCTTTACTTTTCTTATCTCGTCAGCCCATTCTTCGGCAGGGATGCGGGAATAGTGCACTTCACCCATTACAGGACAGACACGTTGTCCGTCAATCATCAGGCTCTTACTGTCCCATGTTACAGTAGGAACATCTTGTGCTTTAATGATAATACAGCTTGTCAGTAAAGTAGCCGTATAAAAAATGGTTTTCAGTATATCTTTCATTTATAGATTCATGCTATTTTGTTATATTTTTGTTGCAAATATACACTTAATTTCCAATTAATCATTATTTTTACAGCCGATATTACTAATTAACAGAATTATGAACCTATTTGAATTAGTTAAAGCGAGGTATAGCTGTAGGAACTATCAGCCTACAAGTGTTGAACAAGAAAAGCTGGACTACATCATGGAATGTGTGCGGTTTGCTCCTTCTGCAGTAAACAGACAGCCGTGGAAATTCCGAATCATCAGTAACGAAGAAGACAGAAAGAAAATCTGCCAATGTTACAACCGTGATTGGATTTCTACGGCTCCTGTCATCATCATTGCATCCATCCTGCATAACGAAGAGTGGGTAAGATCGGACGGCAAACATCATGGCGACATCGACATTGCCATTGCTGTCGAGCACCTTTGTCTGGCTGCGACCGAGCAGGGACTAAGCACTTGCTGGGTATGTAACTTTGATGCTGAACGTTGCAAGGAATCTTTTGGACTTGCTGATAACGAGGAAGCTGCGGTCCTGATTCCTCTTGGATACCCTGCCGACGAGTGGAAAGAAAAGAAGCGGAAGCCTATCGAAGAAATAATTGCCAAGTAAGGCTTCCGCTTCAGGTATAGCCTGTCCACTTATTACATCTTTATCGGCACTACAACCTTGAATGTGAAGTTACGCCCCATATTATAAACACCACGGCGTCCAGTAACAAGGTTCATATCAGCATACTTCAGACGACTCAGATGATGCTGGTATGCCTTATCCAATAAATTATCTGCGGTGATATATAGTTCGGCAACCTTTTTACCTTTTATCTGGACATCTGTTCCAACCGACAGATTCAGTAGGACGTATGCGGGTGTTGTTGTCTCTGTATCGTCAGCACTGTAGATGTGTGTCTGCTTCAAGTAGTAGTCTATACCTGCAGCGATATATAAGTTGTTAAACAATGAACGATGAGCAGCATCCGTTGTATGGTGATGGGCAACAGTGGGATGTGAGTGGTGCGAAAGTTCCCACTTCAGTTCAGATGACCAACGAGGTGCTGGTGTGAAAGGCAGGTATTTCATATCCGAAGTAATAGGTTGATGATATGATGTAAGCTGGGCATCCACATACGAGAAGGAGTTGGAGAAGTGAACCGAATGAATAGGATGAAAGTCGATTCCCGCTTCAAAGCCTAACAAACGGGCATTACCCTGCGTATAGGCATAAGTAAGATAATCAGGGTCAATAATATCTGCCACCCGATGAATAAATATGTAGTTATTAATGCGGTTGGCAAAAAGGGCAAGTTGTGCAGATACATAACGCGAGGTGAAATCAAGACCAAGGTCAGCCTGCAAGCTATATTCGGCTTTAAGTTGCTGGTTACCCAATTCATAGCGGATGGAACCTTCGTGTACACCGTTCGATGCAAGTTCACTCATGTTAGGTGTGCGAAAGCCTCGGGCCAGATTCATACGCAGATTAAAATGCTGGTTGATATTGCAGACCGCACCTAAACTGCCTGTCACCCCATTGAAGTGACGGGAGAAATCCTCGAAGCGCTGATTACCTTCTTCAATTAATTCATCTCCGTGTAACCCGCGATGGTCATATCTTATGCCACCATTTAACAACCAATGTTTACCAAGGTTTTTCGTAGCTGTAGCATAGATGCCAAAGTCGAAAAGTCGGTAGTCGGGAATCAGGTACTCCTCGCCCAGATTACCCGAAGTCTGATACATGCCGCCAAGACCTGTCGAAAACTTCCAGCCTTTCCACTCTTCGGTAAAATAACGGAGGTCATAGGTAAGTGTGTGCAGTTTGAAATACAACTCGTAATCGTTCATCGATTCCTCGAACTCCTGACGGCGGTTCTGCTGATATCCGATGATGGCTTTAATATAGCCCGAGGGCAGATTCACGAAGTTATCCCACACAACTTTATAGTGTTTTACCCTTTGGAAAGGTAACGTCATTCCGTAACCATGTCCTGTGAACTCATCATCATGAACCAATTCTCCTGTTTCGAGGTCTCGCTCGCCCTCCACGATACCAGGTGTAAGTTTATAGGCCACCGCTGTCAGTCGCGAATGTCCCCATTTTTTGTTTAAACCCAGCATCAAGCGTCCTGCTAACTCTTTGAACTGTGAACCAGGAACATAGCCATCGTACTTGTTTTTATATGCGTGCGCCAACTTCTGACTGAATCTACCATCCCACACAAATCCATTTTTATTGCCGGCCATATGTAACGAATAATGTATAAGACCATTGTTTGTCTGATACTCCGAGCTTACATTTGCACACATTTCTCCTTCAGCCATCGTCGGCTGAGGATGCAGGATTACAACACCTGCCATTGCATCGGAACCATACATCAACGAGGCGGGACCTTTAAGAATCTCAACTGAGGCCACACTACTGCCATCTACTTCCACACCGTGCTCATCGCCCCATTGCTGTCCCTCCTGTCTGACACCATCACTCATTACTACTACACGATTGTAGCCAAGTCCACGGATAATGGGTTTTGAAATACTGCCACCCGTCGTCAACTGACTAACGCCAGGTTGATGAGCAATGGCATCTATAATGTTGGTAGAAGCTGTAGCCCTAAGCACTTTCGGTGAAATGATAGTTACGGGGGCTGTGGCATACTTTCGTTTTGTATCACCCGTTACACCGGTCACCGTTACTTCGTTCAAGTTCAAATGACGGAAGAAAACATCAGTAGAGTCCTCTGCATGATTATGTATTTTAATACTGTCTTGAGCTGCCATCACCGTGGAAATACACAGCAATGGCAGAATGATATATGTTAATTTCATTCTGTTGTTGATTATTTGAGGTAAATATAAATAATGTATAGAGTGCCTGAAAGAATCAGAACAATGGAGGCCCCCGCGTAACAATAATGCCACAGCAGGCGGCATAATTACCACTCGCATACCATACATTATTATTACTACATACTTGAATATATACCGTGACAGCAACCAAAGTGGCTGTCAGCATAGTCAACGACAGAAACTGGCAAAGAACACAATCATGTGCCCAGACAGCGTCTTGCATCAGATGACCGTGACAACTGTGATGAACGCAGTCTGTACATTCAATCTCGTTTGCCGTATAACTATCCTCATGGACGTGGACAGACGAAAAGACAAGCATTGGCAAATAAATTGCCAATAACACCCAAGAAGCAATATGTCGTTTCGTGTCCTGTTTCACGCCACAAAGGTAAGAAGAAATGAGCAAATAAAAGTCGTTTTTACGTTAAAATAAAATAACCACAAAAAATAAGATCCAGTCTTTTGCGTTTACATCACATAAATTAGGTATCCGTATTGGGTGTTATCATTGTTTCGAAGACTCAAACAAACAGGATTTCTCTACCGTGAAAGAGGAAATTTCCTGCTACCAGATACTCCCGGCAAGTGGGAGAGAACTGATCTTCTACGGTGATATGTTCGTGCCCCGCCAAAATACAACGCAGGAGGGGCTCGCTCTTCAAGTACTTGATGAATTTGCGGGTTACCGGGTCTTTGCGCTGACGTTTATAGTCTCCGGTTGGTTCTGGCACTTCACGATAAGTAAGTTTTCCCTTGTCTTTCCAAAAACGACAAGTGGCACGCCAGATGTTATCAGTGTGAAAAGGAACATGCATACACAATACAATAGGCAACCCTTTGGCAACTTCTGCCTTAAACAGCTTTACCTGAGTTTTTGTTACGTATCCGTAAACATCGTCTAGTGTAACGAAATTGACTCCATTTACCACTTGACTGAATAAGGTAGTATTAAAGGGATAGACGCTTTGGATTGTTTCGCGTGTATTGTTCTTATATTTCTCGTTCTTTTCTTCCTTTGGGTCGCTGAGCCACATGTCTGTACTGTACTCATGATTACCCAAAGATCCGATGACACCATCGCCAAAATATTTCTTCACCAAGTCGAAGTTTGCTTCGCTCTGCCAGTCTATCAGATCACCAGTATGAACCACATAATCTACATGTTCCTTTGCCCATGCAAGAGCATCGCCTAGTGCTTCTTCCTGCCTGCCTCCAAATGTTGTGGTCCGGTTATTGTGAAGCTGCTGCTTTTTCTCATTCTCATGATCGTAGGCAGCGGTAAGATGGGTATCGGAAAGATGTAAGACAGAAAAGGGTTTCTCTATTCCTATCTCCACTGTTGCATAGCTGAGGGAAAGCCTCTCGAACCTTCCGCGTTTGGGGAATACCGCAGGATTATCGTCAGCTAATACAGGTAACTGCGAGGTAGCTATCAATGCTCCAGCAGCAGTCATACGTTTAAAGAATGTCCTTCTATCAATCATAGTATATGTTTTTTCTACCCAGTTGGGCAGGATATTAGAATACAAGTATTTACGTTTGCAAAGTTAGGAAATTGTTTTCTTATAGAAGCAAAAGGATAATGTTTTTAACACTTTCTTAATGTAGGAACAGAAATTTGCCAACAATCGATTGGACCTGCAGATACTGTTATAGTATTCAATCTGAATAAAAAATATAGTTTCTATTGCTTTTTCTTTATTTTTTTGTATCTTTGCACACCCAAAAAGTGTACCTACATTTAAAAAAACATTACGGAAGAGAATTTAGTCAACGGGGAAAATCGAGAGTGAATAAATGAAATATATGAAATGTAAATCATTTGTGCTGATGTTGCTTGCATCAACACTCATGGGATGTAACACACAAAATAACCCGGAGAAGGATACATCAGAGCCAGACTTCCGGTCAAACAAGGATGGCGTTGAAATAGTACCAGAATCCCAAATTGCGAAGAAACTGAAACTGGAAGTCGTTAAGTCAGAAACATTGGACATTCAGTTCCGGACCACAGCCTCGGTAGGGGCAAAGTCGGGCAATATAGCTGATATTGGCCTACCTTTCGGAGGACGTGTTGTTCGCTCGTTTGTCCGACTGGGCGACCCAGTGCATCGTGGTCAGGTTCTCTTCGAAGTCAGTTCTTCCGATTATATGGAGGCTGTTAAGACTTACCTTGAGAGTCGCAGCGCTTCTGATCTTGCTGCAGCCAACCGTCGGAGAAAAGAAACCTTGCATCAGACAGGAATGCTTTCGAACCGCGAATGGGAAGAAATATGTGCCGAAGCCCGCAATGCAGAGAATGCTTGTGAGATAGCACGCCGTAGTCTGGCCCTGTTCAATGTAAACCCGGCTTCGGTACAGGCAGGAGAGCCGTTGCGAGTGGTCTCCCCTATTTCTGGTCGTATAGTTAGGAACAATCTGGTTATCGGAGGATATCTACGCGAGGATGAAGAGGCACCTATGACAGTTGCCGACCTCTCGACTGTATGGGTCACAGCCAACGTGAAGGCCTCGCAGGTTATCGGACTTGTTGCCGGACAAAAGGTGAAAGTGGAGTTAGAAACAGGAAAAGAGGTGGATGGTAATATCTTTTATGTAGGCGACCTTTTGGACGAGAAGACCCGGACACTTCCTGTTGTGGTTGAATGTGCAAATACTGAGCGGTTGCTTAAACCCGGTATGTTTGTTTCTGTGGTCTTCGGACGCAAAGCAGAATCCGCGCTGGTCATTCCTTCATCTGCCGTTTTCCAAGGAGAAGAAGGTAAGTTTGTATATGTGCAAGAATCACCTTGGCACTTCAAGAAGGTTCTGGTGCGTGTAGAAAATATCGAGGACAGACGAAGTCTCGTATTATCAGGACTTTCAGGCGGTGAAACCATCATTGCTAACGGAGGCATTTATCTAAGCAAATAAACCAATGAAGCGTCTTATAACCTATATTCTCAAGCGTAGAGGACTTATTGCTGTCGTCTTTCTGGTTGTATCACTCTTCGGAATATATTCTTGGACAAAACTTTCCATTGATGCTTATCCGGATATTGCCGACGTAACGGTTCAGGTAGTGACACAAGTGCCCGGACTGGCTGCCGAAGAAGTGGAGCAGCAAATTTCCATTCCATTGGAAAGAGCACTCAACGGAATTCCTTCGCTTGATATGATGCGAAGCAAAAACGCCTTTGGATTATCCATCATCGTCCTTGTTTTTCAGGATGGAACAGAAGACTATTGGGCCCGCCAGCGCGTAAGGGAGTGTACCAATGGTGTTGAACTGCCTTATGGTGCTGAACCGGAACTTAACCCGCTGACATCACCGACAGGAGAAATCTACCGGTATGTATTAGTGGGCAAGGGACATTCGTTGCGCGAACTGACGGAAATCAATAAGTGGAACGTAATTCCTGCCCTGCAAAGGATTCAGGGAGTGGCAGCCGTAAGCAACTATGGAGGTCTTACAACCCAGTATCAGCTGGAAATCGATCCTCAGCGTCTGGCAGAATACGACCTCTCGCTCTCCGATGTAGAGGAGGCATTGGAAAACAACAATGCCAATGCTGGCGGCAGTATGATTAGTACAGGAGACGTCAGCTATGTGGTTCGTGGTGTGGGACTGATTCACGACTTGAAGGATATGGGCGACATCGTGGTGAAGAATGAGGACGGAGTTCCAGTCTTTCTACGCGATTTGGGTGAACTGCGATACGGCAACTTGGAACGAAAAGGTATCCTGGGTTATGTGGATGACGACGTGTCCATAAACGATGGCGTGGAAGGCATTGTACAGATGCTTCGTTACCAGAATCCTTCACAAGTATTGGCAAAAGTACATAAGGTGATAGATGAGCTGAACCGGGAAGGGTTGCCAGAAGGAGTGCAAATACGTACATTTATGGATCGTACGAATCTTGTAGGCACAACACTCAGCACCGTCCAACATACCCTACTCTTCGGAATGCTTCTTGTCATTGGCATCTTGCTTATCTTCCTGGGAAGTCCCAAAAGTGCGCTCATTGTTGCAGCCACAATCCCCGTATCGTTGCTGATTGCCTTCATCCTGATGCATCTGACAGACATTCCTGCCAATCTTCTCAGTTTGGGAGCGATAGACTTTGGTATTCTTGTGGACGGCGCCATTGTGATGACCGAGACCATCCTGAAGCTGCGAGAGGAAGATCCTACAAAACGTCTTACCGGTAAGGAGACGCTACAGCGCGTACTGGAAGTCGCCAAACCCATTTTCTTCGCAACACTTATTATAATTGTGGCCTATATGCCGTTGTTTGCGTTTGAGCGAATCGAGAAGAAACTCTTCACCCCGATGGCCTTTACCGTAGGTTATGCCTTGGTTGGTGCCCTATCGGTGGCATTGCTCCTGATTCCCGGTTTGGCATACACCATCTACCGAAAACCTCAGAAAGTTTATCATAACAAAGTTGTGACTAAGATAAATACGGTTTACAGGAGACATACCGGTTCGCTGCTTGATGCGCCCAGGAGAATCATCGCAGGGATTGCTATTGTGCTTGTAGCTGTGATTGTAATGATGATTACCGTAGGCAAGGACTTCCTTCCCAACCTTGACGAAGGCGGTATCTGGATTCAGGTCCAAACACCACCGGGTATCTCGTTAGAGAAATCAACGAAGATGGCCGACGAACTTCGAGACAAATTAAAGGAATTCGAAGAAGTAACATACGTTATGACACAGGAAGGCCGAGACGACGAAGGTGCCGAGGCATTTACCTCATCGCATATCGAAGTCTGCGTAGGATTAAAGCCCTACTCCCAATGGAAATGGGGCAAGAGCAAAGATGACCTTATCGCCCAAATGGCAGACACCATCGACCAAATGCCAGGTTACCGTGTAGGCTTCTCCCAACCAATTATTGATATGGTAATGGACCAGATTGCAGGTTCACACAGCGATCTGGCTATGAAGATTTATGGCGAAGACCTGAAGGAAGACCGTCGTATTGCAGAAGAGGTAGAGCGCATCATCAAAGGTATTCCAGGAGCTGCCGATGTGATTATCGACCAGGAACCACCTCTGCCGCAACTGCAGATTACAGCCGACCGAGATAAAGCTGCATACTATGGCATTAATATTGCCGATATCGCACAATTAGTAGAAACGGCCATAGGCGGACGTGCTGTCTCGCAGGTATATATAGGTGACCGCGTTTATGATGTTATCTGTCGCTTCCGCGAAGATGTGCGTGACACTCCCGAGAAGATTGCTGCCCTGACCCTAACTACAGCATCAGGCTCACGCATACCGCTTTCAGCCGTAGCAGAAGTTGGTACACGACTGGGAGCAAGCTTCATCACCCGGGAGATGGGAAAAAGACAACTGACAGTACGCACCAACTTGCGAGGTAAAGACTTGACAACCTTCCTGAATGAAGCTAATGCCAGGATTCGTCGCGAAGTGAAATACGACCATACGAAGAACTCACTCAAATGGGATGGACAGTTCGAAAACCAACACAGAGCATACACTCGTTTGGCTGTCATTATCCCATTCGTATTGGCCATTATGTTTATCCTCTTGTACGGCGCTTTCCATAATTTCCGTCAGGCTGGCCTGCTCATCGTACTGCTGCCTCTGTCTCTCTTTGGCGGCCTACTGGCTCTTAACCTGCGAGGTATGACATTCAATGTGTCCTCTGCCGTTGGGTTTATCGCCCTCTTCGGTTTGACTATTCAGAACGGTGTAATCATGATATCTCACATAAACAACCTGCGATTGCAGAGGACGCCCCTAAAGGAAGCCGTCATCGAAGGAGCATCACACCGGCTTCGTCCAGTACTGATGACTGCCACAGTAGCTATACTCGGACTGCTGCCAGCCTCTCTGGCTACAGGCATCGGTTCCGATGTTCAACGACCATTGGCTACGGTTATTGTATATGGTCTCCTATTCTCAACAATCATCACCTTATATATCCTGCCCACACTCTATTACCAAATGGAAAAGAGACAGGAACAAAAAAACAACATAAAAGATGAAGAAAATTTTTAGTCTGTACCTTGCACTGTTTTTGCCAAGTACATTATTCTACGCTCAGGATTTCAACGAATATCTGAAAGCCGTAGAACAGCATAATGCAGCCTACACGGCCGAACGTTATTCTGTTGACATTGCCGAGGCACAGACGGTAGCTGCTCACGTTTTCAACGACCCTTCTCTTTCTGTGGAATATGCCAACAAC
>JAEEGF010612764.1_pt1 | contig 16738 bp, 20 predicted proteins | sample 9134171 | NCBI WGS metagenome assembly JAEEGF01 (sample SAMN16246542, study PRJNA631951) | gut metagenome | biome: gut microbiome; feature: rumen; material: AP-attached | host: Bos | place: Iran: Karaj | collected 2018-10
AAGGCAGCGCGCTTTCCCCTGTGCACGACCGAGATCCCGTATCCCGCCGAAATGATCGCCGCTATGATGATGACGATGCCAACGATCTTCAGTACCTTTTTCTCTTTCTCTGAACCCATACCGTTGTCCTTTCCGAACATGATCTTCTGTTCCTGTATCCTTATATGACATTATACAACGGCATGCCCTGAAGCAAAAATCATTAGAATCTTTCATTTCGGTTTAAAATATCCTTAAGTACTATTTCTATGAGGGGGATATGAGAATGAACAAAGAGTATCTGGACAGCATCTATCAGTACATCGATGATCACAGAGACGATATCATCGAAGACCTGATCAAAGTCTGCAGGATCGAAAGCGTCACCAACGAACATTCGGATGTGAAACCATTCGGCCAATCCTGCAAAAACGTCCTCGACTACATGCTGGAAGTCGGCCGGAAGGAAGGCTTCCAGACCAAGAACCATGAATACTATGTCGGAAGCATCAGCTATGACACCGGCAAGGAAAAGAGGATCGGCATCCTGGCTCATCTGGATGTCGTACCGGCCGGAGAAGACTGGACGATCACAAAACCTTACGAACCGCTCATCAAAGACGGCCTCCTCTTTGGCAGAGGAACAGGCGACGACAAGTCCGGAGCGATCGCAGGCCTTTACATCATGAAAGCCTTCAGAGATCTGAACATCCCGATCCGCAACAATATCGAAGTCCTCTTGGGCACCAACGAAGAGACGGGCATGAAAGACATGGCCTACTACACGAAACACTATCAGGCTCCGGAATTCACATTCGTACCGGATGCCGGCTTCCCTGGCGCCGCCGGCGAATTCGGACGCCTCAGATACGTCCTGACTTCTCAGAACAGACTATCCGATGACTTCATCGACGCCTATGCCGGTTCCGCATTCAACATCGTGCCGAACAAGGCGACTGTCGTACTGAAGAAAGATACCTCGATAGCCTGTAAAGATCTGCCGTCTGACTTCGATGTCACCGAGACGGAAGAGGGCATACAGATCACCGCCCACGGCGTGACGACACATGCCGCCGGACCGGAAAGAGGCAACAACGCGATCCGCGTGCTGACCAACGCCCTTCTGAAACTGGAAGGTCTCAAAGAAGAAGACCGCAGGATCATCACCTTCATCGACGAGATCAACAACGACTACTACGGATCCTTCCTGGGCATCGACAATCAGGATGAGGTATCCGGCCAGACCGTCTCATCCGGCACCGTTCTCAAGTTCAATGACGGACATGTCTCTCTGCTCAACGACTGCCGTTACTGTGTGACGGACAATGGCGACAGACTGGAAGAGAACATCAGAAAGAAAGCGGCGGAATGGGGCTTTGACGTCAAAGTCGAAGAAAAGACCTACGGCTACCATCTGGATGTCGATGGTCCGATCATCCAGACGATCAAAAAAGTCTTCCAGGAATACACCGGGAACACCGAAAAGGAGATCCTGATCGGCAAGGGCGGCACCTATGCCGGCACTCTTCCGAACGCTTTCGCGACGGGCTGCATCTACACGGAAAACTGGGGCGAAAGACCCGACTACCTGCCGGAAGGACACGGCGGTGCCCACCAGCCTGACGAGTTCCTCAACATCGACAACTACATGAAGGGCATCAAGCTGCTGCTGACGATGATCCTGGCTGTAGACGAGATCCTCTGATAATGAAAAGATAATTGTGAAACGATACGAATATGATGCGACTCTCCATGAGATGGAGGACAACGGCGGAGCCTACGTGGTTTTCCCTTGGGATATCCGCCGGGAATTTGGAAAAGGCCGTGTTAAGGTCGCTGCTCTGTTTGACAGCATTCCATACAATGGCAGTATCGTCAATATGGGACTGAAAAATGAAGACGGATCGATATGCTATATCATTGGAGTACTGAAGTCGATCAGAAAGCAACTGAAGAAATGCGACGGTGATGTGATCCATGTTGTCATTGAGCTGGCAGCAGATAAAGGAGACTGAATATGCGGAAGCTTGATCTGGATACCTTGTTATTCTTTGACGGGCATCAGGATGCCCTGGAGCTTTACCGGAGCTTTGAAGAATTGATATATGACACGTTCCCCTGTGTGAACAAACGCGTGCAGAAGACGCAGATCACTTTTACCAACCGGCATGTTTTCGCCTGTGTGTCCTTTGCCAGAGTGAAACGGAGGGCTGAGCTCCCGGAAGGGTATCTGGTGATCACGCTGGGGCTGCCTGCTCCTCTGAGATCAGACCGCGTCGCAGTCAGAACGGAGCCATATCCGGGCAGATGGACGCATCATATCGTCATCAGCAGGCCGGATGAGCTTGACGAAGAACTGGTCTCGTGGATCGGAGAAGCATATGACTTCGCCGACGCAAAATGAAACGTCTGGAGGTAAAACACGATGTGGAAATGCCCGAAGTGCGGACGTACTTTCAAAAACGAAAACCAGAGCCATTACTGCGGTAAGGCTCCGGAGACGATAGATGAATATATCCTCGCGCAGAATGAGGCGGTTCAGCCGAGGCTTAGGGAAATTCGGGAAATCTTCCGCGCCGCATTTCCGGATGCTGAGGAACGGATTTCTTGGTCGATGCCGACATACTGGAAAGGCCGGAACATCCTCCATTTCGCCGCGTCCAAGAAACATCTGGGCCTTTATCCAGGAGGCGAGGCAACGACAGTATTTGCGGAGGAACTGAAGGAATACGACGTGAGCAAGGGTACGATCCGCCTGCCGTGGAATAAAGAACTACCAACGGAGCTGATACAGACAATCGCCCGCTGGTGCTATAAGGAGTACAAAAAAGATTCAATCGATGACGATGGAGCATATTAACCGCTAATGTGTTTTGCAGAATATCCATTCGACATGTTCTCAAAAAGCGGAAATTAAAGTGAGGATCTGCGTATATAGTGCTAAAATCCATCGCCCTGGGATGCAATGGGTATGAAGCACATATGCAGCAAATCCTTACTCCATACGGGGTTTGAGTTGTAACCGGGGATCACGATCTTTGCTTACAGAAACCGCCAGAATCAAACAAAACTGAGCGGAAAACGCAAAACCATCTCGGTTTTCTCGGGCGTTTTCAGAAGTGCCTGGCAGTCTCCGAAGAGAAAAGTCCTCTGTCTGTTCTGATCCAAAAACGGAAAGAGGACTTTTTTATCGCCCGAAAGAAAAAGGGTCTCACACCCTTATCTTCTCTTCAGTTCCGACTCATGCCTCTCAGCAAGCCGTTCGTACTTCTTTGCCTCGGCATGGATCCCCTTGTTCTCATAGAGCCTGGCGATCAGCCGCTCCCTGGCCGGAAGATCCTGTTTGGAGATCCTCTTCAGAGATCTCAGAGCCTCATCAAGATACTGATGACCGCCCGCCACATAGGCATCATAGGTCATGTCGATATCCTTCTTGTTGCTGAAGACATTGAAAGCGGACAGCTTCTGATAGTACTCTTTGGCTTCCTGCTTGCGGTTCCGGTCGATGTAGTGATAGAAGATCTTCGGATAGATCTGTTTCTTCTGTCTGTCCGTGAGCTCCATCTGCCCGAATTCCCTGATCAGCGCTTCCTTTTTCACCTGATCCTTCCTGATATCGGCGACATTGTAGCGGATCAGCTTTTTATCAAAATCGCTCAAAGTCTTTGCACCTAAGGAAGCGGAGACTTTTTCAAACTTGTTCTCATCGTTTTCGAAAGCAGCCTGGATGAGCTTGTTGGATGTGTTCCTTCTGATGATGAAATAAAGGACCTCAATGACCAGGACGATGTCAGCCAGGATGACCAGTATGAGTATAAGCAGATCTTGTCTCATCGTCACACCCCCAATAACGTCATGGCCAGAAAAGCCAGGGCCAGTATCACGATCGCAACGCCGATGACGCGGACAGCCTTATCCGCCTTCTTGATCGGATACCTCGTGAAAGTGATGAAACTGGAAAAGACATATGGATAAAAGATCAGGGCGATGCCCATGATGATCATGCCGATGTACATCGGAACGAGCTTGATCGCACCGGAGAAGATGAAAGTCGAAAGGATGAAACCCAGACTTCCGCAGAAGATCATGATGTAAGTCCTGTTCTTATACTCCTTGTCCCTGTTGAGATAATCGACGACACTCTTTCTGCATTCGCTCGAACAGACATCAAAAACACCGTTGGAAACGTTGATCTTCTGTCCGCCGCTTTCATATTTTTTACCGCAATACACACACTTCATACTATTTCTTCCTGTAATCTCCGAAACCGTTCCTGACCACTTCCAGTTCCTCGTCCGTCAGCAGGATCGGCTCCAGCCCTGCTGCTTTGCAATTATAATACAGCTGGCAGCAGAATTCTATCTGTTCAGCCACATCCATCGCGTAGGAAAGATCCTTGCCGACCGAAAGAAGGCCATGATTGCCCAGGATGCAGGCCCGGTTGTCCTTCATCGCGCTGATGCAGGCCTCGCCCAGTTCATAGGTACCGAACTGGACATAAGGGATGCAAGGGACCTCACTTCCCGAATAAGCCACCAGATAGTGAAGAGGCGGCACTTTCCAGCCCAGACAGGACAGTGTCGTGGCAAAGACCGAATGGGTATGGACGACGGCATTGACATCTTTTCTTCTCTGATAGAAGATCCTGTGCATGTCGACTTCGCTGGAAGGCTTCCTGTCGCCTTCCACGATGCTGCCATCAGGGCGCAGGATCACGCAGTCTTCCGGTGACGTCTGATAGTAGTCAAAGCCTGAAGGCGTGATCGCAAAGAGATCAAGATCTCTGTTATAGACCGAGATATTGCCAAAAGTACCGACAGTCAGATGTCTGTCTATCATCTGTCTTCCGTATTTTACGATCTGCTCTCTTTCTTCTCTCAACAACATGATCCTTCTCCTTTTTTCAGATCGTGATCTGCTTCAGATTCACGATGCGCTCTGTCACATCCTCTTCGATGATCGCAGTGACATCCTTGGCTGCCAGATAAGGCGACAGACCAAAGGAATCCAGTGTCGTTCCGCCCAGATGAGACGTCATGATGACATTGTCCATCTGCTTCAGCGGATCATCTTCCACAGGCGGCTCATGGTCGAAGACATCCAACGCCGCACCCGCGATAATTCCTTCTTTCAAAGCGATCCTGAGATCGTCGTAATCGAGTATGCCTCCCCTGGCTGTATTCAGCAGGTATGCCGTCTTCTTCATCTTCCTGATCTTGTCCATATCGAACCAGTTTTCCGTCTCCTTCACCAGACGCAGATGCAGGGAAACGAAATCCGCCTCCTTCAGAAGATCATCGACATCTTTGCACAACTTCACTTCGCTGATCCTCTTTTTCTTCAGCATCTCCTCATCAGTGAACGCATCATAAGCCAGGACTTCCACACCCAGAGCGAGCAGCTTTCTTGCCAGCAGACAACCGACATTGCCCAGACCGATCAGACCGACCTTGGAATTGGACAGGGTCCTCTGAAAAGAAGTGTTGTAGAATTCCCTCTGCCAGCCTCCCTCGTGCAGGGAACGGTTGGCCAGGGAGATATCTCTGGAAAGATCGATCATCAGTCCGATCGCAAATTCGCAGACCGCCTCCGCATTGCGGATGCAGTTGACGACAGGGATATTCCTCTTTGAAGCAGCCGGAACGTTGACGTGTTCGACACCGCCGCGGTTGGTCATGATCAGTTTCAGATGTTTCGCTTTTTCCAGCAGCTTTTCCGAGACCGGACAGAAATGGATGAAAAGGACATCCGCATCCTCGATCTGTTCATAGATCTCATCCCCGATCGCGATGTTCTCGGGACCGTTGGTCTCCAGTTCCAGCTGTATCGTGGCAAAATCGCCCTTGTCCTTGGGACCAAAAGTACATCTTCTGATCTCTTTGGCATTGATGCTGCTTTGAACGATCGCATCGCACATGACATCGATATCCATGTAGGTATCGTTGACGACCAGGACGACCTGACCTTCTTCTTTCAGATGATCCAGCATTTGAGGCACCTCCTAAATTAATAGAAAGGGCTATCGCTATTTTCATAGCAATAGCCCCTATTCAGCTCTTGTGTTTACCGAAAATCTACTTTACTCAGCAGTATAAGCTGCAGCGTTGTTCTCGAGATAGTCGTAAACTTTCTGTTTGTTTCCTCTGAACCAGATGTATAAAGCAACGTAAAGTGCGATAGTGACCAGGATCAGAATGAGATTCTGTGAATAGAAAACATAGAATAAACCACAGATCAATGGGTGGCAAAGGATACCGAATGAGCATACATAGACACCTGCCTGTGGGAGCTGGAAACCGGCCTCAACAGCGACCTGCGTGAAGATCGGAGCCAGCTGAGAAGTAACGATCAAGCCAAGTGAGAACCAGATCGCACCCATGACCAGAGACTTCGCGATGTTACCGTTGGAGATACATACGAAGACCTCGACCATGTATGGAAGAGCACAGAGGTCAGCCATCGGAAGGATGATGTTGCCCGGCAGGAAGAATGACAGTACCAGCATGATAGGGATCAGGACAACACCGGTGACCAGTGTGTTCGTCTCACCATAACCGCAGGCGTCATTGACTGACAGGAACCATCTTCTGTTCTTGGCAGCTGAAGCAGCTCTCTGCTTGTAAGCGTCTGACATTGAAGTGAATGCTGAAGCGAAGATCGCAGCGACCTTAGGGAAGACGGCCATGATAGCAGCTGTGTTGATAGCAGCGCCTAAAGCAGTACCCCAGGCATTCAGAGCATTCTCACCAAAGAGGAACGGAGCTTCGCCGATGATACCGATCAGAAGACCGACGATCAAGCCGATCATCATTGGTTCACCAAGCAAGCCCAGTCTCTTCTGTAAAGCAGCAGCGTTGATCTTGATCTTGTTGAAACCGAGTTTCGTCAGGATCCAGTCCATGCAGACTGCGAACGGGAAGGACTCGAGGTGGTGAGGAGCTGTCATACAGCATCCGTCATACTCGTAGTATGTGCCCCAACGTACAGCGCACATCTCAGAGAAGAGCAGGATGTAGAACAGCTGGACGACCATCAGAGCCATAGCCAGTAACATGTTCTTTGTCAAAGCATATAACATGGAACCCCAGACCATGAAGGAATAGTTGTTCCAGAGGTCAGAAGCCATGAAGACATCGGTATAACCGACGAAGAACAGGATCAGCTGTAAAGCGATCGCAACACCGATGAACAGGACGCCTACTGTGGTGGAGTAAGCGATGACTGATGTTGACTGCCAGCCGGTATCCAGAGCAGGAAGGTTGACGCCTGAGTTGTCGACCATTGACTGAACGACCGGAGCGATGACACCGGAATAAGAGTTGATGACGAGGTTAAAACCTGTCAGACCAACACCACACAGGAGTGCGGAGTTGAATGCTTTCTTTGTGTCGACACCCATAGCCTTTGACAAAACGAAAAGGATGATAGGGATGATGACACCGGAACCGAAAGCACTGAACACATTAGATAACGCGTTTAAAAAAGCTTCCAAAATAATTTCCCCCTTCTAATAATTTGAAATCTTCTCTTAAAAAATGTGGTAAACGACAAGAACGACCTGAACTTATTTGTACTTCTCTTCCAGAACTTCGATGATGGAATTGATGACTTTTTCTTCACCCATTCCGGTCACCATACCCATTCCCTTTACCTTAGGAATGCCTACATCTTCCGTGACCGGTGATGCGCAGACGATCACATCGATGTTTTTGCCGGTAATGACAGAATTCAGGCTGACCGGGCTTGCTTCATACATCGTAGCATCCCAACCTCTGTCTCTCAGCTGCTCCTTGATCTTCAAAGCGATCATAGAAGAAGTGACGACACCTGAACCACATACTGTGACGACCGTACATGTTTTCATTTCAAATTCCTCCTTATATTATTGCTATTTATTAATTCCTCATCAGAGGTATTAACCGATATATTTTGCGGCAGCCTCATAGATCTCATCTTCCGTCTTGGCTGCCTTGAAAGCCTCCAGCGCTTCCTTGTTCTGGAAACTTCCCAGCACTCTCATGATGGTGCCGATCTGATCCTCCGGATTGGTGATCGCCATCATGAACAGCATCTCCGCATTGACCTTCCTGCCCGGCTCGCCCATGTGCTCGAACTCGACCGGATGACTCAGCTTGGCGACTGTGACGCCCGGCTTGTTGACATGGATGATATCGGTGTGCGGCATGGCGATGGAGATCCCCTCCAGTTCCAGCCCTGTCGCAAAGACCTTTTCTCTCTCCACGACCGCATCGATATAGCTGTCCTTGACGAAACCGTTCTTCAGAAACAGCTGGCCGACCTGCCTGAGTGCGTCTTCCGCATCCTTGGCATCGACATCGGTCATGATCAGTTCTCTGTAAATTGCCTGTTCCATTTCTACTCCTCAAAACTCTCAAGCAGCTCGATGATCTGCTTCAGGGAATCCTCTTCATTCTCCCCCGACACTTCGACCGTGATCTTCGTGCCCTTGTTCATGCCGCCCATCAGGACTGACAGGATGGCTCTGGGATTGACTGTCTTTTCTTTGTCTGTCGTGATCTTGATCTCACCTGGCAGTTTATTGCACAGCATCACCAGCATGCTTGCAGGCCTGGCGTGGATGCCGGTCGGATTCTTTACTGTAAATTCTTGGCTCACCATATCAATATCTCCTTGTTTTTAGCTATAATTGACTTATGAACAGAAACGATAATCTACTTGAATACGTAGCTGAGTTATATTACGAACGCGGCCTCTCTCAGCAGGAGATCGGCTCGATCATCGGCGCTTCCCGTCCGACTGTCTCCAGGCTCATCGAAGATGCCAAGAAACAGGGCGTCGTGAAGATCGTGATCGAGACTTCCGTCCTCAAGAACAGCAAGCTCTCCAACAGACTGCGGAAAGCCTATGGTCTCAAGGATGCGGTCGTCGTTTCGTCTGATTTCGACTTTGACAAATCCATCGGGATCTGCGGCAAAGCCACTGCGACCCTCTTATCAGGCTTCATGGAACCGGGCATGACCCTGGGCATCTCCTGGGGCAGGGCCATCAACGCCTTCATCGAAGCGGTCGACCCTGACGATTTCAACGGCAACAACGTCGCCCAGATGGTCGGATGCATGACCATGGGCAATCCGGCAATCGACGGCTTCTCAGCCGCCCAGCGACTGGCCCGCAAGTTCCACGGTACCTATTCGTCCATCAATTCCCCGCTCTTTGTGAAGGGAAAAGAGGTCTATCAGTATCTGATCAACGAACCGATGATCGCAGACTCGCTCAGGAAAGCTTCCAAAGTCGACATCTGCGTCAACGGTGTCGGTTCCTCCGATGACAGGAAGAACGCCGTTTATCAGTCCGGTTATTTTGACAGCTACGACCTTTCCCGTTTCAGTGACAAGGGAGCTGTCGCCTCCTTCTCCGGCCGCTACATCGGAGCGGATGGAGAAGAGATCGAAGTTGAGGACATCTATTCCATATCGACTCCTCTGGAGACGGTCAGGAAAGTACCTCTGTCTATCGTTTTAAGCGCGACAGCCGAGAAAGCCGAAGCGACCCTGGCTGTCTTGAGAGGCTCCTACGCCGACATCCTGGTCGTCGATGAACCTCTGGCCATAAAACTGATCGAATTAGCGAAGAAGTGAGAACTTCTTCTTTTTTTATTTCAATGTATCATCCAGGACGATGATGCCCTTGGTGACCTCACCGGCGATCATCTTGTCGAAACCTTCGCGCCAGTTCTCCAGCGGCGTCAGATAAGTCGCGATCTTTTCAGGAACGACGACACCGTCTTTCATCAGTTCCAGGGCCTTGACCCAGGAAGAAGGTTTCTGCGATCTCGAACCGACATAGACGATCTCCCTGTGCAGGATCAGATCCGTCCAGATCGACTCATGCGTATTGGCGAAGACGCCCATCTGTACGACTGTGCCCTTTCTTCTGACGATCTCCAGCGCTTTGTTCAGAGCCGGGACCGCACCGGAACACTCGAAACACTTGTCGGCACCGACATTGTCCGTCATCTCCATGACGACCTTGACGATATCCTCAGCCATCTGATCGACACAGCGGTCAGCACCGGCAGCCAGTGCCAGTTCGAAACGATGCTTATCCTGCGGAAGACCGGCGACGATCACCGTTGCCCCTTGGGATTTCGCGACCTGCGAGACCATCTGGCCGATCGCACCGGCACCGAAGACCACGCAGACATCGCCCGGCTGCACCTGTCCCTTTTCAATGACGGAATGGACACCGCATGCCAGAGGCTCTGTCAGGCTTGCACTCAATAACGAGACATTGTCCGGCAGGACATGGACAGACTCTTCTCTGGAGACCAGATACTCCGCCATGGAACCGTTGATCTGTGTGCCAAGACCCTGGCGGTTTCCACAGAGGTTGTAATCCTTGGACTTGCACATAGGGCAGACGCCGCAGGTCTTGAACGTCGTTTCCGAAGTGACGCGATCCCCGACCTTGATCTTCTTGACATCCGGACCGACATCGACGACGATACCTGAGAATTCATGTCCCAGGACCACCGGCGGCTTCGTGGAACCGTAAGTCCCCTTGAACGCATGCAGATCCGTACCGCAGATCCCGGAATACGCGATCTTGATCTTGACCAGATCGCCGGTCGCTTCCGGCTCCGGGATATCCATATAGACCATATGGTCCATGCCTTTTTCAGTTTTGACAACAGCTTTCATTAATTATGCCTTCTTCTTCTAATTTCAAAACAAGATTTCCAAAAAACGCTCTTTAAAATCATTATAGAATGTGCTTTTTCGTCCGTCAACAATTTATGAAAGCCTTTTCTTTTTACTTATGTAAAAGCTCTGTTGACATTTGTTCACAATTTCACAATAATGAAGGTAAAGAACCATACCACATCAAAATATATAGGAAAAGGGGGTATAGATGGACAAGAAAATCTATTCTGAACAAGAGATACAGTCTATCGCGAATTCCATCCGCAAACAGATCCTCGGGATCGCCCTGAAATCTGGCGGATGCTACCTCGCGCAAGCCTGTTCCTCTGCTGAAATCGTCGCTTCTCTGTACACGAACGTCATGAACCTCGGCCCGTCTGAAGGCCTCTGGGAACCTATCCCGTTCCCGGGCGTTCCGGGTCCTGACAACATGGACTATCCGAAAGGCATGATGTACAACGGCGCACCGGCACCTGACAAAGACAGGTTCTTTGTCTCCTGCTGCCACTACGCATCCGTCATCTACTGTGCTCTGGCTGCCACAGGCCGCATCTCGCCTGACTGCATGGACAAATTCAACGTCGACGGCTGGAACATGGAAATGATCGGTGCCGAACACTCACCGGGCTTTGAAAACACAGCCGGCTCACTGGGACAGACGATCTCTATCGCCGCCGGTACCTGCCACGCCAGAAAGAGAAGAGGCGACACAGGCAAGTGTTTCGTCATGCTTGGCGACGGTGAGCTCGCCGAAGGCCAGACCTGGGAAGCCATTCAGGCTGCTTCTTACTACAAACTCGACAACATGATCGTCGTCATCGACGCCAATGACCAGCAGGTCGAAGGCCAGATCGAAAATCAGATGACTCTTGAGCCTCTGATCCAGAGATTCAAGTCCTTCGGAGCTGAATGCGTCGAAGTCAACGGACACGATATCAAGGCATTCTGTGAAGCCTTCAAAACTCCGCACGAGGACAAACCGCTCGTCGTCATCGGACGCACCAGAGGCACGACCGGTATTCCGCCTCTTGAGAAGCGCTGGCCGTTCTTACACTTCGTCAGGATCTCTGCCAACGAAAGAGAAGAGTTCCAGAAAGTCTACGATGCACTTTAAGGAGGGAAGAAAGAATGAAAATTGAAGTCAACACACACGAGAAAAACATTCTTCGTCTGGCAGCAGAACATCCTGAAGTCGTCGTCCTCTCTGCCGACTTGGGCACATCCTGCGAAGTCAAGAAATTCAGGGCAGATTATCCTGACCGCTATTTCACGATGGGCATCGCTGAACAGAACATGGTCTCCTGGGCTGCCGGACTGGCAAGAGAAGGCTACAGGCCATTCATCCACACCTTCGCCGTATTCGAATACAGAAGGGTCCTCGACCAGGTCGAGATGTCTGTCGCATATCCGAACCTGCCTGTCGTATTCGTCGGCTTCGTACCGGGCATCACGACACCGGGCGGCGTATCCCACCAGTCGATCAACGACGTGGCCGTCATGCGCTCCGTACCGAACATGGCGATCTTCGATGTAGGCGATGCGACCGATATCGACTATGTCCTGGACCTCGCTTACGACTACAACGGTCCGGTCTACATCAGACAGCTGCGCAAGGAAGTTCCACGCCTCTTCCCGGCCGATGAACCGGTCATCTTCAACAGAGCCAGAGTCCTCTCCGAAGGCGACGACGTCGTCATCCTCTCTTCCTCCATCTGCACGGAAGAAGCGATGCGTGCGACTGCCGTCCTTAAGGAAAGAGGCATCTCTGTCCAGCATATGCACGTCACGACACTCAAGCCATTCACCGATCCGACCATCGTCGAAGCGATCGACAAGGCAAAATACGGCGTCATCACCATTGAGAACCACCTCAATATCGGCGGACTCGGTTCGGCGACAGCTGACCTGATCGCAGAACACGGACTGGGCAAGAGGCTCATCAAGATCGGCCTTGAGACCTATGCGCACGGCGCATCCAAGATGTACCTCATGGAGAAGTACGGCATCAATGCCATGAACCTGGTCAAAGCCGTTGAAAACCTGACCGGCAAAGAACTCAACATCAAGAAGAACGATCTGGAAGAAGTCCGCTTCGTCGACTTCCTCGAAGTCTGATAAAGGAGATTAAGCATGTTCTCAAAAGAAAAACAAGAAATCATCGAGTACGGTATCTATCTGGACAGATACGGACTGGTGTCGCTGACCTGCGGCAACCTGGCTATCCGTATGCCGACCGGCGAGATCCTGGTCACTCCTTCCGGCCTCATGTATGAAAAGATGGTCGAAGATGATGTCATCGTCTGCGACATCGAAGGCAATATCATCGAAGGCGACAGAAAACCTTCTTCCGATACACCAGCCATCCTCTACATCTTCAAAAACATGCCGGAGATCAACGGTGTCATCCATACTCACCAGCCATATGCGACAGCGATCTCTCTGATCCCGGGCATGACCGAGTTCAGAGTCTGCTACACCGGTATGGCAAACGCCTGCTGCGGCAACGTTCCGATCGCTCCGCCTTCACCAGCCGGATCTGTCGAAATGGGCTACGACGTCGTCAACTATGCCGGCAAATCACGTGCCGTCATCCTGGGCAACCATGGCGTCATGACCATCGGACCGACCCTGAAAGATGCGCTGTATTCCGCGGTCTATCTGGAAGAGACGGCAAAAGGCTATCTGGCTGCCAGGGCATGCTGCCCGGACGGCAAGACCAACGAGATGTCCGATGAATACATCCAGCAGATGGTCGATGTCTTCAAATACTACGGCCAGGGCACTCCGACCATTCCGACGGACCTGGTCAAGAAGATCAAATAAACAACTCCCCTTATCCATATCACGGCTCAAGTCATGATAGATAAGGAAGACCCCCGGGATCAGATACGGGGGTCTTTTCATTAAAACAGGTCTGACTTTCTATCAGACCTCAATATCTTTTAATCTTCAAGTGCCTTTCTGTACAGCGCATCGAGCTCTTCGATGATCCTGTCCTGGGCGTAGTGGTTCCTGGCGTAGGAAGCGATCCTCTGCCTCCAGTCTTTGAATTCCGGTTTCTGCTGCCTCTCAAGCACTTCGATGATCTTGGCAGCGAGATCCTCTGCATCCTCTGGCTTCACCAGACCGCCCACGCTTTCGTTGACGAAATCGGGCAGTCCGCCCTGATCGGTCGCAATGACCGGTGCCCCACAGGCCATCGCCTCGATCGCCACCAGACCAAAGGGCTCTCTCCTGGAAGGCACCAGATTGACATCGGCGATATTGTAGACGCAGCGCAGTTCCGGCTGAGGCACATTGCCAAAGAAGTGAACGGTCTTCAGCTTCAGATCTCTGGCTTGCTGATGGAGTTTTTCCCTCTCATCTCCGTCACCGACGATCAGTGTGATCGTCTCCGGCTTTCTGTCCTCATATAGCTTGACGGCAGCCAGCAGGATGTCGACGCCCTTGAAATTGGCGAGCTTGCCGGCAAAGGAGACGATCTTCTTTCCCTCATACTCCTCTTTCTTCACCCCATGTCTTTCCATGACCGCAGCCAGATCCTCTTCCTCCGGATAGAAGATGCTCGGATCATAGCCGTTGCGCATCATGACGATCTTGTCTTTGTGCTCCGGGAAACGCTCCCCGATCAGTGCGCAGTTATCCTTGGAAATGGAGATGACGGACTTGCAGGCATCCATCGCCTTCTTCGCATAAGGACGAAGTTCTGGCCACTTGTCAAAGCCCATCAGATCCGTGCCATGCGCGGTCAGGACCAGCGGCACGCCGTATCCCACCGCCAGAGAAGGAAGGATCCAGACATGCTGGCCATGGACGATATCCGGTTTGAACGACTCCATCTCTTCTTCGATCGCCTTTCTGAACGCATCCGTATACATCTGCAGCTGCTTCGCATCCAGATCGGCAAAAGTCATGATGCTTCTGGGATGGGAAGTGAAACATGGAAAGTTGAACGGCAACGGATCATCCATCGAAGCTCCGCTTCCGGCCTTATCGCTTCTCACATCGCCCGGGGTGAAATAGACAGGATGAAGTCTGATCCCCTCCGGTCCCTCGGGATCTGCGGTATTCTCAGGCAGGATGATGCGCACCTCATGGCCAAGGCCTTTCAGATGCACGGCGAGATTGCGCGTATAGGTGCCGCTCCCCGATCCGGCCAAAGGAAAATGATTGATCATCAGAATCTTCATTGTTGTTTTCCCCCTTGTTACTTGTCTCTATTATATACTGCACCATAAAGAAAAAGCGGACGATGTCCGCAATGATCCTGATGCAAAAACGATCTATTTGTAAGCTTAAAGACCGGAACGAAGCTCAAAGACCCTTTCCATGAACTCCCTGACATGTTCGGCACAGACATCGCCGCTGTCTTTGCGGGTATCCTTGAAGGTGCTGCCCACGATCGCCGCATCCGCAAGGGACAGCTTCTCAAAGACCGTCTCAGCGGTCATGCCGGCAGCGACCACCAGCGGAAAATCTCCCACAATGTTCCGGAACTCTTCGATCTTCTTTGTAGGAGAATCCATGCCGGTGCCTTCTCCGGTAACAGCCAGGGCATGGCACCTCTTCATTCCGATCATCAGATCCGTTTTCAGATCATTCCCTGAAAGAACGGGCTTGTATTTGAAACGGACGCCACCGATGACATACATCCCGCCTTCCTTCATATACCTGTCTATCATCTGCCCGTAGGGAATATCTTCTTCCGGTGTCAGATGTCCGGCAACGGAATCCACCTGTATGAAAGAGGCACCGTGCTTTTTGGCATATTCCCAGCTGAGTTCCCAGTTGTCCAGGACATTCACGCCGATCACGAATCCGCCTTTCTCACTCAGCAGTTCAAGACCGGCCTTCACATCCTCAGCATCGCCGAAGTAATCTTCGATGATGACGCCATCAACACCGTTCTCCCTGTAGATCTCGGCCTCCCGCAGACAGCGTTTCATCTTATCGGCCCTGTCCTCTCCTTTCAGATGCAACATGCCCAATACCGGCTTCCTGACCGGAAATAGATCCAGAAACATCAAAGCACCTCCCTCAGTTTCCTGTATAAACTTTCAGCTTCCCTTTTCATCATCTCTTTCACTTCCTTCGTGTAGTGCGGGAAGGGACCGAACTGTCTGGCATTGACCCCTGCCGCCACGTTGGCGTAGCAGGCCGTCTTCAACGGATGGAATCCTTCGCAGTATCCGTAGAGGGCCGCAGCGGTCGAACAGTTGCCGCAGCCTGTCGGATCGACGCTCTCTTCATTTCCCACAGACGGCGCAAAACAGACCATCCCATCCTGTATCATGGAAGCTCCTTCCCTGCCCAGACGGAAGAAACAAGGCTTTCCGATCTTCAGGATCGCTTTGACCGACTCCTCTTCGTTTTCAGTCTGAAAAAGAGCTCTTGCCTCATAACGGTTCAAAGAATAGATATCGATCTGATCGATCAGATGAAGGACCCCTTCTCTCAGGACCGGATCCTTTGTCTCCGAAGCAGAGACCTCCAACATGAAGACCGCATTGGGACAGGCCTTCCTCATGGAAGGAAGATCCTTCCAGATCTCTTCGGAAGCAGAAGATTCAAAATAGATCCCCTTCACATCCTCCCCGCCATGATCGATCACATATGACGCCTTGGCCAAAGGATAGGTCCCATAGAGCCTTTCAAACTCTTTTCCATAGATGCAGTACTCCGTCCACTCACCCGTTTCCTCATAGATCAGCTTTGTATGGTGCGTCTTCGGAAAACGAAGATCGATGCCTTCCATAGACAAGCCGTTCCTTCGGAAATAGTCCCCGAACCAGTCTTCAAGATCCTCTCCGGCAGCCGAAAGGAAAAGGACATCATCCGTATAAGGCAGGATGCCATTGACGGCATAGATCGAAGCTCCGGGAAGCCCCTCATACTTCGATCCATCCGCTCCGTAAACATCATTGATGATCACGCTTCCGGTGACTAAATAACGGGCCATATTCTCCTCATCTCTATCTTATCCTATTCCCGGATGTTTCTGAATTCAGGCTGCTTCCTTCTTGTGTTAAGATTGAATCAAAGGAAAAAGGTATGGATCTCACTCTGTTTCTGTA
>JAEEGF010370317.1_pt1 | contig 16735 bp, 17 predicted proteins | sample 9134171 | NCBI WGS metagenome assembly JAEEGF01 (sample SAMN16246542, study PRJNA631951) | gut metagenome | biome: gut microbiome; feature: rumen; material: AP-attached | host: Bos | place: Iran: Karaj | collected 2018-10
CATGTGAAATACGACGACAAGGCCATTGACTTTGCCGCAGAGGCGAGTGCAAAATACGTAAACGACCGTTTCCTGCCCGACAAGGCCATCGACCTCATAGACGAGGCAGGAGCGAGCTTTGAAGTAAGAGATAAGAAGGGTGATGTAAGAGTGACGAAGTCACACATCGCTGATGTGCTGGCGAAGACGTGTAAGGTGGATGCACTGGCGATGGCTGAAGAGGATGACATCACCAAGCTCTCAACGCTCAACGCTCAACTCTCATCGCAGATATACGGTCAGGACGAGGCTGTCCGTCAGGTGGTAGAGGCTGTACAGATGTCCCGGGCAGGACTAATGGACGACAACAAACCACTGGCATCACTGCTCTTCGTTGGACCTACTGGTGTCGGTAAGACAGAGGTAGCGCGGGTGCTGGCCAAGGAGTTGGGCATCGAACTGATACGCTTCGATATGAGTGAATACACGGAGAAACATGCTGTGGCGAAACTGATTGGTTCGCCTGCTGGCTATGTAGGCTACGAGGACGGTGGTCTGCTGACAGATGCCATCCGTAAGTCGCCCAATGCCGTGCTGTTACTCGACGAGATCGAGAAGGCGCATCAGGACATCTATAACATCTTGCTGCAGGTCATGGACTATGCCCGACTGACGGACAATAAAGGTCACAAGGCTGATTTCCGCAATGTGGTACTGATTATGACCTCCAATGCCGGGGCGCAGTTTGCCTCTGCAAGCATTGGCTTCAATAGCAGTGTCAGCCGTGGCGAGGCGATGATGAAACAGGTGAAGAAAACCTTTAAGCCTGAGTTCCTGAACCGCCTGTCTGGTACTGTGATATTCCACGACATGGACAAGCAGATGGCAACGCTCATCCTGCAGAAGAAACTGCGCGAACTGGATGTCAAGCTCGCAGCCAAGCAGGTGAAGATGACGCTTACGCCAGAGGCTTTCGACTACTTGTTGAAGGAGGGCTTTACGGCAGAATATGGTGCCCGCGAAATGGATCGTGTCATTGCCCAACAGCTAAAGCCGCTATTGATGCGCGAGATTCTCTTTGGCAGTCTGAGACAAGGCGGCGAAGTGACCATTGAAATTATCAATTCTCAATTGTCAATTGTTAATGTTAAATGTTCAATGTTCAATGTTCAATGTTAAATGTTCAATGTTCAATGTTCAATGTTCAATGTTCAATGTTAAATGTCAGTCTGGCAATTGGATGAAGAGCTCTGGTTCCCCAATCCACTATGGGGCGAGGGCGACGGGCTGATAGCCATTGGCGGCGACCTGTCCGTTGATCGCTTGGTGTTGGCATATAGTAATGGCATCTTCCCGTGGTATGCTTTCCAGATGGAGAGTGAGCCCCATTGGTATTGTCCGCTTGACCGCTTTGTTATCTTCCCCAACGAGATTCACATCAGCCATTCCATGCGTCAGTTGCTGCGCCAGAATCGGTATGAAGTGACCATCAATAAGGACTTCGAGGGGGTCATTCGGGGTTGCTCAACAGCACAGAAACGCCAGGAAGAAGCAGGCGCATGGATTGGGCCGGATATCATCGAGGCATACACCGAAATGCATCGTCGCGGCTATGCTGCCAGCGTAGAAGTATGGGAAGGAGTACAGCTTGTTGGAGGACTCTATGGTGTCACGCTTGGCAAGGCTTTTTTTGGCGAGAGCATGTTTTCGCTGGTTCCTAATGCCTCAAAACTCGCACTCATCCATCTGGCCCAGTATATGCAACAGACCGGTGGCAGCTTGATTGACGTTCAGTTTGAAACACCGCATCTTCGCTCCATGGGTGGCCGGCATATCACCTACGAGCAATACATGAAAATCATTAGGGAATAAAGGATATCACTTGAAAATATTTGAGGGCATTAAGAATGCCATCATCATCGACAGAGGTCGTGACATAGTCTGCCTGCTGCTTCAAGGCGTCAATGGCGTTACCCATGGCAACACCAATACCTGCCTGCAGAATCATCGAGGTATCGTTGCCACCATCGCCAAAGGCCATCGTTCGACTGGGATCAAAGCCCTCATGTCGGGCCATGGCCAGAATGCCCTTACCCTTGTCGGCACCGTTGGCCGTGATATCCGTAAACTCCGGATGCCAGCGACCTGAGACACACTGGGGCATGCGGGCCATCAGCTCTGGCTCGTATTCAGCAGGGAAAAACGGCGTCAACTGCAGGACATCCTGCTGGAGCACGACATCTAATGGCGAGGCCTTGTCGAGGTTTTTTACAGCCAGCATCTGACGGAAGATACGGTCTACGTCACCTTTAGGGTCCAGCACTGCCACATCCTTGCGCCCCACCACAATCAGACTGTTGCCTTTCTCCTTGCAATCATCGATACACGTCATCACATCGTCCTTGGGAATGGGCTGGCAAGTGACGAGCTTATCGCCCACAAAACACAAAGCACCATTGGTGGTGATATAGCCGTCTATCAGATGCTCAATGGCCCCCAGATTGGTAATGATGACAGGCGGACGACCGGTAGCGATATACACCCTTGAACCGTTTGCCTTAGCCTGTGTCAGTGCGAGGATGGTTGATGGCGGGATCTCGTGAGTCTTAAAACTCACCAACGTACCGTCAATATCGAAAAACAAGGCATATCTCTGTGTCATAAAATTCCTTCGTTAGTTTCAATGTAGCGAATTCACAAAGAACCGTTGAAATTCGCCCTCATCATCCAATTAGTCTCATAATCTGCTTGTCAGTAGCCTCGGGCAGCAGGGTTCGGAAATGTGACAATAGTCGTTCGTATGATTCCTGTGGTGTACGGGAACAATGAAAACCGTCACGTCCCATGAGTACCTCAGGCGTTGTGAGCAATGACCAGCCCCAACCATATTCACGTCCATGCTTATCGGTGGGATAAACGAAGTCCTCAGTAACAATCAGACACGCCATCTGCAGACGAGTCACATAGCCATCAAACTTACTTCGCATCTTGGGGCCATCGAAACCACAGGCAGCACGCAGTTCACGGGTAATGAGGCTGCCCTGTTCGCGAAGCGTCGTAAGGATAACATCATCGATAGTCCCCTCAGCAGGCACAGGATATTTGCTGCGACGGTAGTTGCAGAAATCGGGCCACCACTCGCGACTGATGAATCCCGCCTTCTTATTGAAGAACTTACCATACACGCAGCCACCCTCCGATACGACAGGCCCTTTCCACTTCCACAATGGCCAGTCCCATCCGCCATCAGGGAACACCACATAGCGGCAGTCGTCCGTCACAATGTCCTCTGCAGCAAAACCAGGTATGCCGCTATCCAGCAAAGGCAGGAACCCCACCTCTTGAATGAATGCCGTCAGCTGTGCCGCTGAATATATCTCGTCATGCTTCATCACTTTTTCTTAGGTTTAGGTTTCGGCAGATCCTTACACGTCTCTCGAACAAGCTCTGACAGATAGTCTCGGTCATCTACATCTGCGATATAGAAGTAGTCTTTTGCTCCTTCGTATGGCGGACGCAAGTCAATTGTCCGCAATAGTTTTCTTCCTGCTTCCGTCGGTTTCAGATAGAAACTATCATCGCATATCAGTCCAAATATCTTGCCATCACAATAAATCCCATAATCTCCAAACATCTTCTTGGCGACAATCTCTCCTGCCCCACTACACTGGTCAGCAATATACTGCACAAAGTCTGCATTACTAGCCATAGCTTATTTGTTATAGCATCTTTCTATAACGTTCCATTCAATAAACTTTCCCATATCTTCTTATTATAACGACAATATTTGCTCCGCATGCTCCTTGGTCTTCACCTGTTTGCCAGCAAAAATCTGTTCGATGATGCCCTCTTCGTTGATGATGAAGGTGGTGCGGATGGTTCCCATGGTCTTTTTGCCATACATCGACTTCTCGCCCCAGGCACCCATGGCCTCAAGCAACTCGTGGTTGACGTCAGCAATCAGTGGGAAAGGCAACTCGTACTTCTCCTTAAACTTCACATGCGAGGCGGCTGTGTCCTTGCTCACACCCACCACTTCATAGCCTGCTCCTTGCAACTCTGTATAATGGTCACGCAAGCTGCAAGCCTCAGCGGTACATCCACTCGTATTGTCCTTCGGATAGAAGTACAGCACCAGTTTCCTGCCCTTATAATCACTCAGACGGATATCCCGTCCCTGTTCATCCTTGCCCAGAATCTCGGGCGCCTTGTCTCCAATATTCATCATATAATTATTTGTAATAAGCCTTGTGCCACTCTGCAAACTTCCTTAATCCCTCACGCAAAGTTATTTTTGGCGTAAACCCGAAGTCGCGTTCTAGGGCGGTGGCATCTGCATAGGTGGTGGGGACGTCACCGGGTTGCATGGGGACGAGTTCCTTGTGGGCATCGAAGTCGAAGTCCTTAGGGAGTACACCGGCACGTGTCAGTTCTTCCTGGAGAATCTGTACAAAATCGAGAAGGTTCTCTGGCTGGCCACCACCGATGTTGTAGACGGCATATGGTGGAATGGGCAGGCCGTCTTCTCCATTCTTGCGCTCAGGCGCACCTTGCATCACGCGAACGATGCCTTCTACGATATCATCCACATAGGTGAAGTCTCTGCGGCAGTTGCCGTAGTTGAAAATCTTAATAGTCTCACCCTTCAGCAGTTTGTTGGTGAAACCGAAGTAGGCCATATCGGGGCGTCCGGCAGGACCATATACCGTAAAAAATCGCAAACCCGTGGTGGGGATATTATACAGCTTTGAATAGCAATGTGCAAACAGCTCATTACTCTTCTTTGTGGCTGCATAGAGGCTAACAGGGTTATCCACTCTATCATCCGTACTGAACGGCACTTTCTTATTTCCACCATAAACAGAACTTGAAGATGCATAAACCAAGTGCTCAACAGGATTGTGCCTGCAAGCTTCGAGAATATTATAGAATCCCATCATGTTGCTCATGATATAAGCATCAGGATTCTCAATACTGTAGCGCACTCCAGCCTGAGCTGCCAAGTTCACAACCACATCAAACTTATGCTCGGTGAACAGCCGGTCAATCAGTGCCTTGTCGGCAATATCGCCCTTGACAAACGACCACGAATTACACGAATCTAACGAATCCAGCTCCTTAAGACGATATTCCTTTAAAGAAACGTCGTAGTAGTTGTTCATGTTATCGATACCAACGATGGTGGCGCCAGTCAGGTCCTTCTGCAGGCGTTTCACCAGATTGCTACCGATGAATCCGGCAGCACCTGTCACTAAAATGGTCTTATTATTTAAATCAATCCTTTCCATATTTTTCTACTGCTTGACTTCGTCGAGCCTGCTTACGCTCGGCATGCTAAAATTATATTTTGCCTGCTCTCGCTAAATCGCAGGCTTCGTAATACGTATCTAAACTTCCGATATCAAATCGACCCGCTGACATGGGCCAGGCATGCATGGTGGTATGCTCCACCATATAATGCGCCAGATTGCCTGGGGCATCTTTGCCACAGCCATTCTCCACCGAATGACGAACTAACTCCAAATCCTTCTTAAGATAGATATAGAACGGTGGCACGGCCCAGTGACTCTTCGGCACCTGTGGTTTCTCCTCCATGCCCAGAACCTTCATCTCAGCATCCAGCTCAACTACCCCAGTACGTTGCAATTTCTCAATCGAAGGCTGCTCATGGCACATGATGCAGCTCGTTTGTTTATACTTAGCAAAATCCACAAACTCCTGGAAGCTAAAGAACAGCAGATTATCCGCTGCCACCACCAGCAAGTCATCAAGACCCTCTAAATCTCCCTGTTTAGGGAGACTTTCCAAAACCAACAACAAATCGCAGACCGCTCCCAAACGGTTATCGTTTGTTGTACTACCATCGTCGATGATAGCAATTGGTTTTGAATAGTGCTGCTCTGCTGCCCATTTTTCAAATATAGGAGCAAATTTATGGTTTATCACTATAACATGCCTTGTGATGTCATCAATACGATCTATATCATCCAGCATTCTTCCCAAAATCGTACTGTCACCTATTTTAAGTAACGGTTTTGGAAACTCCTTGGTGAGTTCCCCAAGCCTCGTTGCATAGCCAGCTGCTAAAACTACGTTAATCATATTTTATCTTTCAACACACTTATCACCTTGTCTGTTTCAAATAATACCTGTTCATTGGTAAAGCGGATAACCTTGTATCCTTTATTTTCCAACCATTCAGTACGTTGAGCATCGTCTTTCTGTTGTTCTGCTGTGAAGTGATAACCTCCATCTATCTCTACCACGACCTTACTCCTACGGAATAAGAAATCAACAATATAGTCACCTATGATATGCTGTCTCAGACATTTTTGACCTAATTCACTACCTTTAACCAATGACCAGAAGACACTTTCTGCTTTTGTCATGTTCTTACGGTTTGCCTTAGCATTTTCCTTTAGCAATCCGTATTCGGTAGGGTCAGCTGTCATCCACTGTCTATCCATCGCGGTAGGGTTCTCCCCTAAACAGGGGAGTTAGAGGGGTCTACAAAACGCGCGCCGTCATCAGGACGGACCCAAAACACCTGGAAAGTTTTTTCATACTCCGGGAACTGCTCCAAATAGCGTTCCGTCAGCACCTTCTCAATCTCTGCCTTGTGGGCTGGATCAACGAGAGCAATACATGCCCCCTTGAATCCCGCTCCCGAGAATCTGCCACCATACACGCCAGGCAGTGATCGCATAATCTCGTAGATTGCTATCAGTTCTGGTGAGCCACACTCATAGTTATGAATCGAACTCTCACACGAGTCAAAACTCAGCTTTCCAAACAATTTCAGATTTCCCGTTTCCCAAGCCGTTACTCCCTGTCTCACTCTGCGATACTCGCTATAAAAATGCTCAGCTCTACGTGCAAACCTCGCAGGCATCGCGATACGGGTTTTCTCATAGGTAGCTTTCGGGATATCTCTCAAGAACGTCTTATCAAACGTCTTGAGCGGCTGGTCGGTATACGCCAGCATGTTCCAGGCAGCAGTCTTACATTCATACACGCGGAGGTTATAGTCCGAATTCACCAGACTACGCGTCAATCCCGAGAAAAAGATTCCAATCTCAAACTCAGGCATCTCAGGATTCCGCTTGATGATACGCCACTCGTTTGAGTCGCAATCAAGAAACAGCAATCCATCCTTCTTGCCTAATGCGATACATGCCTGGTCGAGCAATCCGTTATTCAGTCCGATATACTCGCGCTCTGCCTCCGAGGCAATCTTCACCACCTCAAACGGCTGAAGGGTGATATCATTGGCCTTGGCAAAAGCCATCACATAGGCTATCAGCACGGCAGCACTCGATGAGAGGCCTCCCACAGGCAGTGAGCCCTGAATGACGCCCTCGACTCCATGCTTCAACTCGAAACGCTTACGTAGTGCAAACTTGGCACCTCGCGCATAGTCGCCCCAGTGCTTTTCACGCACCTGACTGGGCTTATCGATTTCAAACTCCACGTCACCCTCAAATGTCCGCGAAGACAGTTTCACGACACTATCCTCCCGAACGTCGAACCACAGGTCTACGCCTTTGTCAATCGCAAATCCCGTCACCAGACCATGCTGATGATCCACATGTGCTCCCAACGGACACACACGATACGGACTAAAAATATGATACTGATACGCTTTCATGTGTGCAAAGGTATATATTTTTTCGATATTCACCAAGAAAAATCACTAAATTCCAATTCACTTTACCGGCTCCATGTGCAGGGTGACATGCGTCTTCTGCCCGAAGCGCTCTTTCAACTTTCGCTCAATGGAAGTAGCACGTTCGTGGACAACAGATAGCGGCAGTTGTCCATCCATCCGTACATGAGCCTCGATGGCAATGCGGTTGCCAATGCGACGGGTACGCAGATTATGCGGCTCTTGCACATCGTCAAACGACTGGATAATCTCCACTATCTCCTGTTCGGTCTCTTCAGGCAGCGAACGTTCAGTCAACTCACCGACACTGGTCTTGAGCAACTCGTAAGCCACCTTCACCAGCATCAGTCCTACCACGATGGATGCCAAGGGATCGAGCACCGTCCATCGTTGTCCCAGCCAGATGGCACCACCGATACCGATGGCCGCACCTATCGACGAGAGCGCATCGCTGCGATGATGCCATGCATTGGCAACCATCACCTGCGAGTCGAGTGCCTTCCCCTTCCGTGCAGTATACTGATAGAGCAGTTCCTTGATGAGTATCGACAGAAGGGCCGCCCACAGGGCTATCCACCCAGGACTCTCCAGCTGTTCACCACACCACCAGTCCCACAGTTTTGTTGAGCCCGACACCACGATACCTGTTGCTGCAGCCACCAGTGCCAGACCTATCAGGAACGAGGCAATGGTCTCGAACTTACCGTGTCCGTAGTCGTGCGACTGGTCCTGCGGCTTGGCACTGATGCTGACGAACACCAATACCAACAGGTCGGTCACGAAGTCCGACAGCGAATGGACTGCATCGGCAATCATAGCCGAGCTATGTCCCATCACACCCGCAATAAACTTAAACGTCAGCAGTGCCGCATTGCCCGCACTGCCAATCAGCGTCACCTTATATATTTCTTTTTCTCTGCTCATTGTATCATTTTCTGTATTCCGACCACCTAATTAATAAACCAACATCTTGTTTAACTTATTCCAATTAGTTTTCACGACGTAATCACCCCCAATCCTATCTGCAGGAACACTCATCCACTCTTTTCTCTCTGTCTCCGACATCTTCTCAATAGCATAGCGCAACATCGTGCGAGGCATCTCGTGGGCATGTTGACGAAGGAAATCTCGAAGCAAGTCCATGCTGCATCTTTTCCCCATCTCACGGAGCATCCAACCTACAGCCTTATGCATCAGGTCATGCGGATGGTGCAGATGAATCTCTGCATAGCGCAAGCACCAAGACGGATCCCCCATCTGTGAGGTCTTCCATGAACAAACGATGCTCATGCGTTGTTTCCAAAGATTGTCGCTGGCTGCCAATTCATCCAGCACCTTGAGCTTATAATCCCTGTCGCCAAGGTCTGAAGGCAACATTAGCCAATGGCCAAGTATTTTATGTACAGAAAGGTCAACCAAATCCCAGTTATTCGCCTGCTCTGCATACTTTAGATACATCGTCAAAATCTCATCGCGCTTCTTGATGGCCTCAGTGTCATTCTCTAATCGCTTAATCGCAAGCTTCTCAAACTTATTCACAAGTATTAGCAACCCGCACAACCTCACCTCATGCCATTTCGACATCAGTAGCTCCGGCACTTCATCAAGCGTAATATCTCGAGCCACAGCCTTTACGACTTCTCTTGTCTGTGGCACCTTCAGCCCCAGAAACTCATCGCCATAGCCATACTCACCAGGTCCCGTCTTAAAGAACCCCATGAGTATCCGCCGCTGCTCCTCATTCCGCATCGACTCCATATACGCGATAATTTCCTTAGCTCTCGTCATAATCCTATAACTTTTCTATAAACGATACCTTTGTCGACTAATTACTTTGCAGGAAAACACGAAGTCTGGCAGCATATTCCCCTGGGTAGTCCTGATAGGATACCGCATGCTGCGAGCCTTTAGTAATCCAAAGCTGCTTGAATTGTGGTTTGGCTTCGTAGAGCGGATGAACCATCCACGAGGGTACGAAGTCATCGTTGTCGCCATGAATGAGCAGCATCGGATATTTACACTTGGCAATCTGCTTGATGGGCGCAGCCTCCTGGAAACTCCAGCCATAGTGCAGCCGACAGAGCAGCGAAGTGGTGTGGAGCAACGGGAAATCCGGCAAGCCGAATTCCTCTTTCAGCTCGTAGGTGAACTCATCCCACACGCTGGTATAGCCGCAGTCCTCTACGAACTTCATGCTGCGAATACCTGCAGGCATCTCCTCGCCCGACACATTCATCGTGGTGGCGGCCCCCATCGAGATGCCGTGCACCACCATCGTATCTGCACGGAATAGCGTCATCCAGTGCATCACATCCTCTCGGTCCTTCCACCCCATGCTCACCGCATTACCTTCACTGAGTCCGTGAGCATGCAGGTCGGGCACCACGACATTGTAGCCCATCCGCTCATACAGTCGGGCTATCATCAGCATGGCTATGCCCTGTTCGCGCCAGCCATGAATGGTGATGGCCGTCTTCTGGCTCTGTGGTTGCTGACGGATGATGTAGGCATGATGCTTCTCACCATTCTGCATCACCACAAAGGTATCCTTAAAGGCATGGATGTTGCGCAGGCTGTCCAGCCACAGCCGCGTCTCGGGATACTCCTCAAAGAGTTGCACAAAACGCTTGGCCGTATCCTGCCGCTCAGGATTAGGAGCCAGTGCATAGTCGAGCATATAGTAGCTGCTACCGATAGTCGTTAGCAACAACAGCGCAAACAATGCGATAATCACAATAGAAATCTTTTTGACTATCTCGTCGTGCTTCATTTCCTAATTCGTAATTCTTAATCGCGAAGCGACAATTCTTAACTCTTAATTCTTAACTCTTAATTGATGTCTGGCTCCCATAGATGCCTCCCCATATCCACATGCCCGTTGGCCTTGAACCTCACGCCTTCCTCTTCCAACAGCGTCCTCTGTCGTGACCACCCCGGAGCCGTACGCCCAGCGATATTCACCACCCTGTGGCAAGGCAGTTTCTCTGCCCCAGGCGTATAACGGAGTGTTCTCCCCACCATCCTCGCATGACTGGGCCATCCAGCCAAGGCCGCGATGTGTCCGTATGTTGTCACCCGTCCACGAGGTATCTGACTGACGATGTTCAGCACATCCTCGCCAAACGCCCTCGCCTGCTCTGCTGTCATCCTATCGGGATAGTCCTTCATACAAAGTCTGCATAACTCGCCATCGCCTACTGATTGTATCGGTTCTCGATTACCTCCCAATCAACTATCTGCCACAGCGCAGCCAGATGGTCAGCACGACGATTCTGATAGTCCAGATAGTACGCATGCTCCCAAACATCGAAAGTCAACAGCGGCTTCAAGTCCTTCTGAATCGGGTTAGCCGCATTTAGTTCTTGAGTAATCACCAACTTCCCGTCCTTATCTGCAGACAGCCATACCCAGCCAGAGCCAAATAACGTAGTCCCCTTCTTCACGAACTCCTCCTTGAAGGCCTCAAAAGAACCGAAAGCTCTCACTATCGCCTCAGCCAGCGTTCCAGTAGGAGGCGATTTCGGATCCGCACTAAACTGCTCAAAGTACATATTGTGGTTCAGTATCTGTCCCGCATTATTCAGAATAGCTCCCTCACTATTAAGCACCAACTCTTTCAACGCTTTAAGTTCGTCGAAGCTCCCCTCGCCCTTTGGAGAGGGGTTAGGGGGTGAGGCTAGCCCATTCAGGTTATTCACATACCCAGCCAAATGCTTTCCATGATGGAACGCAATAGTCTCCTTACTAATCACCGGCTCCAATGCATCCTGTGCGTATGCCAATGCCATCAGTTCAAACTTCTTCATATCTATTCAGCTTTTAGATTCAATGCTGCGAAGTTAGTCATTTTTTCGCAATTCTCATCAAAAATCAAAAAATATCTTCATTTCTCATGTAACATTTTCTTATTTCTCCTACTATAAGGGTGAAAAGTAATCATTCAAAACAAAAAAGAAAAGACCTGGTGGAAACCTTTGGAGAGTACGAGTCAGACGACGAGCCTTGCGAGACATGCGGGGACTATGTTGAAACATATATATGGGAAATATAGATAAACAAGAAATATGTAATAAGATGAAAACAATAGGAATAAACCTTGACGATCATCTTGAAGAGTTCGTCCAGAGAATGATCTCAACAGGAGAATATACGGATCACAGCGATGTAATCAGTGAGGCATTGACCATGCTTGAGGAGGAAGAAAAGTTAAGTGACATTCCTTTAGTGCTCACCCCGAAGGCATGCTTAGAGATTGCCCTTACTGATACTGGTATATCCGATATAGATATCTTTGTAGAAGATGTAAACAATCGCAGGTTCTGCTCTGCATTCACAATTCTGGAGCGAAGGATGAAAAACGAAGGGTATATTTCCGACGAGAATGGAGACACACACCACACCCCGGAGTCGAAGAAACCTTTCGACATCTTCTCAAGAACCATCCGCGGATTCTATCCCAACACAAATGATGATCAGTTGGAGGCCGCCTGGGATTTGTTCATTTATCACATGGAGAGGCAAGGGAATATTGCAAAAACAAATTGCAGAGAAAACGAGGAACATAACAATTCCAAAGAATAACCATGAGTGCTAAAAAAGGGAACACATATTATCAAGACCGTCGCAAGGAGAAGCTATACCCCATCCTACTGAAGGTTCTGAAAGTCATCGACCCTAATTGCAGTGGTCACGAAATCTGCAAAGTACGCTGGCATATACTCGGCAAGGACAGAGTGCATACTTCTGTATTCCCAATGGCAACCATCAGAATTGGCGAGTTCGCAGATTTCAAACCGATGCCTCGCGAACTATTTTCGGAGTGTCTGGCAATACTGAGGACTGCTGAGGTTTATAAGAACGCTAAACGACAGGTGCTTTACTGTATCTTGTACTTGGGATGTTCTCTATTTCTTTTGAAATATCCATTTAATTCCATTTCGTCGCTACAATTCCAACTTATCCAACTGTTTCGTCAATTCATTGAAACCATAATGATACTGAGCACAGTCTTGAATACTCTTCTTGTTCTTAAAATTCTTCAGTATCTTGTTATACACATTCCTGGCATTTGGCGAATTCTTTTCCTTGTCAGGAATACCTCCAATATTTTTCTTTCCCAATGCCTGATTCAAAGTGTAAATACAATTATTTGTCTTACACCTATTCTTATCACTATAATAAAGTGGTAGCAGCCAACACTCGATCTCGTTCATGCAGATGGCAAAGATAATTCTACCATCATATTTCTCCTGAACAAGAGGACTTATATTCTTTAGCAGTCTTTCTTTCACTTCCTGATAGAACACATCAACAACCTTCGTTTTTCCACTATCATCCTGCGGTTTAACGTCATACCCAGCTTGGATTGATGCATCCGTATCAATTTGAATAATCAGATAGTCATTATATTCCAGAATCCGCTCCACTGTTTCGTCATTACAATGACTCAACACCTGTTGCCAACCTCCATAACCATTTTGCACTAGAGCTCCATTCTCCATTTTTGTCTCTGGTTCTATTGGGTTCACAAACACTTCATCACCCAGATACTTCGATACGATACGTGTCATCACATTGATTTCCGACACACCCTCACAAATAAGTCCAATACTAGCCATGATTCTTAGAAGTTATTAGGCAGTCCACCAATATACCCTTTCAGCCATGCTTCTGAGAGAGGAATAGAACGCGATTTATCGCCCTTAATCTGATTAACAACTGTGTATCCATCCGAATTTCTGCTCACAACCAAGAGTCTTTTCGTCTCTGACAACTCATCAAGGCCATCCAACACAAATGGACTGTGGGTTGTTAGAATAACCTGCTTGTTATGCTTCTCTGCCAATTCAGCCAATTTCGACACAACCAGTTTACACAGTTTCGGGTTTAACGACGATTCAATGTTATCTATTGCAAAGAACGATGGAGTCTCGTCCGAGATAAACAGTGTAAAGTAGAAAAGCAGATACAGGAATGCCTCGTTAGCACTCCTTTGGTCGAAGAAGTCCAACTGCTCGTCAACATATCTGTCTTTCAACTTCAGCGTCGAATCCTGCGACAATGCAGACTCTGGCATTTCCAGGTCTTCAAACCAGTCTATGACCATCAGGTTATCTTTTACCTCATTCAGGATTTTGATGCCATCTTCAGTCTTCGACAGTTCTTTCAGATAAGGTAGAAGCCCTTTACCAGTTCTTCCCAGTTTTGTACTCGGCATTTGGTCAAGACTTCTAAGTTCTGTTTCCTCTAAAGAATAAATCGTGAAATGTTTTAATCCATTCACTCGTGAGCGATAATAATCCCACGAATAATTCACATCCTCCCATTGGGCAGGCTTCTGTTCTGTATTATAATGAATCCTATACACAGACTCATCACCGTCGGAAGTCTCAACCTTTACCATTATAAATTTCTCGTCAACATCTTCAAATGCCGACCTCATAAACCGGTTATCCGACAATCTGATGCCACGACTCTCAAACATCTCTGGCAGCAAAGCCCCTGAACTGGAAAGACCAGCTAGCGCAATCGCCTCCAACAAGTTTGACTTGCCGCAGCCATTTGCTCCAATAACAACATTAAACAGACCCAATTCAAGAGTCTGATCAACTACCGATTTATAGTTTTCTATCTTAACTTTCTTAAGCATATATATAACAAATGCTATTAATCCAATTTGCAAATATAGCAATTCCCTTTTAATTAAACAGGAAAAGCCCCAATTTATTTCTCATTTTTAACTTTTCGCGAAACAAAAATAAGCATCATCTTCGTAACCATACGTCGTTATCTTATCTGCAATCCTCCTTTGTAACACATTAAATACTATCCAGAACATGATTGAGGCTATCAACGACGTTACTATCGCAACCACCTCTCCTCCTGCGTCATACTGGAAAAGCCGCGCGTGTTTGACCCCCGAGGGCAAGCGGCGTTGACCCCGGCGGGCAAAATTTGATTGACCCTCTGAGGCAAAATAAAAATGACCCCCTTAAAGCGATTGCTTTTTGGGGGCTTTTTTGTAGTTTTGTGTACTGTCCTGACTGACGGATTAACTCAAAACAACAGAATTCAATGACAAAGTTAAGAAATTTATTGAGATGTTACGCAATGGGAATGGGAATAAAAAGCATTGCAAGTGCTTTTTATGTCTCGCGTAACACAGTGCGCAAGTATGTGCGCAGGTATCAGGAAAGCGGACTGACAGTAGACCAGCTGATGTCCATGTCGGAAGAGAAGCTTCAGGAGATGTTCCTTGACGACCGTAACCGCTGCCGCAAGCCTACCCCTCGCAAGGAGGCACTGGAGGCGCTGGTTCCTGACTATGTGAAGCGGCTGAGCCGCAAGGGCGTAACCGTCAAGTCCCTCCATGAGGAATACCTCAGGGAGCATCCTGACGGCTATATGTATTCCAACTTCAAACGGGCGATCCGTCGGTACAAGTATCAGGTAAGGCCAGTGGGCCATGTGGAGCATCCGGCCGGAGACCAGATGTATGTCGACTATGCGGGCGACAAGCTGGAGATAGCAGATGCCGAGACCGGTGAGGTGCGCAGCGTGGAGGTCTTCGTGGCCATCCTGCCATGTAGCCACTACACCTACTGCGAAGCGGTCTGGTCGCAGAAGAAGGAGGACCTTATCGTGGCCTGCGAGAATGCGCTCCATTTCTTCGGCGGCGCTCCGACAGCCATCGTCCCTGACAACCTGAAGGCAGCTGTTACCCGCAGCGACCGCAACGAGCCTGTCATCAACGAGGACTTTGCCGCAATGGCCGAGTTCTATGACATGGCCGTGTTCCCTGCAAGGGCACGCCATCCCAAGGACAAGGCTCTGGTGGAGAATGCCGTGAAGCTGATGTACCGCTCGGTCTATGCGGACATAGAGGGTCTAGTCTTCCATGATCTCGCATCCCTAAACGAGGCCATCCGCAAGTCCCTGGAAGATTTTAACGACAGGAAGATGAGCGGCAGGAAGGAGTCCCGCAGGGAATTGTTTGAGGAAGTGGAGAAGGACTATCTCCAGCCTCTTCCCGCAGTCCGTTATCAGATGAAGGCGCGTAAGACGGTGACCGTCCTAAAGAACAGCTATGTGATGCTGAACAGGCACCACTACAGTGTCCCTAAGGAGTACATCGGCAAGCGCGTGGACATCATCTACGACTCAGACACCCTCCAGATCTTCCACGGCCTGAAACTGGTCACCTGCCATCAGCGCGACGACACGCCCTACGGCTATACGCAGAAGGAAGCCCACAACCTGCCTGGCAGGCACGGCTCTTACGAGAAGGACCTCGATGAGATCTACGAGCGTGCAGGGGCTATAGACAACATCCTGCTGAATTACCTCAAAGAGGTGACAGTCCAGAAGAAGTATCTTCCGCAGGCCTTCCGGACCTGCCGGGGTATTATGTCACTGGAGGGCAAGTACGGGCTTGCACGTCTCGTGGCAGCCTGTGCCTGCGCATCTGAGGGCCGTCTCTACGGCTACAATGAGGTCAAGGAGATACTGGAGCATGGTGATGACATGGACTTTATGCCATTGGATGGCGAGCACCCGGAATCCGCACCAGGCCATCTGCCGCAGACACACAGGAACATACGCGGCAGGGAATACTACTCAAATCTATCACTCAACAACAAAAAAGACAACGACAATGGAAACAAACAGTAAGACAGCACCGATAATGTTGGAAAAGGAACAAAACCAGGTCACGCTTGACCTGATGCGCAGAATGAGACTCACAGGTATGGCGGCAGCCTTTGAGGAGAGTCTCGCATCCACATATGCCGAGTCCATGACACCGGACGGCTTTGTCTCATGGCTCCTGGCAAGGGAATGGGACTATCGCTCCTCCGCTGCCATAGAGCGGCTCATACGCGGAGCCTCATTCCGCTACAACGCCTATCCGGAGGAGATAGACTACAGCTACAACAGAGGGCTCAGCCAGAACCAAATGGAACGGCTGCTCTCGCTCGACTTTGTACGTCAGGGACAGAATCTCTTCATCACCGGCTCAGCAGGAACCGGCAAGAGTTTCCTGGCGACGGCAATAGGCTATCATGCCTGCAAGAACGGAATCAGGACGCTGTA
>JAEEGF011735009.1_pt1 | contig 16732 bp, 21 predicted proteins | sample 9134171 | NCBI WGS metagenome assembly JAEEGF01 (sample SAMN16246542, study PRJNA631951) | gut metagenome | biome: gut microbiome; feature: rumen; material: AP-attached | host: Bos | place: Iran: Karaj | collected 2018-10
TCCTTTTGGTACTTCCTTCGAAGGGTGTCTGCCCACCGGGATGAAGTAATCGTAGTCAGGATGCACATAATGCTCGTGCCTGCTACCTCCATCTTTTCGCCACCCATGTTCCTCGAGTAGCTTGTAAAATTCACTGAATTTCATAATCTACTAACTATTTATTAAGTGAATAACGATGCAAAGGTAACGTTTTTGTTCCAAACTTCCAAATATTTTTGGAACAAAATTGTTCCTTGATTATATTTTTAACATTTGGAGCAGCAAGCGCCATCAAGTCTTGCTTGTTTGGCCGCATCGTAACAAATGTCAGCAAAGCTAACATTTCTCGCCCCGTTTAACGAAAAAAACTACGGCCAATTCACAAATTAGCCATAGTCTTCTCCTATTCCTCCCCCCTCACAAATTCTATCCTCTCCGCCGGCCTCCTCCTAATATCCTCAGCAAATGTTTCCCAATATCATTCAACACATAACTACCCCCAACCACAAAAGCAGAATCTTCAAACTTAGACTCAGTTGCTTGCAGTAGTCCTTCCCTACCTTGCCCAACTTGATAAGAGAGCCAAGCCATGGGAATTCCTTCAACTCTTCCAGGATGTCAGATACAACCTCAGACTCCAGCAGCAACGACTTCTCTACAAACTTGCCCTCTTCTTTAGCAACAGACAAATCAAAGATATCTTTCTCTTCCATTTCTTCTTTAACTCAATTCATTTATTCCCCTGTCAGCGTTAAACCATCATCTCCTCCGATTCAGGCACATTTGGGAGTTGCCCAAAAGAGCCATCCGCTCCCCATGCAACCTTAGGCGACGGTTATTATGTTTTCTTACTGACTTCCATAACCAATGCCCTTTCTTCCATTCCAAAATTGTTGTACTAATTTTCACTGCGGTGAAAAAGCTAAAGCCCTGCGACTCCAACCCATCACCATATAACATTCTCAATTTATTTCCGTTTTTCTAAAGGTGCAGGGAGATGATGGAATCTTTTCACCCCTCCGTCATTAATCCCCTGCACCACAATACACCATGCCCAATACCTATTTGGACAAGGCGATTGAAGCTGTTCCCAAATTCGGGGACCGTATATCGCTGTTCACCAAAAAACTCCGCCTGGCACAGTACGCAGATGGTTCTATCTATGATTACCGTCTGAAGATTTCTCAGGCGGTTTTGTATCACAACAAACTGCCGGACTACTTCACCCAAACAGACATTGAGGTTTATCTTTCGATGCTGATGGATCAGAAGCGCTACAGTATGTCGTACTTTAAGCACACCGTGTTCGGGCTGCAGGCCTACTACAAAGTCATGGGGCTTAAGGAACCTGGAGGGCTCGTCCTTCCAAAAATCCGCAAGCCAAAGAGGCTTCCAAGGGTACTCTCTCAAGATCAGATCGCTAGACTTATCCATCTCTGTGATTTGTATGACAAGGCACTGCTCTCCACCATCTATGACTGCGCCCTTAGGGTAAGTGAAGTTTGTAGACTCAGATATCCCGAGCAGGTTTGTCAGGATCCGCCATTATGGATTCCTTTCTCCCTGCATGCGGAAAGTCCTACGCAGCATCCAGCAGCAGCTAAATGTGCCACCTGTACCGAAAATAAGGAAGAAGAAGTCATATCTTGAAATCTTAACATCGTATCTTGTGTCATTTTTGACCAGTTTTGAGGTCTGGACATACACCTTATTTATATTATAGCGAGGTAAAATGCCAGATTCTCCGACTTTAAGTCACCACCAGTTTTTCTGGATACTATGTGAAAACCGACATCTTTCCCCATAATTGATTACTCTGCGGCGGAAGTACAACACCTTGCTTCATATCCTGCGTTCATGCTTCACTTGGAGACGAAGCCTATGTCGTTATGATACGTTGCTGTCCGTCCACCAAATAGTTCTTCCCGTCATTATCATAACTGTTACTTCGGGCCATGATGATGTTGCCCAAGAAGTAAGGCTCATTATCGTTATATGCGCCTATCAAGTCCCTGTAAAGCTCATAAAACTGGTCAAAGCCCCACGAATATGGTCGCTGATAAGCAGGTATCACATACATCTCTGTGGTTGTACAGAATATACCCTCAATCGTCTTTTGTTCTGCTGTGAGCGATATCATAAAACTAATATTTTTTATTTATTAACGTTTCTGCAAAATGATACAATTCGCATCTTATTCTTAATATATTTACCCTTACGGCCTCAACAAATTAATCGGAGCCACAAACACCCCATCATCTCGCTTGTACGCACCGCCCACGGCGGTCAGCACCAGCAAGAACGATGGCGCCTTCTCGTCACTCTTCTCCACAATCTTGTCACGCAGCTTCTTCAAAGAGTCTGCCCCGTCTTCTATCAGGTCGTCACCGCCCAGCTTAATCTCAATGCCACCCCAGCGGCCATCCTCCAGATGAACCACAGCGTCGCATTCCAGACCGGCATTGTCCCTGTAGTGTTTTACCACACCACCCATGTTGCCAGCATAGACAGAGAGATCCCTCACCGCAAAGTCTTCAAAGAACAGCCCAAAGCTATCCAAGTCCCTCATCAAATCGCCAGGGCTCACACCAAGGCTCCTACAAGCTATTGATGTATCCACAAAATGCCTCGTTGGGGTACTCCTGATTGAAGTCTTCGACCGTATATTTGGATTCCACGCCTCCAAATCCTCAATGATGTAGAGGTCCTTCAGCGCTTCCATATAGTCATCATACGTCTTCGTATCCATTGTCCGCTCATTGCTCTGACGGATATCACTGATAATAGTAGAAACCGCAGCTTCTGAAGATATATTCCTTGCGTAACTCCTCAGAATCATCCTCAGCACCTCCGGCTTCTTATTACGGAATCGCTCGTTCTCGCTGTCTTCAAACACAAACAGCCCGTTATAGTAGTTCTTGGTTATCTCCAAGGCAATGTCATGGGGTGCCAACACTGCAATAGGCCATCCGCCTCTGCACAACAAGAAGGCCACATCTTCCAGCGTGAACTCCGTATTCATATCCCACGGGAAGTTCTCTCCGCCGTCAATACAAAATTCCCAAGATTTTCAATCAAAAATTCCCAAGATTTTCAATTTTCCAAAACAAAATTCTCAATTTGACCTAACAAAATTCTCAATTTAGCCCCCAAAAAACTGATTAGTCATCGCCAATCAGCAATTCTCATAAGCTTTTAAGCCGTAAACCCATAACCTATAACCTTTCTAAGCATATTGATTCACGTGCCTATACCTCTCCCCCACTTCCAGCAACTCTTTGAACTTCTCCATCCTCTCCGGCCTCAGCTCCCCAGCATTCACAAGTTTCTGCTGATGCTTCCACCAATTGCGCAATCCTCGTTCTTCATCTATGAACTTCGATGGCCGCCTCTTATTAACCTCCATAAAGTCCACATATGTGGGCATATATCATCATTTGTATGTTCAGCTCAAATTCTCGTTCATCGTCATGAGTCAGTTTCTCTTCTTTCAAGCCGTTAACATACTCATTCATGTAGTTCACAAAGAACCTACGCTTAAAGTCATAACTTCAAAGAATTAAACTCTCATGTTTCACCCTTTAGGGCACAGGCTTTGTGAAACATACCAACGCTCGACCTCTGGTCGCTTTGTACCTTTAGGTCAAAGAACTTTGATGTAAGGCGGTCTCTGCCTGAAATCAATTACATCTCTTCCATATAGGGAAGAGCTTGTGATGGGTGGATGTTTTCTTTAGTTCTTTCATTTGCGCCAAAAGAAAGGACATCGCTCGAGCTTTGCTCGCTTGCTACTGAAAGGACGCAAGAACCTTCTTTGTTTCTTTCTTCGAAGAAAGAATAAAAACCACAAACAGCCACAAGATTACCTCTTGCAGCTGTTATCCTTACTCCCCATATCACTCCTCATCAATAACAACATTATATGTGCAGATTCTACCTTTCAGGCCTACACCGCCTTTCATGACAAGCGTAAGAGCCAAATCCTCAGCATCCTGCTCGTCAACGGCAGTTACACGCACTATTTCCTTCTCGCCAAGTTCCGTTCTTACCTCCACCTTATAATGATGAACCTTGTTACGTTCATTCTTGCCTACAGCATCGATAACCATGTTCGACTCCCAATTGATGAGCCTTGCCGGTGCTTTACGGACATTCTTCAGCATCTTCACCTTCACCGCCGCATCCGATTAAACAATCGCGGCTCGGCTTTGCCGCTTGTTCCGAAGGTCTCAAAAATTCTATTGCGTAAAATAATCATCGCGTCGTCCCGCGATACTTTTACTCTATCCCAATACAGGAAATAATCCCTTCCATTCTTAGCCAAATCATTAATAAATCCACGAATCTCTGCTTCTGTTTTTTCTCTTGTATACTCTGGATTCATTGCTTTCAACCTGCAAAAGTTCTCATTTACTATATGTGCGAAACCTTCAGGATCTCTATTAAGGTCGACAAACCAATCAAATATGGTATCGGCCACCAATAAATGGAACGGACTAGAATTCTCAACACCATTATTAACCTCGCCCCGTATTACGCCCGTTGCCTTGAACGTATCAAGAGGATTCTTATAGTTATTATAAAATGCAATAAAGCCTCGCTCCACTTCATCAACAGTCACATCTCTATTAGTCAAAAGGATAGCTTTAAATGGCGCCCTCTTTGTCGGATCAATGCAACCTAATATTGGCAAGGAATTGCACATTGACAGGGTTACTATCAATAGCCCACTCAACACCTCATTCAAAATTCTGCAGCTATCCATAAAAATCTTCCATCCAAGAATCTCGCCAGATGAAAGAAGAACACCTTCTTCTCCCGCACCGTGAGCTTCCACATGAAGTGTTACCAGTTCGTCACCACTTAAGCTGTTTATTATTTCTTTTATCGAATTGGCGAAATCTGCTTTATTATTGATTGAATGCAACGAGGCTGTAAGTGAGTTATCACTGAGAGTCAATGGTTTTAATTCACCCTCATATAATTTTGTGCCAGTACGAATCTCGCCCTCTGACAATGACTCTATTACTGCAACCCTGAATTTCTTAATATCTGTATTGGGGTTCATGGGTTCATATTTATTCGGAAGAACTAATTTCCTTCTCTCCCTTTCTTTCCTCGACTTCCTATGTCTCTTCCGTTTGGGAGACCGCCCGCGTATTCTTATCTTCTTATGATGCTCCATACCTTACTGTTTTAAACCAAAACACCCGCACCACAGCGCATCTTATACGCAGCAGCACGGGTGTTTGTATTCTTATCCATAGGCTCAAATTAACGTCACATATATTGATTCTTTCTCTTATTCTGTTCTATCAACTCTAACAGCTCTCTGAACCTGCTAAGCCTCGGTTCCCTCAAATCTCCTTGATTCATCACTTTTCTTTGATGCTTCACCCAGGTATAGAGTTGTCTTTCGTCGAGATTGAATTTAGAAAGATTACGATGATTATCCTTGATAAACTCAACCACTTCTTGATACCGAATATTCCACCTCTCCTCCTATCTCGTATACCCTGCCTGCTTCATTATTTATCCCCACATTACAATTTACCCGTATAGGATATTTACCCCCTACTTCAAGCTTATCATTATTTGTGGATTTCAATATAACGACAGGCGCATTATGTTGTTTCTTAATACATTCCGCTTTTTGTTCCAACTTATCCAATTAAGGCTGAATATTATTTGAAAAATCTAAAAAAAGATGAAGCAGTATTATCTCGCTCCCGTTATCCTTACGGTGCTCCGATAAATAAAGAGGGATTCCTCGAAAATCAGATTTCGTTAGTGGCTTTTTTGCGTTTGCATTTACTCGGACGCCATCTTGGGCAACATAATCCTTTTTCAAAAGTAAATTAATACAGTCCACATTCTCATCAATGTTCATGGCCTCTACAACAAAGCCCAGCATCCCGCTCTCACCGAAATATGAAGTGTAGTAGTCGTCCCTTACAAACCTGCAAATACCGTTTTTGATATACTCGGCATTCAGCCCTGACATTCCATTCTGGTTCTTTGTATCCAGCCTCTTGCATTCTATAGTATAATATGCATTGGTATCTACAAATGATTCTTGGTTAATCATCACCTTTATGTCCACACGGCCAGCATTTTCGGGAGCTTCCCTTTGAAAACTATAGTTTAAAAGCTCAGTATTAGACATTCTGTAGCTATTGTCCTGCAACCAGCTCACAATCCTGTCACTAATAACATTCTCATCATTGGGCAATAGCTCACTTTTTATAATTTGGCCTGCTACCCCATTAATCTCACAAAGGATGACCTGAAGCCGCCCCTTTCTCAATTCTGATGCATATTGAAACACATTACCCATCAGTTCTTTGCTTTCATTACATCTAATTCTATTTTATCAGCATCTTGATAGGCAATAGATCTATGCCACAGACGGGCCTCGTTGGTCTTAACCACGTAAAATCCGTCTTCCTCAAACCCTAATACATCACGTTGATAAACCAAAGTAGAAGAAACCCTCCTCTGGGACAGTTTGACTAGCAGATCCATCATCTTGGAGTTTTCCTCAGCTATCCAGCGTTTTTCCTCATCAGATTTGACAGGTTCTCTGGTGACTTTAAAAAAAACGCCTACCATCTCGCGTGACCATAACACCTGCGACGAAAAATACAGGCCAGATGCTTCGAACGCTGGTGCAAAGCGCTGATGGAATACCTTCATATATTGATTTAGAAAGCCACGTCCAACCGTATCTCCGAGATTCAAAGGCTTTAGACAATTAACGTCCATTTGAGACGTAGTAATAATTGGCCTTGTCATAAACATAGCATATTCAAAGGCGGCCAACTCCCTTTCATCCATACGAAGTGCCGAAATAGCTCTACTGTTCAACTGACCCATCAAGGTCTCCGCTTCAGCTATTTCACCTCTTGATAAACAAGTATTTATTTTGTCATAATCGCTCTTTGATCCTATCTCTAAATATGGTAAATCAAATTTCTCATACATTTCCACCCGCGTCCTATTGATACCTACAGACGCAAAACGATTGATTGCATAGTAAGCAAAGACATCCGAGTTAAGAACTGTTGAAATATCACATAACTTCCCAAAATCGCCATCCGCCAACTTATAAGAAGTTACTGATGCTGCAAAATACCTGTTTTTCTTTGAAACAGCGCTCCTCCCCCTTAAGGTGTCTGCCTTAACACCATCCGAAACTAACATCATAGGAGCCACAAAAGCATCTCTTTGCTGACGGTTTCTTGCCACCCTGCTCTTGTCAAAAACACGATTTTTTGATTCGTCTATATAGTATGGCCTTATACCGTCTGTATCCAGGAATGGATAGTTCTCAAACGCGATCTCTTCTCTTCTTTGAGTAGGCTGTTTGTTACTGTTAAAGCCCTTGGTTTGAATGTGTGGTAAAGTGCTAACCTTCTCAAATTCACTCTCAAGCCTGCGCATCAACCTGAAATCGTCATAATTGCCATACACAAGCAGTTTCATAAGCCAAGGATAGTCTATGAGAAGACTCTGCCTAACTCGCTTGATGTCGCACTTATGTATCGTCAGTATATTAAAAGTCTTAAACAATCTACTGGGCATAAGGGTGACATGTCGCACCTCATTATGGGCGATAGCCTCTTTATCTCCCTTTTTAAAGAACAATATGGCTGAAGCAGCTTGTGCGCGGTCAAATATCTGGTCTCTAACCGGTGCCATCTCAAATATCTCCAACATCTGATGACAGCCAAGCAAATAACGTTTAAATGGTTTTTCTTCTGCTCCCCGTCCCCTGTTATAAAGCATAGAACTGGGTAAAACAAGAGCCATTTGGGTTTCGTCGTCAGCAAAATCTTCATTTCTGATAATAAAAAGTTCTGCCAACTCGCCATTCTCGACGCTGATGGAACGCTCGCGTTTCACTCTTTTTGAATAACGCTGCGCCAATTCATCTTTATTATTTCCCTTCCATGGCGGATTACCAATGATAAACTTGATACCGCCTTGACGAATTATTCTCCTGACATCTTCGTTGTCCTCATCAAAGGTATTGGCAACAATAAGGTTATCCCCTATAATTTTAGGGAAGTTATACTTCGCCATTACTTCCGGCCTTATATAATCCAGAAGCGTAAGATAGATAGAGAAGGCCGCTATTTGTACTGCGCTCTTATCCATCTCAATGCCAAATATATTATCGCTGAGCAAGTTCTTGATATCCTTGACGTATTTTTCGCTGTCACGATCCATATCCTTGTTACTTCTGATGTAACGGGATATAAGCCTTCTTAAAGTGCCAACCAAGAAAATACCCGAGCCACATGCGGTGTCAAGAACCCTGCAATTCGTTTTATCGTTTTGTTCCAGATACTTGTCAACTGTCCTATTCAGAATATAGTCAACAATGAACAATGGCGTATAATACGCTCCTTGCTCTTGTTGAATCTCCTCACCCATAAACTGTTGATAGACATTACTGATAAACTCTACAGGCATGGCCGAGAAGTCACACATTTCGAATAATGGCAACTGGCCAGATTTAACATCAACATCTGACAGCAGACTATGTAATGTATCAAACACCTGATCATCAAGACCATAGAACTCTTCCTTCTCAATGACAAACATATCGCCATCGAAACTCTGGTTCTCGTCTTGTAAAAATTCAATGAAAGCCCACGCCTCATTTCTATCTCCGAGCAAGTTCAGCAAATCGCTCTTTGTCAGTGGCCTGTCTTCACCGTTGATAACGAAACGTACGCCACGGTCTATCAGATAGCGGATGAAAATAATTTTACCAATAAGTTTATTAGCCAACTCACGTTCAACAAATGGGGCTATCTTCTTCTGGGCTTCTTTAATGTTACTCAGCAAATAGGTATCAACCCTGTTTCCTCTGGTGAACGAATCGTGATACTTATTCCAGGTATATCCCGTTGCGAAATTGTATGAAGAAAAATCTCCGACATCCTTTCTTTCCGCCAACTTAGACAGCAATTGCCTATTCTTATCAAGCGAAAGTCCATTATATATAGTCAGAGAGGCGTCTTCTGACAATACAAAAACAATTGGGGAAACATTAAAGTTCCAGATTTCCCTGTGAAGTTTCTGCTGCTCTCTGGGGTTCTCGAAAAAGAGTATTGCTATCCTTCCATCAACCACATAGAAAGCTTTGAGTTCGCTGAGTATCAAAGAGTCGGGCATAATACCCATGCGCATAGCTAAGGCATCAAAACCAACTTCTTGATTTTGTGCCATTTCTCTGCATCTCAATCCATTATCAGCATTAAGATGTAGAGTTGCGAACAATTCTCTTAATCCTTCACTCATATCTGAATCTTCTTAGCTATTCTGCAAAATTAATGATTCTCCCTCACTTTTATTGCATCCTTTCGCAAACTTTATTCTTTTTTAAGAGTTCTCGTCAACACTAACTCAACGTCTTCAACAATTCCGCTTGTAAATAATCTATCAGCACATCAAACTCATCATACAACATCTCCTGTGCTTTCTGGAATTCACCGCTTGATGTTATTACAGGCTTCCCAACATAATGAGTATAGCTCTTACCTATATCAAACTCCTTCTTCCTTATATCGCTTTCAGAGCCATGATCCAGGTCATGTCTATAGTCATTTCTCATCATCTTGACTCGAAAGATGCACTGAAAAATATCATCATTTCTGACAGCGTTTTCACCAACACACCCCTTTATATGTTCTAAATTCTCATAGAATATCTTATAAAAGCCGTCAAGAATATCACCAAATGAGTCTTTTGTCGAGCAAAAGGTGCCGCCCATCGTTGCTGCAGCATTCATAGTGCCTCCTGTATATTTAAAAACTGGCTTCCGTCCAGAACGCACACACAAGTTATTGATATCAACAATCTTATTTATCAGTCTTTTCCCCTTCTCTGATAGTCTGCAAACAGACGACTTGTCCAGAGCCTCCTCAATTGTTATCTCCTGCTTCCTCTTCTTCTCGTTCTCTAGTTCAATCGGTAGCCATGTGATGACATTCACTTTAGGAGAAGCAATTTCTAACTCCTCAAACCGAGAAACAGGGTCAATATCATAAACTGATTTGCAAAGTTGGGAAACCCAATCCACCTGTCTATCAACCAAATATGATGCGCTATCTAATACGCTAAGACCCCATTCCGAGATACGACCCGCATCTGCAATACTTTTATGTGTAGTTAGAGCTAATGATTGCAGATCATCCAACATGGTAGTCGGGGCTATCAACTCTTTCCATGAAGCCGTTTTATTAGAAAACAGTCCAGTAATGGTTGTAAGCTGCGAGGCTACGCTCGTTATCTTGGGTATTCCATAGTCATGGGCCAGCACACTATTTTGAACTTCTAATGCCGCTAAGGCCGATACATTTGCGCCCAAATAACTGTCAGTTATAGAAGGAATAGCAGTAGCTGCTGCAATTGTATCCACCGACCACTTAGACGGAGTTGCCATCAAGTCACTTATCTTCAACCCTGCGGTAATACCGGTAATGCTTTTCCACGATTCTTTAGCCTTATCCAAGTTAGTCCATAAAGCTCCACTACTCAAAGGTTCAAGGGCAGCTTTAGCAGTCGTAAGGTACCCTCTTCCGCAAACATCTTCAATTTGCTTTGACAAAGAAGTGAGGCTCTGGACAGAATCTGCCAAAGCACTCGATTGAAATGTTGTCAACTTGGCTACCGATGCTCCAATCAAGCTTTCATCGGTTAGTTGATGCTTTTCCTTCTTTTCTTTACTCATACTGGTTCTTCCTCTTACACTCCTCCATCTTAGCAAGCAGCAGATTGAAAACCTCAACCCGTTCGAGTTTAAGTGTTCCTGCATTCACTAGTTTCCGTTGCTGCTTGGTCCAGTTTACTAGCGGTCTCTCCTCTGGATTGTATTTTGAAGGATTCCGCTTATTGTCTTTAATAAACCTCATCACATTTTCATAATTCACCTTCCACCGTTCATCCTGAGTCATCTCATCTAACTATTATGTTACACTTCATCCGCTTTGTTTACGTCAACTCATTCACCGCATCCAAACACTCTTGAATGGTAGCATTCGTCAGAATATCGCTATCAAGCTTCGAGCACAGTTCCTCGTATGGATAAATCTTATCCTCTTTATTACAATGCCTTGCTATCAGATGTACCACCCCAGCCACAGTCCCCACAAATAAAGCACTAACAAGAGCCACAACAATCAATCCCAGCCAAGGATTAATACCATCATTAGAGCCAAACAAACTAAGCAGGCATCCTGCGCCAATAAAGATAAAGGCATTCCGATTAAGCAGCACCTGTCACTTGGAGTGACAAAGCCAATAGATATATTATTTGCTGACAGTCCATATTCTCAATATCTCAATTATAGATTTTTATTCCCTCATAATTCCATTCATCCTCGCCCACAAGCTCAAACTTCTCTCACCCTCATCTCATACACCTTCGACGTTTCGTCAACATCCATCTTATACTCTCTGATTCCCTTTGCTACCGCTATTTGATGCAAACGTTCATGTTTGTCCTTAGGGATATTCTCTCCATAGTAGATGGCCACTGGCTTATAATGTATCACTGAAGGTTTAGGATGAATGGGGTCATGAGGTCCCGGATCTATGATTCTCCATTCACGCTCATACGCCCACACGCTCGATTTATGCAGCGCCACCTTTGAGAACGCTGTAATGTCAGGGTTCTTCGAATGGAATCCAAGTACATGCATAAACTGCCAAGTGATATACAGCGATGCATCATACCGTTCATCCGAATAAACCACCGGGTACAATGCGCCTCGTTCCAAAGGCTTTGTCAGCGTCGGTCTGAAGTCATACTCCAATGCAAATCCTTTATGCGAATCAGCATAGTGGCTCCACATCAATATAGATTTTACGTCTTCACTGAAACAAGCGATGGTCGAAAACCGCTTACTAAAGGCCGATAGAACCGGGAACAGTGTAGATATCAATGATAGCATTTGCTGTTTGCTGGTCTCTACCCTATCCTTCAGAGTCGTCAAATCCTCAGTTGCCTGCAGCCCAGCTTTCAAACTGGCCCAAGCCTCCTCCGGCAACATCATTTTCACCTCATCAATAAAGTCATTGCCTTGAGCAAAGAATGCCTTAAGCTTTTCCAGCCCCTCCATACTCATAACATAGTCCACATACTGCCGTATGCCCTCCACATCATACTTCAATAGCGTGTCGTACGGATCATTGAACATATCTGCAATCACAGCATAGATAGCATCCTTCTCAAAAGCATCGATGTGCATATCATCGCAGCTCCGAAACCTAAAGAGGCTCTTGGGCATCATCTCAGAGATAGCCTCCCGTACTGGCGAGACTGCCTTTACCATCTCTTCCGTGGACGTGCCTTCAGGAATTACAGCAGCATCTAATCGCCTCCCAAATTCTATCCTATCCATTGACATCTCTTATTTCGTGCAAACAGCCAACGATCTTCTTGGGTCATCACAATAATATCTTTGAGTCCGACCTCTTCATTCACCTACTTCTTAATCACAGCAACTCTAATTGGATCATTCAAAGCTGTTCTCCAAACTGCTGTGCCTTTTTATCCAACAGCTCTAACATCTTTGAGCAATACTTTCTAGTTCCAGATACCTCTACAGATTTATCAGAAAGGTATTTACTAAGAATCTCTCGAAGATTGTCAATAAACTCTCGGTCCAAATCGAAACAATCCCGGCTTTCATATCTTCCATCGAAGAAATTCCAGTAATCACGCTTGCGGCAATTTTTGTATGAAATGAATAATTCGAAGAAACATTCTGCACCGATATTCTTAAACATGCAGGTTAGAACATGTTCGTATTTACTCAAGCCTTCCGTAGAACTTACGTTTTTAACAATTGACTCAAATTCTATCGAAAGACTCAGCTGGTTATTATGAGCATTAATTTCTCTCACCTTGTTTACCAATGTCATATACTCCGGTGTACTAACACCATCATTTTGGTAGTAGTAACCATCAAGTCCATCAACAAATTGACCGCCTTCAAAAGAAGAAATTGCTGCATCAAATATCTCTTGTAACTCTGATACAGACATCTTCAAATCTACGAAACCAAGTTTATGCAGGCGCTGCAATGCAAGAAAGAACAAAGGATAGTCTTGGAGCATGAACCTTCTTTGATTAACCATCTCCATCGTCCTTCTTACAGCCTTCGCCATTACCTCATCATCGGTATCCCAGAACTGTGTCAGTTCCTGATACAATAGTTTCTCCTCAGATGTCTCATATCGTTTTGCTTCAGCATCAATTCTCAGGATGTTGGCTTTTAATGCATCATCATCGCAATATCCAGTCAAAAGATAATCAATTATCGGCATGCTACTACCATAAATATAGGTATTAGCAAAATAGCATTTCTTGATATTTCGTTGATATTCAATCCTCTTTTCTTCTTCACTTTTCTCTTCCTGAAGTTTTTCCTTTTCACCGTTATTCACAGATTGTCTGCTCAGACTGTCCAGAGTATCTATCTGATAACTCCATTGCTTATTAATTTCAGCCAGGCACTTCAGTTTTTCCTCATTATTGTCCCTTCTATATTCTATTGAATAAACCATACTAAGTAGCAACATATAGTCCACTATAGCATTCACATGCTGATCTTTGTCTGATTGAATTGTTTTCAGTACAACATCGTAGATGTGCTCAAAAATGTCAAGGTTAAACTTCAATGTGCGGAGGTTACTACAATTTCCTTTCTGAAATACCGAGGCAATAAAACCCTTTCTTTCATTCAAATAATTGGAATAATCATTATTTCTTTCCCTTGCAAATTCCACTACCATCTTCGCAATATCAGATTTTATGGTATGTGTGAAACGAACTATCTTCTCTTTGTATTTATGATAGTCTACGTCCTTCAGCTCGCTCTCGTTGCAAATAAAAACCACCTTCACTTTGTCTTGCTCGACTAGCGTATTAATATAGCCCAACAATTCTATGAGCAATTCAGTCTTAATTCGTTCAAGATCATCGAAACATAAAACATAATGACTCAAATTTACAGAAAACACTTCCAACAAGCCCGCTAGGTCTTTTGCATTTGTTTCGCCAACATTAAAGACACTTGCAATTTTATTAACGAATAGTCCTGCAAACTTAGTACCGGTCTTAACCTTCTTATTAGCAAAAAAAGAATTTGTCTCTTCAAATATCTTTATTCGCAAATCGTCAACTGAAATAATTCCGAACAAAGAAATCTTTGCTACGTTATACTTTGATGGCTTTTCTTCAGTATTATCCTTCGTAGGTATTTGTTTGATTTGCTCTGTGAGCACATTCTCCCAATACCATGTTTTGCCTGCCCCCCATTCGCCATCTATCATGATTGCATAATCAGTATCTTTAGCTGATACGTAGTCTGTTATGATTTTATCGATTTGCATAAACATAGAATTTTCTTCGTCACATTTGCCGTGATTTTATCGCGACCTCAGCCACAGCCACAGCTCCCTACGGTTTTCCGTAGGGCTTTTATCTTCTCATCCTCTCCATCTCGCTCTCTACCATCGTCATCAGCTTCGGCATCATCAGTTCAATCTTCCGACACTTCACCTTATCAAAAAGATAGTCGATATCATCCAACAACTCATTCGCCAACTCCTCATCCATATCACCGGCATACCCAGCAGCCACCATAGCAATAGCCGCCAGTTTCCTGGCATCCTTCTCTGTTCTCAAATGCGACGCCATCAGAATTGTGGGCAGCATCTCATACAAGATATTGCAATAATGCAGCAACTCTGAGAAATAATCGTCATCCTGGAGAAAAGCATCGAGCATCTCCTCTTCATACTGTCTCAACAGGAGGAAAAATTTCTCCTTTCTCATCTTACTCTTGAAGAACTGAGGCTGTGTCATTGTCCAAAACATAGCATGTGACAGCACAATCCTATCCTCAGTACGATGATAATAGAATAGACTATCCTCTTCCGATGACCACGTCTCATGCAGTTTCTGCTCCATCTCGGCCAACTCTTTCGGTAAGCCGAGTGGAGAGCTAAGCTTGCTTAGGCTATCCCGAGGCGAGAAAGCAGTCGCCGTAGGCAACATCTGCTTACGCACCTCCATCAATTCTTCTCTACTCTTCGCCATATCATTCCTCTTCAATAACAACATTATATGTGCAGATTCTACCTTTCAGGCCTACACCGCCTTTCATGACAAGCGCAAGAGCCAAATCCTCGGCATCCTGCTCGTCAACGGCAGTTACACGCACTATTTCCTTCTCGCCAAGTTCCGTTCTTACCTCCACCTTATAATGATGAACCTTGTTACGTTCATTCTTGCCTACAGCATCGATAACCATATTCGACTCCCAATTGATGAGCGTTGCCGGTGCTTTACGGACATTCTTCAGCATCTTCACCTTCACTGGAGCATCCGTTCCATCCCTATTCACCTTTCTGAAACGCCGGCACCCGCAGACACACTCCCATATCGGTGGACGGCGCGGAATATTGTCACCCCCCATCATCCCCTCTCTGCGATACTCCATAAGAAACTCAATCTCCGTCATATCGCCAGTACCATAGATGATGTCCACCACACGCTCACCACATACAGGGCATTTCTGTGGTTTCCTCTCCACATCGATTATTCTTGGTCGCTTATCTATCATCTCGTCTTTTCTCTATAAACCGACAGCGAGCCATGTTCCCTGTTGGAGTTGCTCATAACCAACAGTTCCACGGCTCGCTTGTCAGTAGCTCTAATTATCTTCCTAACCACCTTTCATCCTGCCTCATTCCCCCTCCTCCGCTTCAATCTCCTTGGCTATCAACTTATACTTCGCGCGAATTTCTTCTCTTTGGTAGAACTCCAAAAGGTCAGCCTTATTCAAATACCCATCCTCCAGATACTTTGCCAGATACTTCTGGTCAAACTCTATCGAGAGCAGGCTCTTCTCTATGTTCTTCAGTATCTGCTGGTTGTTCTTGATATTCGTCTTCACCAGCGTTTCAATACTTTGCACATCACGGATATCCTTCAGCAGTCTCTGGATGAGCATATTCACGAACTCCACCTCCACATTCTTTCCATCCTTCCGCAGAGCCAGTCCGCGCGCCAGGTTATACGCCACGGCAAGGTTCTGATAGTCAGAGGCCTCATAGTCGATGATACAGATAAACCCAATACCGTCCACATACGTCACGCCATCCACAGCCCGCTGAATAGAAGCGTCCGCCAGCGTCTTGTCAAACACGATAATACTGGCATTGGCATCTCTGTTCACCGTCGCCTCCAGCAGTTGGCTCCATGCCGTGTCATACTTGTTCGATGCGATATCCGGCGAATCAATATCCCCCAGTTTGATGCTCTTGTCAAACTTGCACTCAATAGCCACTTTCCGTCCGCTGCTCTCACCGCCAACGAAGGCCATGATATCACCGGTCTTGTTGTTCTTCAGGAGCCCTTTCGACGTTCCCGTGAGCGACACCACATCTCCCAGATGATTCCGCTCGATATACTCCTCCAAGAAATCAAGAATATCATTCTCAGCCGCCACGCCCTTGATGGCTGTCTTGTGAAACACCTCCTGCTTCATATCAAACAGCAGTTTCAGATTCTCCAACTGCACACCCAGGTCATCCGTGGTCTTCGACAGAAATGCAGAGAACCTGTCTTCCATCGTGGCCAACACTCCAATGCGGATAGCGCGAAGCAAAGCCGCCTCACGCTCTGCCTCAGGCAAAGAGTCAAAATACCGATATACTAGCTCGTCCG
>JAEEGF011814192.1_pt1 | contig 16730 bp, 15 predicted proteins | sample 9134171 | NCBI WGS metagenome assembly JAEEGF01 (sample SAMN16246542, study PRJNA631951) | gut metagenome | biome: gut microbiome; feature: rumen; material: AP-attached | host: Bos | place: Iran: Karaj | collected 2018-10
CGCAAAGTATGACGCTGAAGGCACTTCGGTCATCCTCAACATCGTGATGTCCGACAGAACCGTCCTCAAGGGAGTTTCGGGTATGGCGACCGCGATGGCGACGCACATGGGTGATATCGTGGGCGGCTTGAACCTGACCACGCAGCTCAACAAGGTGGTGATGTCGGTCGACTACGGCATCACCCACGGTGGCAGCCACAGCCAGAAGGTGACTTCCAAGTCGCTCTCGCACTATGAGGAGAGCGGTGCCGACCTGTTGGGCGATAGCTTCATGAATACTGACCATGTGACCATGCATTACGGCAATCTGAATGCCAGCTGGGAGCCTGACACGCTCAACCTCGTCTCGCTGTCGGTGGGTGGCTATGCTTGGGATATGGGTGGCGTTGGCTCTAACAGCAGCACCATGCGTGATGTAGCGGGGCAGACGCTTTACAGCTACAACAGCAACAGCAAGTCGTCTTCGGACAGCTACAACGTGGACGGTCGCTTGGACTACCAGCGCCGCACGCGCCTCAAGGGAGAGACCATTACCTTGAGTTACATGCTCTCGGCCCTGCACAACAAGAATAAGGACAACTCGTTGTATAGCGAACTGTTCAACATGCCTGTTCCCTATACCGGTGTCAATCAGAACGGTAAGGAAGACTTCAACGAGCACACCTTTCAGGTCGACTGGACGCGCCCCATTGCCACCAAGCATACCATCGAGACCGGTGCCAAGTATATCTACCGTCTGAACCGCAGCCACAATATGCTCAACTACGTGGGCATCGATGCAGATACTGACCTGCGCTTCAAGCACCTGACGCAAGTGGGCGCTGCCTATCTGAGTTACACTTTCCATAGCGGGAATTGGGATGCCCGTGCCGGTGTGCGCTACGAGCACAGTTACCTGCGTGCCAGCTATCCCGGTGGCGGGCAGGAGGCTTTTGATGCGCACCTCAACGACGTGGTGCCCAGTGCTAGCGTGCGTTATCAGTTTAGTTTTGCAAACAGCCTCAAGTTCTCCTATGCTGCGACCATCAAGCGTCCGAGCATCAACTACCTGAACCCCACCCTGGTAGAGAGCCCAACGAGCCGCTCATTTGGTAACCCCGACCTGGGCAGTGCCCATAACCACTCGATGAGCCTGACCTATATGCACATCGGCCCCAAATTGACGTTTAACGTCACGCCGCAGATTCAGTTCAGCAACAACGGCATTGGTGCTGTCAAGTGGAGCGAGGGATTGGTACAGGTATCTACCTATGCCAACACGCTCAAGACTTTCTCGAGTTCGCTGTCGGGCTTTGTACAGTGGATGATTACCCAAAAGACCAACCTCGTGTTCAACGGTTCAATCTCTTACACCAATTACAAGAGCAGTGAACTCAACTTGGAGAATAATAGGCTCTCGGGCAGCTTCTTTGCCAACGTCACTCAGTACCTGCCTTGGAACCTCCAACTCACCGGTTTTGCAAGCCTGTGGGGCGGTTATGTCGGCGACCTGTACGGTCACATGGGAACGAGTTTCTGGCACGGCGTATCACTGCAGCGCTCATTCCTCAAGGACAATCGCTTGACCGTGCAGCTGATTGCTGTGAATCCTATCGGAGGCAAGCACGTGAGCATCAAGTATTATACCGACCACGGTGATGTGACGGGATGGTCCAACAGCAGGCGTGTAGCACGCCAGTTCGTTCTCTCATTGAGTTACCGCTTCGGCTCCCTCTCTACCTATGTCAAGAAGTCCAGCAAGACCATCGAGAACGATGACCTTCTTGACAGCGGCAAGCAGTCGACCGGCGGTGGCATCACGGGAGCCCCCGGCGGCATGGGCGGTAATTAAGATAAGCGATGAATGAATTAGTAAATTAGTGATTAAAGATTATTGATGGCCTTGGCGTGTTAAGACTGCCTGGGCCATTTTTTTATTGGGTGCAATAATTGAGGCTTCTCGAGCGTTCATTATTTATAAGCAAGAAAAATATGAATCGAATAATCAATCTGTTGATGGTAACTGCGGTGTCCATGGCATTCGTGTCGTGTGAGGGTGACCATGAGGTTATTGAAACCGACTGGACAACGCTGGAAACGGTGGAGTTGAATGATCAGTATCGTAAGTATATGGACGGTGATTGGGTGTATCAGTATGACGATAGCGTGCATTTCATTGAGTTGTACTACACCTTCCACAACGAGGACAGCACTTTCTCGGGCTATTATAACGAGCTGATTCGCACCAATGTGTCTTCGGATGGAACGCCCGAGCATGACCAGTGGCAGTTGCTGTGGCAAGGGTCCTTCTCGGGAAAATGGGCCTTATTGCACAGTGTGGATTTGGGCCAAGCCTACATCTACATGGACAATATGGTTTACAAGCAAGTGCACGGCGTTTTGGCCAACTATGATGTGCTGGCGGGTAGGGTGTTGTTCTATGGCGCCAATAAGAATACGCTGCGTGTGACGACCCCGCTCACCTTCCGCCGAATCGACATGCATCATCCTCAACCTGAGGCTGATTGAGGCTTTTTACTTAGGAAATTTCAAACTTTTGGGTGTTCCCCACTAAATTTTATGCTTCCGGTTTCTATATTTTTGGAAACCGGAATTCATTGTTTGGGCATAAATCGCGACGGGTCTTCCTTGTCCTCAACAGGTGGAGTTTCGGCAGGCTTGTCCTCGGCAATCGGTGCGGCGGGTGTTTGGGCTTGTTTGCCCTTGTGGGGCTTGTGGGTTGCGTTTTCCAGTCGTTTGAACTCCTCGCGGACGTGGCGGCGCCCGTCCTCGAAGGTGTCATCAACAGCTCTCTCGATAGTTTCATTGAACTTGAACGGCAGCAGGGACACCAGGGCTGAAATCAGCGACAAGGCAGTCAGCACAAACGACAACTTGTAGCCAATACCCAGACCGATGACGGAAAAACCTTCGCCCAGGTCGTTATCGGGGGTTACCTCGGGTGCATGACGCAGCATGATGTCGTGGAGCGTGGCGGTGTCCATATAGAACCACAGCCAGATGAAAATGCAGGCGATGGCGCCCAGTACCCACCAACGGCGCTTGAGGCTGTTCAGGGCTATAGCACCAAAGCAAGCGATGAACGGTAGCAGGGCGACCAGTACATTGCTCAGCGAGAGTGCCTGGGATATGGTGCCCGCAGTGAAGCCCAAACCTGTACGGGTCCCAACCATAGAGATGTCATAAAATGGCAGGAACAGGTAGCAAATGAGTGCTAGTACGAGCAATATGTTGGTTATCGGTCTCATGTTATTCAGTTGTTAATGGCGGCATTTTAGGCCGCAATAGGTCGCGAATTTACTCATTCTAGAGCAATATCGCTTAAAATGAAACCAATTTTTTTACTTTTTCACGTTTGTTTGCTATTTGACTAATCGGTCAAATCCGATTCTTTGGCTTGGATTTGGCTGTCGGTATCTGTTGCAGCGGTCGAGAGGACCTGCTCGCGGAATTGTGTGTCTTGATTGAGGCGCTCTAACGCTTTCTTGGACGCTACTTGGTGAGATTCCTTCTTGCTGTAGCCCACGCCTTCGCTGGCATGGATGCCTCCCAGGATAACGGCGGTACGGAAAACGGGATTTTTGCCCTCGTCGGTGTAGGATTCGACGAGTTCATACTGGATAGTGATTTTGTACTTCTGTGTCCACTCGATGAGACGCGATTTGAAGTTCTGCTCGTTTTTTACCAGGGTGTTGAGGTCGAAGTGCCTCTTGATCAATTGTTTGATGATAAACTTGCGGCATCGCTTGTAGCCCTGGTCCAGATAGACGGCTCCAACCAGTGCTTCGAGTGCATTGCCGCAGTAGTAGCTGTTATGGGAAGAAAACTGCATCTTGGAACTCACATGACTGCCCAGGTGCAGTGCATTGCCGATGATGTTTAGGCTCTCACGCTGGACAATCTTGGCACGGGTAGCAGTGAGGAAACCCTCGTGTTTGTTGGGAAATGCTTTGTAGAGGAAATCGGCAACTACGGTATCCAACACAGCATCACCCAGATATTCCAGCCGCTCGTTGTTGGTCCAGTGGCCGTCGGGTGTCTTTATGGGCTTGGACCGGTGAATCATCGCGAGTCGGTAGAGCTTGATGTCATGAGGATAGTAGCCGGTGATGCGGTGTATAAAAACATAAAGCTCCTTATCCTTGACGAAAAGGAGCTTTATAAGTGATATGACGTCGGATGGCAGCATCGGTTGTCAGAAGCCAGGAGTATTATTTCTGGAATTTCTTGACGATGATGCTGGCATTATGTCCGCCGAAACCAAACGTGTTGGACAGAGCAATGTTAACAGTGCGCTTCTGTGCCTTGTTGAAGGTGAAATTCATCTTGTAGTCGATGTTCTCATCCTCGTCGCCATCAGCATGGTTGATGGTGGGAGGAATGATATCATCGCGGCAGGCGAGCAGACAGAAGACGGCCTCCATCGCACCAGTAGCGCCCAGCATATGGCCGGTCATCGACTTGGTGCTGCTCACGTTGAGCCTGTAAGCGTGGTCGCCGAACACGTCTTTCACAGCCTGTGCTTCGCTCAGGTCACCTACGGGAGTGGATGTACCGTGGGCGTTCACATAGTCAACATCCTCGGGCTTGATGCCGGCGTCCTCGATGGCGCGCTGCATCACGAGCTTGGCGCCCAGACCTTCGGGGTGACTTGCGGTGATGTGGTAAGCGTCGGCACTCATGCCGCCACCGATAACCTCGCCGTAAATCTTGGCACCGCGTGCGAGTGCATGCTCGAGTTCCTCGAACACCAGGCACACACCGCCCTCGCCCATGACAAAGCCGTCGCGTGAACCGCTGAAGGGCCTGGAAGCGCCTTCGGGGTCATCGTTGCGCAACGAGATGGCTTTCATGGCATTGAAGCCTCCCACGCCAGCGGGGAACAAGGGAGCCTCGCTACCACCGGTAACGATGGCTTTAGCCTTGCCCATACGCACATAATTGAACGCGTCAATCAGGGCGTTGGTCGAGGTGGCGCAAGCCGAGACGATACCGAAGTTGGGACCGCGGAAACCATACTTGATGGAAATCTGGCCGGCAGCAATATCGGCAATCATCGTCGGGATGAAAAACGGACTGTACATCGGACCGCGGTCCTCGTGGCGAGCATAGTCGCCAGCCTGCTCTTCAAAGGTGTGCAAACCACCGATACCTGACGAGAAAATCACGCCCACCTCGTCGCGGTTGATGCCGTCGGCAAGAAGGTTGGCGTCCTCGACAGCCTGCTTGGCACAGGCAAGCGCATACTGTGTGTACAGGTCATTGCGCTTGAAATCCTTCACTTCGCGGCGGTCGTTGGGGTCGGTCACGTAGTTCAGTGGATCAAATCCCTTGATTTCGCAAGCGAACTTGGTCTTGAACAGTGTCGTGTCAAAATAGGTAATGGGTCCTGCACCACTCACTCCCTTAAGGGCGTTGTTCCATGTGGTTTCAACGTCCAATCCTAAGGGAGTAATGGCACCAAGACCTGTTACCACAACTCTCTTTAATTCCATGTGGTAATTTGGAAATTTAAAGAATTTATTCGGCGGCCTTTGCTTCTTCGATGAATTTGATGGCGTCGCCTACGTTTTGGATGGTCTCAGACTTGTCATCGGGGATCTTGATGTCGAACTGCTTCTCAAATTCCATGATCAGCTCGACGGTATCAAGGCTATCAGCACCCAGGTCCTGGTTGAAAGTGGCCTCGGGGGTTACCTCTGACTCGCTAACACCTAATTTGTCAACGATAATCTGTTTTACTCTTTCTTCAATTTCTGACATAGTCGTAATTTTTAAAAAATAGTTATTGTTAAAAATGTATGTTCACAATTTTGAGACTGCAAAGGAAATACAAATTCTTCAAACAATAAAGAAATTTTTACTTAATTTGCGCCCTATTGGGTATTTTTAGTCTTTATCTTGGTGAAAGACAATGTTTTTAAAGAAATTTTTAAAGTTTTTACTTCAAACAATCGTTAAAAAATGTAATTATTTTCTTGTTTTGCGCCTTTGTGCTTTTCCTGAGGGGCCTGCCCGGCGCAAAAATCATCCATTGGACTAGCGCCCCTGGGAAAGGTTTAATCGGTTGGAAGATTTTATTTTTTGGTGCCTTTAAAGACTTTAAGGTCTTTAGGGTATTTAGAGTCTTTAAAGTCTAGTAGCGATGGCTAGAATTCCAATTGGTTGAGGTCTATTATCTGTCCCTCGTTGGCCAGACGTGTGTTGGGGAAGACGCTGAGCGCCTCTTCAAGCAGCGGAATCTCGTCAAGGTAGCGCTTGGAGAAATGGCCGATGATGAGTTGCTTCACGCCGGCATCGCGAGCAACGGTTGCCGCTTCGAGCGCGGTGCTGTGATAGCGCTTGTGGGCCTTGAGGCGCAGGCTCTCGTCGTAGGTTGCCTCGTGATACAGCCAGTCCACGCCTTCGACATACTTGATGACGCGCTTGGAGAACTTGGTGTCGCTGCAATAAGCATAGCTGATGGCAGGGTCGGCGGGTGTGGTCAACTGGTCATTGGGGATGACGGTACCATCGGGAGCAATCCAGTCTTCACCCTGCCGCAATGAGTTCATTGCGTAATGGGGTATATTCAGTCGCTGGATTTCCTCGCCGATGATGTGGCGCAGCTTGGGTTTCTCGCGGAACACAAAACCTACAGCTGGAACGCGGTGCACGAGCGGGAATGTGGACACTGTCATGGCGTCATCCTCGTGGATGATGCGCTTGTGGGTGTCGATGATGTTGAAGCGCACCTCAAACGGCCGCTCACGGCAGAAGTAGTCCAACATTTGCCCGAACAGCTCTGCTCCATCCTTGAAGGTGTGGATGGTCAGCGAATTGGTGCGGTTCAACAAGGCCATCGTCGATACCAGGCCCGGCAGCCCGAAGCAGTGGTCACCGTGCAGGTGGCTGATGAAAATGTGGTTCAGCCGCATGAGTTTGAGTTTCATGCGTCGCACAGCCAGCTGTGCCCCCTCGCCACAGTCAATCATCATCAGGTTGTCGCGCACGTTCAGCACCTGGCATGACGGCTGGTGCCGCGGCGTCATCGTCGCGCTCCCGCATCCCAATATGTTCAATTCCAGCCGTGTCATTGATAGTAGTGATGTGACAATAGAAGCGGACGGGTCCTTGTCAAGGCTTCTATGTTGTTTTACCTGGTCTGTTACGGTGTGCAAAGTTAGTTATAAAATGTGGATAAATAAAATGTACGCTTGTTTCCCAACAAACGTACACTTTAAACCTTAAAAATCTAATCCTATGAAAAAACTGATGCAAAATTACTGGTTTTGATACTATCGGGCAAGTTTTTGGCATAAATATTTCTAAAATTCTATTGAAAAATTGTTAAATCACCGTCCTATGAATTCTAATAGGGATAATTAAGGGCAAAAATGCGTTGTTTTGGGCTGTTGGCGGTAATTTGCTCTTGATGGGAAAAAGTAGAGGCGAGTTGCCTGTCGCAACCCGCCTCTAGAGTAAATTATCGTGCGTATGAAAGAAATGTTATGTTCGCTTTTAGTAACCGATCGACATGGTGGTGTAGTAGTTGCCGTAGCTCTCACTCATCGACAGGGTCACCCAACCGGTGTTGTTGCCGCCGTACCAGCTCACTGTCATGCCGTCGCGGAAGACGGGAGGCCCATAGATGCGGGTCAGGCTATTGTAAACCCTGTTAAATCTTGTGGTGGTGTAGTAAGTGCTGTGGAACACAAACTGCGCGTTAACCAGTCGATTCAATTCGTAGTTCAGCATGGCGTCCGACCAGTAGAGGCTGAGCATGGGCACATCTCTCAGGTAGATGATGCCGTCGGCATAGCCGTCGATGTAGTAACCATTGCTGTACAGGAAATCAAGCGAAGTGTCAAAGATCGTTCCGAAGGTGATGCCCAGGATCCTGTCGATGATGGGAGCGCCAGCATAGGGGTGCCATCCAGCGGGGATTACAGGGCGATACCATGCGATGGGAGCAGGACGATAGGGACGAGCGGGGGGAGGCAGGGGACGACTCCAGTTATGGCTCGTGAAGTTCCTGTGGAAGTCGTTGCGGTAGTGGTGGTCGCTGTAGTCATAGCGGTGCTTGGGATTGTAACCGTGGTTGCCGCCATGTTTGCCGTTATCACCATGTCCCTTGCCGTGGCTGTCGTTGGGACGGCTGCCGTTAGGTCTGTCATGGCCGCCCTTGTTGCCGTTGGGCCTGTCCATGCCGCCGTTAGGCCTGTCGTGTCCGCCCTTGTTGCCATTGGGCTTGTCCATGCCGCCGTTAGGCCTGTCGTGTCCACCCTTGTTGCCGTTGGGCTTGTCCTTTCCGCCCTTGGTGTCGTTAGGCTTGGTGGTGCTACCGGGGCGGTTACCGTGCTGACGGTTGTCCATGATGCTGGTACTTACCGAACTGCTGCGGTCGCTCCTTGTGGCTTTACCCTTGTCAAGACCAGTGGTGGCATTGTCGCTGCGGCGCGTGATGCCCGGGGCGGTGGTCGTACCCTTGTCGCTGCCTCCGCGGGTGGTGGCGCCACGGTTGACGCTGGTGCCGGTTCCGCTGGGGCGGCTAGTGCTACTGGAGCTGCTGCGGTTCACCTGCTGGGTGGTGCTGCGGTTGTCAACCGAGCTGCTGCGGCTCACTTGGGGAGTTGCACTGCTGCGGCTGGTGGTGCCACGGTTCACCTGCGGTGTGGCTGAACTGCTACGGCTCACGCTAGGGCTACTGTTTCGTCTAACGGACGGTGCCGTTGCGCTGCTGGAACGTGAGACAGCTGCCGACTGGCTTCTGCTGCTGGTGCTGCCTCCTTGTGAACGACCGCGGCCCTGGGCCGAGGCGTCGGATGCCCCGAGAATCAGGCATCCCATGAGAGCGAAGCTCATCATGATTTTTGTAACAGAAGTTTTCATAATCGTGTTGTATTTAATAATGTTCAACAAGTGATTAAATTTCGTTTCGTTTGCTTTTTAGACTGCAATCCTCATTCCAGGTTTAAGCCCCGTATGCGCTATAAACACACCAAATCACCCTATTGGGCATATAAATGCGACCAATCGCCCTTTTTCATAGATGAATCTCTCTATTCCGTTACTGACATAAATCGGGTGTCGGCTCATTTTTGGGCCACATGCAGGTATATTTGGACTTTTTTGTGTACTTTTGCCCTTCATAAATCATAACGTTATATGGTTGAGGAGAAGAAGAGGATTCAATGGATTGATTTGGCCAAGGGTTTCTGTATCCTACTGGTAGTACTGCAGCATGCTTCTGAGTTGACCCTGGTCGATTATCCTTTGAGTGTGCAGGCGTTTGGATTCCGAATGCCGCTGTACTTCATACTCTCAGGACTCTTCTTCAAACAGTATGAAGGCTTCATCGGATTCCTGAAGAGAAAAATTAATAAACTGCTGATACCTTTCTTGTTTTTCTTCTTCACAACATCTGTAATTCCATATTGGATACTGCTCTACCCCGATGAACTGCAACATATGCCGTATGCATTCCAGTACTTTTATGGTTATGAACGCGTAATGTTCAACGGCCCGATTTGGTTTCTGTTCTGCTTGTTTGAGGTGAATCTGCTGTTTTACTTTGTGCAGTGGCTGTCAGCGAGATTATGCGCACAACGCCAGACGGCTCTTGTGTTGGTATTGTCCTGTGTGATAGGATTCACGGGTCTCACGCTCGGCGTTCTTGAGATCAATATCCCGTTTTATCTGGATACTATGCTGTCTGTGTTGCCGTTTTTTGCTTTCGGCTGGTGGTTATTCAGGCATAGCAGTATCTTAACTTCTCCGGTTAATTATAAGCGGGATATTCCAGTGGCTGTTGCATGCGCAGTGGTTCTGTTCTTAAGTGCTGTGCCGGTAAAATGGCTTGTTAACCGCATCCCTGTCGAGGGGATAGCTGTCGTTTATCTGGCTGGTATATGTGGCACAATGATGGTTCTGTTGGTTGCAAAAATGCTTGGACGTCTTCCGTTTGTCTCCTTTTGGGGCCGTTATTCCATCATCATCTTGTGTATCCACAGTTTGTTGATTATTGTTCTGAATTGGCTTTTAGGCCGATACCTCTCGGGTAGTGTCCTACTATTTGCCGTATTTGTATTGACCATGTTCCTTTGCCACCTGTTGCTGCCGTTGGTGAAACGGTATTTGCCTCACGTGACGGCTCAGAAAGACGTCATCAAGGTGTGAACGTGTTCCGGAAGACAACCCTATGGTCATTTGAGACCTAGCCATCGTGAGATCCGTTCTCCCAGCAATTTGTTGCCAAAATAGCATAGTGCGAGGCTTAAGACCAGCACGAGTACCGAGTTGACGATGAAGGGCACTCTGGTAAAGAAAGGTGTCAGTTTCAGCAGATGGCGAAACAGCACATGGCATAAGTAAATGCCGAAAGAATATTCTCCGACAAGAAGCATGAACTTGCTCTTGACTTCAAATCCTCCCTGCTGCAACACGGTGTAAACAATAAGCGAGAAGAGAGCTCCCGTTAGGACTCCGGTCATTTTGAGAATGCCTCCAGGGTTGGAGGTTCCTGTCAACAGCCATGCGTAACTCTCGCCCATCTGGAGGATGACCGAAATGAGATATAGCACGATTAGCACTCTCAAGGAGTATCGTTTCTCGATAATCCGGTTCCCGAGCGTCAGCCCCAAGTAGTAGAATGTGAACCATCCTAGACACGCGTTCCAGCAGGCCATGTTGACATAACCGTTGAGTCGGTAGCCACCCATTAACGGGATATATTTATAGAATATGATGAAAATGGGAGCCACAAACCAGCCAAGGTGTAGATACTTGGATTTGGCTATGACCGCCAATAGGGGAGTTAGCAACACAAATTGGATGTAAACCAGGATATAATACATGTGTGATGCTCCGCTGGCCATGAGGATGTTGTTAAGAAGCTTCGCGATATTGCCTGACTCAAGCGTATAGATAAACGTCCAGATGAGATAGGGGATGATGACTCGGATGATGCGTTTTTTGTAGAAAGCTCCCCAGTCACGGCCATCGATTCTGGTAAGGTAGCCCGAGAAAAAAAGGAATAGGGGGACACAGATGTTGACCATTGGACGGACGATGACTGTCCACATACCTGTGGGGCAGGTATGAGCGATGATCACAGCAATGATAGCGATGGCTCGGAACCATTGAATCACTTCATTTCGTGATGTTCTGTTGGTGCTGGCAGTTGTGGATGGTTGCATCGACGTTGTGGGGCTCTTAGTTAGTGTCAGTGGGTGATTTATCGCAGCAATAGCTGGGCGTCGCCGTAGCTCAGGAAGCGGAAATCGTGGTCCATGGCGTAGTCGTACATGCCGCGCCACTGGTCATTGCCTACAAAGGCGGCCACAAGCAGCAGCAGTGTGGACTGTGGCTGGTGGAAGTTGGTGATCATGCCGCTGACGATGCGGTACAGGAAACCTGGGGCAATCATCAGTTGGGTGCTGCCCATGTAGGTGTCGGCATGGTGCCGGTCCAGGTAATCGACGATGTTCTGCAACGCTTTCACGGTCGTGATTTCGCATGGTGTGGTATATGGCATCCACTGGGTCACGGTCAACTCTTCTTCGTCGGCATCAGGGTTCTCCTCAAGAATCTGACCGATGTAGTAGAGGCTTTCAAGCGTGCGCACACTGGTCGTGCCCACGGCAATGATGGGGCCTGGGGCATTGATGATATCTTTGATGACATCGCGCGGCACGCTGATGAACTCGTAGTGCATCGGATGGTCGCCGATGTGTTCGCTCTTGACGGGTTGGAAGGTGCCGGCACCCACGTGAAGCGTGATTTCGCGTCGACTGATGCCGCGGGCGTCACACTCGGCCAGCACTTCGTCGGTGAAATGGAGACCGGCGGTGGGGGCTGCCACACTGCCGTCGATGTGACTATAGACGGTCTGGTAGTCGGTGGAGTCGCTTGCCTCGGTTCCTCGGTTCAGGTATGGTGGGATGGGGATTTCGCCGATTGCGTCTAGAACGTCGGCAAAGGTGCAGCGCAAGTCACCACTGTCCCAGTCAAAGGCGATTTCCCACGCATTGCCTCGCTGCTCGCCACGGGTGGCGGCAACAGTGACCTCATGGCCATCGATGGTGACTACTTGGGACAGGGGCCCTTGTTTCCAGCGTTTGCTGTTGCCCACCAGGCATTGCCACACGCAATGACCCGTTGTCTGGAAAATCTGCTCGTAGTCGCGCGGAGCTACTGATTCGAGGCAGAAAATCTCTATCATCGACCCTGTCTCCTTGCGGAATCTCAGGCGGGCGTTGATTACGCGCGTATTATTATATATGAGTGTGGTGTGCTCGGGAAGCAGTGATGGCACTTCCCAGAATCTCCTTTCCTCGATGTTTCCACCTTTATAATATAGAAGTTTGCACTGCTCGCGTTGGGTAAGAGGATGCTTGGCGATGCGCTCGTCGGGCAAGGGATAGTCATAGTCAGCGATGCGCAGTGCGCGTATGTCGTCAATCAAAGCCATGATAGGTCAAGAATAGATGATGAAAATAATGGTGAATAATAGGGTGAAAATGAGCATATTGCGTGCTGTTTCGCCCAACAGTGGGTTGAGCGCAGCGCCGTCGCGGTGCCTGAGCCTGTACCAGGTGGCGGTGTGCATCACTAGATATAGCGCTGGGATGGCCAGTGTCCACAGGGGCAGCAACTTGCCTCGGGAAATGATAATCATCATCCAGAAGGCAGCCAGTATCGCAATGGCGGTGAAACCGTTTAAGAAATAGGCAAAGGCTGTAACGGGGCGCCCTTTCATCACGGTTTGGGTCTTTTTGCCGGCAGCCCGGTCATCCTCCACGTCGCGGTAGTTGTTGATCAGCAGCACGTTGACGCCCATCAGGCCGATGGCAATAGAGAAAAGGACAACCAGCGGGTCAAATCGCAATGCCATCACATAATAAGTCAGGTTGACAGGAACAAGGCCGAAGAAGATGAATACCATGAGTTCACCCAGACCATGGTAGGATAGGGGATAGGGACCCGCACTGTAGGCAAAGGCTCCAATAGCAATCACTATACCTGCAGGCAGCAGCCACCAGCCGCCGTAGGGGATAAGACAGCACCCCACCACGCCAGCCAGTACCAGAAGACCGAAGGTAGCGTTCCTCAGCGTCTTGGGTTTGATGTCACCCTCGGTAACGCCTCGTCGCGGCCCTACTCGGCCAGGTTTGTCAGTTCCCTTCAGGTAGTCAAAGTACTCGTTGGCCATGTTGGATACTATTTGGGCCAACAAAGCGAATGCTAGGCACAGCAGTGCAGGTGTCCATTGGAAGTGGTGATGCCATTTGGCAAGGCCGATGGCGATGATGGCACCGCTCATCGAGACGGGTAAGGTCCTAAGCCTGAAGCACTCCAACCATATCTTAATCTGTCGTTTCATTTTCGTCTTAATCAATGCGGCTGCAAAATTACAAAAAGATTACCGAGCAACAGGACATGACCAAATTGAAAAAAGTCCAGAAATGATTTTTTTTGATTTTTTTTTTGATTTTGTGTAGTTAATTGGCCAGTGCCTGCGTCTAATGGTCAAAAAGAATAAAATTTTAACTGAAAAAAGTATCAAGATTATGGAACAGAACATTCAGCAACAGTCTCCAGGGATGAATTGTCAGGGAGCGAACGACGTGAGGCCCGAGGGCGCTGCGCGTCCCACATTGAGTTTCAAAGAAGCCTTAGACAGTTGCTTCGGTAAATATGCCACCTTCTCAGGCAGGTCTCGCCGCAGTGAATATTGGTGGTTCTGGTTGTTTGGGGCAATTCTTGCCATGATTCCAACAGCGATTATTGTGATTACTTCGCTTTTTAATGGCAAGAATTTTCCTGAAGATTATACTTATGTAGGTGCGGTCATCATTGGTTTGTGTGTAGTTGTCTTACTGCTCATAGGACTCTTCTTGATGATTCCGTCGTTGGCTGTGACGACACGGCGCCTGCATGACACTGGTCGCAGTGGTTGGTGGCTAGTCTTCTATTATGCATCATATTTTGTCGCAAGAGTAGTTGAATCTATGATTGTTGACAAGTTGGCTGTACGTGGCGCATGTAATTGTCAGACTGGAGGTTTTCTCGATGGGATTATCAATGCATTCCATGTGAATCCAGTGGGGTGTAGCGTAGTCGCTGTTTTTACACTCCTGTACCTGGGACTTGGAATCACTATTTTCATCTTTACGCTACTTGACAGTCACAAGGGGGAGAACAAATATGGTTGTTCGCCCAAATACCAATAAGAATCGAAACTTTGTTTAGACTTATAATATAATTAGTTTTGGGACTCGCTTGGGAAAGCAACCTCGAGTCCTTTTTTATGGAAAAGAGATTTTTATTTCAAAGAATTATGACTACCTTTGTGGTTGAGAAATATTTAAATGATAGAATTATGGAACAGAATCAGAATCAACAACCGCAGCCTCCTGTGTTCAATCAGGCCCCTCAGTCTGCACAGCCTGCTCAACCTGCAGGACCGCAGTTTCAACCGCGAGTAACGGCTAAACCGATGATGAACCCCGTTGAATCGGTAGTGACATGCATCAAGAAGTATTTCATTTTCAAGGGACGTGCCCGCCGCAGCGAGTTCTGGTGGTTTGCCCTGGCGATAGTTTTACTTAATTTTTTGTCCTCTTTTTTGGGCTTTATATCTCCAGCGGTATCGCTCGTAATATCGATTTGTGTAATCTTGCTATTCATTCCTAATGTGGCGGCCTTGACCCGTCGCTTGCATGACGCTAACCACAGTGGTTGGTGGGTGGCTTCGTTTGTGATTTGTTTAGTGGGTTACATGGCCTCTTACGCCTATTTGTTGGGACCCAATATCGACTCGTTTACTAATGCTACCGACCCTATGGCACTTGCAGGGGAATTGGCTGAGTCGATAAAGTCTTCTCCTATAGTCGCTACAATCATGGCTTGCTGTTCGTTTGGTGTCTTCATTCTTTTCATCATCACCTTCTTCTTCGCATTGCAGGACAGCAAATGGGGCGAGAACAAGTACGGTCCCTCGCCCAAGTACAATTGATGCCGACAAGGCTTTCATAGCTGTGAAATAAAGGGACGGTTCCAATTGCAAAACTTTGCAAATCGGAATCGTCCCCCTGTTTTGTCAGATGGGTGGGGCTATTGGCGCAGCTTCATCAAATTGAGAGGCGGCGCAGCAGGTCTAGCAGGTTGCGGTCGATGGGCTTGTCGTCGTGAATGGCCTTGGAGAAAGGCACATAAACGATTTTCTCGTCATCGTCACCAATCATGACATTGCGCTGACCTTCCATCAGGGCATCGATGGCTGCAGCACCCATGCGCGATGCCAGAATGCGGTCCTGGGCAGTGGGCGAACCGCCACGTTGCAAGTGCCCCAGGATGGTCACTCGCACGTCCAGTTGGGGGTAATTCTTGCGTGCCCTCTCGGCCAGGCCCATGGCACCACCAGTGATGGGGCTCTCGGCAACGAGGACGATAGACGAATTCTTGCTTTTGCGGAAACCTCTGCTGATCAGCTCTTTCAGTTGGTCCACCTCGACGGAAATCTCAGGGATGATAGCCGCCTCGGCACCAGTGGCAATGGCGCCATTCAGGGCCAGAAAGCCTGACTCGCGTCCCATTACCTCGATGAAGAACAGGCGCTCGTGGCTGCTTGCGGTATCGCGGATGCGGTCCACGCACCACATGATGGTGTTCAGTGCCGTGTCATAGCCGATTGTGTGGTCGGTGCCTGCCAGGTCGTTGTCGATAGTGCCCGGCAGTCCCACGATGGGAAAATCAAACTCGCTGGCAAACAGGCGGGCACCGCTCAGTGAGCCGTCGCCACCGATGACTACCAGTGCGTCGATGCCATGCTTCTTGATGTTCTCATAGGCTTGCTGCCTGCCCTCCACCGTCTTGAACTCCTTGCAGCGGGCGGTCTTGAGGATGGTGCCGCCATGGTGCATGATGCTGGAAACACTCTGGGTCTGCAGGTCAACGATTTCATCTTCTACCAGGCCCCTGTAGCCGCGGTAGATGCCTTTTACCTTGAATCCGTTGTAAATCGCCGCACGTGTGACAGCGCGGATTGCCGCGTTCATGCCAGGGGCGTCGCCACCCGATGTCAATACGCCAATAGTCTTGATTGATGCCATATAACTCTTCTTTTTTGGTTTCTTAGTGCATGGCAAAGATAATGTTTTTTTTGCAACTGCACAATTGCACACAAAAAAAACGGTGGCTGCTCTCGCAGACACCGCTAAACCTTTGTTTTATTGCTTGCGTTTTTCTGGATTATGAATTTTTAAGGTTGGGCTTAAATAATCATTTAATCAACATTAACTACCATCAAAAGATTCTTTTTATCTATGTATTAATAGACCTCAGTATATTTTTGATTTGATATAAATCAAATACATATCATTAGGAGAATCCTTTTTTGCTTTTTTACGGTGCAAAATTACAGCCTTCTTGATAGTTGTTGTTATGAAATCGGTTGAAATGTATTTGTAAAAATGATATTTTTTTGACTTTGGATTTGTCAAAAAGTGACCTTCTTTGTGTGTAAATCACTGTTAAACAATAAAATAAAAATACAAATTCAAGCGAATTGAAAATCTGTTTTTTACCATTGCTTTGTAGTAAAAACCAGGGTTTGTATTATTGTGACTAACGGCATTGAACCAAGAGCGGCTCGCTTGACGGGATGGATTTGACGTATCCTGTGTCAAGCGAGCCGTGCTTGATGGTTGAGTTGTGTATATAGGCTATTTGGCCTCGGTGGTTATCAT
>JAEEGF011915267.1_pt1 | contig 16729 bp, 13 predicted proteins | sample 9134171 | NCBI WGS metagenome assembly JAEEGF01 (sample SAMN16246542, study PRJNA631951) | gut metagenome | biome: gut microbiome; feature: rumen; material: AP-attached | host: Bos | place: Iran: Karaj | collected 2018-10
GCTATTCAGCTTGGCGTTAACTGTAGTGTTGCCTGCCGAAACAAACTCTGCAAACCAGCATACGTCTTGTTCGTTGTTTAGTTGGTAGAACCCGTCCACAAGTTCACAGAATGCGTCATTTATGGCACCACAATTGATGCAATGCCAATCGCCATCCTCGAATTCGTGAGGCGGACGAACAGGCTCAACAGGATCGTTGGTATAAGAACCGCCTTCAATAGGTGTGCCATCGCAAAGCAGTTCACCTTGCAGATAGACTTGCAGGCTTGTGCTGAAAGGCATGGGATATGCGTCTGTGCCAATAGTCTGCCAGAAGACAATTTCGCCAGCCTTTTGGTTGATTGTGTAGGTCACCTTACCATTTGCGACATCTTCAACAGTAAAATCATGATCTACATACTGGAAAGACATCTCATTGAAAGCAAGGTCGTAGCAGTTTATACCCACGGATGCATCGCTTGAGTGACGGAACACGCCTCTTCCATTGCCATCAATACCATTGACAGTACCAAGGTTGATACAGTTCACGACGCGAGTGTTGGCGTTGTCACCCAACCAACCGGAGATGCCACCAGACTCACCATCGCCAGTAGAAGTAATCGTGCCTGTGTTGACACAGTTTGAAATCTTCCAGATAGGATGAGTGCTGGAACTGCCGCCAGTGATGCCGCCTGCATTCTTGCTGGGAGTATTGATTTCGGCCTCGTTCACACAGTTCATGATGACAATCTCCTTCGCATTGTTCTGACCTGTACCTGTAATGCCACCAGTACGCAAGCCGCCAGTAATAGAACAGCTTTTGTCGATGATGAGATTCTTGATGACTGTGCCCTCGCCGCGAGTGTTCGGGTTGCCACGAAGGGAGCCGAAGAAGCCTTGCATCTCACTGTCGGGACGGTTGATAATCATGTTCTTAATGCGATGTCCCTGACCGTCGAACGTTGCATTGTACTTTCTGCCGTTAGTGGGGCCAATAGGGCTGTGCAGATTCTCGATGTTCTCGAAGTCGATGTCGTTCATCAACTTACAGTCCAAGTCGATAATATTGTTGGCGACTTGTTGTGAAATCCATTCCACATTGCCCGCATTGTAGAGCATGTAGAAGCCATCTTCACCCTGTTGCGGACGCTCGAAGTGTTCATCGCAATCGTCGTGCATCGTACAGATACCGTTCACGTATCCGTGATCATCGGCAAAAGCAGTCGATCCCACAAGCCACATAAGGCCGAGGATGGCGAGAGAGGTAATTTTTCTCATTGCATTTGTTGATTAATAATTAATAAATATTAAATATATAATGTGTGATTTTATTCGTTGTGAAAAAAGTATATCAATACATACATTCTCCGTCACAAAAGTACAAATATTTATTGATACATTGATTATTTTTGACCAAATATTTTATAAAAATAATACTTTTTACACATATTTGGTACTTAAAACAGGGAATACGGGCAATCTGGATGTGATAAAATGTTCAATTTGATGCAAGTTGATGGTAAACGTCAAGTGTGACGATGGCAAACATCTAGTGTGACGATTACGATTTACTAGTGTGACGTTTGCATTTTACTAGTGTGACGTTTGCAATTTACTAGTGTGACGTTTGAAAAGTTGACTGGGGGGCGGACAAAAACTTCAGGTTTGAAGCGGGGGAAAAAAGAAAGCGCCAGACTGTTTGTCTAACGCTTTCTTTTTGTGGTGTCACCAGGAATCGAACCGGGGACACAAGGATTTTCAGTCCTTTGCTCTACCAACTGAGCTATGACACCTTTCCGTTTTTGCGAGTGCAAAGGTAAGCCAAAAATCTGAACCCTGCAAGCATTTCCCTAAAAAAAATGGCAGAAAAGGCGTATTTTCCTGTAAAAAGCCTTGTCGTGTCCAGTTTTATTCGTACCTTTGCACCGGTTTTAGCCTTTGGGCTTCACCTTCGTTTTCTCGCCAAGACAGATTCGAGACGCGTTTCGACCTGCTTTTGGGGTACAAAGAAAACATTCGGAAAGTAGCGCAGTTGGTAGCGTACCACGTTCGGGACGTGGGGGTCGGGAGTTCGAGTCTCCTCTTTCCGACAAATCTCTTCAATGGAAAACTGGTTTGCGATGCGCGTCACATATCGGCGCGAAATGAAGGTTAAGGCGGAAATGGATGAGCTTGGAGTTCCGGCTTTTGTTCCCATGCGTCGCATCATCCAGCAAGGCCGTCGCCTGAAAAACGCCTTGGAACCAGCCATACACAATCTCATTTTCATTCATGCGAGCGAGGAAAAGGTGCAGGCCCTGAAGAGGTCGCGCCCAGAACTGCAATACATGATGCGCCAAATGAATGGCAAAATGGAGAAAATCATCGTCCCGGAACGACAGATGAACGATTTCATGAAGGTCTGCACCACAAGTCCCGATTTCATAGAAATTGTGCCAGCAGAAGGAATTCGGCTCAAACCCGGACAAGAAGTAATGGTGGTTAGCGGTCCTCTTCAAGGCATTCGCGGGTACTTCCAACGTATCGGCGGTCATCGGGCACGCCGTCTCATTGTCAGCATTCCTGGCGCTTGTTCCGCCACAATACAGGTCAATGCAGAAGAGGTGACGCCTATTCCTTGACTATGGAAGTGCATTCGTGACGCAGTCCGCTGCTTTTCCTGAGATAAGCCTTTGCGACACCGAAACGAAGGAACATGTCGAGACGAACCGGGATGTGATTCTCATCGTCGGAGATATAAAAGGTGATGATTTCCTTTTCCTTGCCTCCGGGATATTCCACGAACGAGAAAACAAGGCAACGATATGTGATGCCGGTACTCTTCATCTTGAAGTTCTCGCGACCGCGACAAATGAGCGTAATGTCCTCAACCTTGTGACCGTCTGCCATGGGCAAGCGCAACTTCTCGCCTTTCTTCATGTTGTCAACCTTGAGAGAACGGGCTCGCAACAACAGGCTCATCATATCGTAGAGACATTTGGGGCTGTCGTACGTTTTCTCTGTCACCACGCCATCACGATTCTGGAAGCGTTGACGGAGATGCGTCTTTCCATTCGGATAGGAATACCACACTTCATCCACATAATAACGCCCACCCTCGTTTGCTCCTTTCTTGTAATACAACGGCGTCATATCCTCGGTTATGATGCTCTGCATGGTGTCGCGCATCAGGAAGAAACGGTCTAGTCGAGTGCTGGTCCGGGTAATGAGATGAGTCTTGAAGGCAGGTTTCCCCTCCCACTTTGTCTGCGTGATACTCATCGTGGCCGACCCTGCACTGACCCACACAAACTTCCAATTGAAGAAAAGGTCGTAAGTCAATTCCTCGCCAGAGCGAAAGGCAGTATTCTCGGCCGAACATTGTGCCCAAGTCTTTACGGTAAGGGCTAGAGCGACAAACAGCAGGACTATAAACCGTTTAGCATTCATTTCCGTTTCTCTTGTTGTTTCTTGAGTTCACGCTCTTTGTTGCGCTCCTTGACTTTCTTCTCCTTGTCTGGCTTCTGTTTGGTAATCTCCAAAGGTTTCTGCCCTATTCGAGGGATATCATAAGGTGCCCAATCCTGCTCTACATCCCACTTTGCCTTAATACGAATAGGCTTCGGGAAATAGAAGACCTGTTCCGGCTGAACGCCTTTATCATACTCGCCCGTATCCCACACGCCATCTTCATCGTCATCAATAAAGCAACGCATATAGTAGTCGCCGGGTTTTAAGAAAAAGAAGTCGACACGTCCTTCAGGTCCGGTAGGAAGTTCAGCTACGCTTTTGTCGGCCTTGCTTAGGAGTTGGACGATAGCCTGAGATGGCTTTGGAAGTATCAGACGAACAAAAAGCGAACCGTACTCATCATCACTCCTGACAGTAAACTCGTTTCTGATTGCCTTGCAAGGATAGCCCATAACACCTACGATGGCAGCACTATCAATAGTGAACTTATACTGGCACTTCTGCTCCCATTCCGCATAAAGCGTGTAGGACTTCACATCACGGTCCGGCAAAAAAAGGAAGGGTTCCGGTATCCAAAGGCTGTCTTGCTTCTTGTAGAAATGCATACGCGTAGTGTCAGCACTCGCTATCGGCTGCTTCGCGACGTAACGAACATTCTGATTCGGATCAAGAGTACCTGTGGGTTTTGCCGAAATATCCAAGAAAACTATCTCGTATGGGTTGTCTTCTTTCGGCAAAGGCTCCTTTGATTTCTTCATTCGCTTCTCACGCTGCTTATGCCATTCCTGTATGTTTTTCTGTTTTTCCTTCAGAATCTTTTCCCAAGTCACTTTTGGCGCTTCCTCGATTAACTCTGTATGAGGCTGCAAAACGCCCAGCGTATCAGTCTCAAGGAATGTGAGTTCAAACTTGATTGTGTCTTCTCGGTGCGTAAAAGCAGTATCGGTAATCCAATATGTAATGGTGTCGTTGTACAACGAAGCATCTGCAACAAGACACTTCTCATCGAAATTGATGCCTTTGATAATTGGTAATGAGTCAGCCGGAGCTGTAAAGAAAAGTTTTATGACGTCTGGGTTGGGACGTTCCTTCTTGAGAAGATGCTGGTCCTGTCCTGCCTCGAGGAATGCATTAAGCACCAAGTCGTCGGGATAGTAATGAACGTATGGAATAACACGGATGGAATCGTAATGCGTGGAGTCACGCCAGATCGTATCCATACGCACATCCCATTTGCAGGAAGTCGTGAAGGTATCCTGCAGAAAGGCAACGCGTTCACTTTTCTGAGAAAAGAGGTAATCTCCGTCCTTATCCTCAAGAGCAAAGGCGCGATACTTTCCCGGCTTGACGCCTTTTATGCTGAATCTTCCAGAACCATTAGTGCGGGAAACACGGCTAAAAGGCTGTTTTCGAAGTATGGAGTCGTTAAATAGGGAATCCAAAGGGTAGAGACCGACAAGCATTCCTTTGATGGGTTCCATGTTCTCGGCACTAAGTACTGCACCGGACACTTCCATCGTATCTATTTCACCACCTGTACTGAAGCTATAGGTATAGTGTCCCATCGGATTGCCCTCATTGTTGTCAACAATGGCATCACTGAAGTCGATGGTATAGGTTGTATTCGCACGCAACGAATCATAAAGCGTAATCTTTATGCTCTTTCCGTCAGCACGAATGTTGGCAGGCTCTATCTGAGGTGGAGAAACGATGACCTTCTCGTTGGCATTCTCCAGTTTGATGAACTCATCAAAGTGAATTTGCATCTTGCGAGCAGCAACGCCGACAGAACGGTCCAAAGGAGAAGACGACACAACTTTAGGCGGTATTTCGTCATAGATTCCGCCATCTGGAGAACCTATACTTGCACAAGCTGCCATGAGGAGCAATGCCAAACCTGCAAAGATGTGCTTCGTCTTCATCAGTCTTTAGCTGTTAAGTGCCAACACTTGCTCTATGATGTCGCGATTGTTGCAAAGGCGAGGCACTTTGTGTTGTCCGCCAAGTTTGCCTTTCTGCTTAAGCCAGTCGTTGAAAACGCCAGGACGGGCTTTGATGAGTTCGAGCCTTTGAAGCGTGATGTCCTTGTATCGCTTTGCCTCGTAATCGGAGTTTATCTGCTGAAGGCTCTCGTCGAGAATGCGCGCGAACTCATCTATATTATCAGGTTCGCGACTGAACTCAACAATCCATTGATGGCGGCACTTTCCGTCGGCATCCATGAAGACGGGTGCTGCCGTGTATTCCAGCACCTCCGCTCCTGTTTGCTTACATGCTTCTGCCAATCCCTTCTCGGCATTATCGACAATGAGTTCTTCGCCGAAAGCATTGATGAACGACTTTGTACGGCCTGTAATGACGAACTTGTAGGGATTCTTCTCCGTGAAGCGAATCATGTCGCCGATGATGTAACGCCAAAGTCCGCTTGATGTGGAGATGACCATCGCATAGTTGCGACCTGTCTCAACTCCCCAAAGAGGCACAACCGTCGGCTCTTCCTTGTCGAACTCATCCATCGGAATGAACTCGTAGAAGACGCCATAGTCAATCATCAGACTCATTGCCGAGTCCGTTGGATCGTCCTGCAAACCGAAGAAACCTTCCGAGGCATTGTATGTCTCCATATAGTGCATGCCGTGCGAGGTAATGAGACGCTCGTATTGTCCGCGATAAGGCGTGAAAGCGACACCACCATGGAAGAAGACTTCCAAGTTTGGCCAAACTTCATTGAGGTATTGCTTGCCGCTGAGTTCCATGACTCTGTTGAGGACAGAAAGCATCCAAGAAGGTACGCCGCTCAGGTTGGTGACGTTCTGCTTCATAGCCTCCCTGGCAATGCGGTCGCGCTTCACTTCAAAGTCGCTGAGCAAAGCCGTAGCTTTCTTGGGCACACGCACAAGGTTGACGAGCGGATTGATGTTCTCGATGAGGATGGCACTGAGGTCGCCCACAAGACTGTCTGGCAAGTTATAGTTCGGGGCATGACTGCCGCCAAGAATCAACGCCTTGCCGTCAAAGACACGACTCTTCGGATTGTTGCGCAAGTACCATACAACTGCATCCGTTCCGCCTGCATAATGTGTGTCGTGCAAGCCATCACTAGAGACAGGAATGAACTTGCTCTTGTCGTTTGTCGTGCCGCTCGACTTAGCATACCATTTCACTCTTCCGGGCCAAAGCACATCTTTCTCGCCATGCCTCATACGGTCGATGTATCCTTTCAGCTCTTCATAAGTATTGAGAGGCGTTTGACGGGCAAAGTCCTCATAGCTGAGGTTCTTGCTGAAACCGTAAGCCCTGCCCCATTCCGTCTCGGCCGCTTTGCCAAGCAGACGTTTGAGGACACCTCTCTGCAAAGCCTCCGCCTCGGTCTGATAAAGGTCGAGTTTGTGAAGGCGAGGAGTGAAGATGGGGCGTATGATATTAGTCAGCGACATGTTTATTGTTTATTATTTCGTCGTGCAACTTTCGGTCGTGCTTGAGGCGATGCAAGGCGTTGCGGCTTGCTTTCTGATGACTTTCCTTCTTCGAATAGCCTTTGCCGCGAGCGCATTCGTGGCCGTTGATGGCAACCTTTGTATTGAAGAGTGGCGAACCGTCTTCCGCCTTTGTCTCGTCGAGGAGGATGTACTCCAGAGAGACCTTATGTTTCTGACACCATTCCAGCAGCTTGCTCTTGAAGTTCACTTCCTGATAGGCCAGCTTGTCGATGTCTATGAGGCGATGCATTATCTTCTTGCGGATGAAGGTCTTGCAATGACCGTAACCCCTGTCAAGATAGATGGCACCGATGAGGGCTTCGAAAGCGTTGCCGGCAAGGTAGCTGTTGTGCGTCTTGTTGTGTTCGTTCTGACGGATAAGCTTGTCGAGTCCTATTTCCGTCGCCAGCCTTCCGAGCGATTCTCGCTGCACAATCTTGCTTCTGGTATTGGTGAGGAAGCCTTCTCGCTTTTTAGGGAAATGGTGGAAGACTATCTCGCCTACGACCGCATCGAGCACGGCATCGCCAAGGAACTCGAGCCGCTCGTTGTTGAGAGGCGTGCCACTCTTGGCTTGAGCGAGCATCGACTTGTGCATCAAGGCTTCCTGATAGAGGCTTATCTTATGCGGGTAGAAGCCCAGCATATCACGAAAAGCGCGACAAAGTTCCCTATCCTTGCGGAAAGGTAACCTTATCGCGTCTATCAGGTTTTCGGCTGACACGGCCTTATCCTGCGTATTTCTTAAAGATAACGCAGGCGTTATGACCTCCGAAGCCAAAGGTATTGCTCAGGGCAGCCCTTACGGTGCGCTTCTGTGCCTGGCCGAAGGTAAAGTTCAACTTATAGTCAATCTCGGGGTCTTCGTCGCCGTCTTCATGGTTGATGGTGGGCGGGACGATGTCCTCCTTGACTGCCATCACGCTTGCCATTGCCTCGATTGCTCCGGCTGCACCAAGGAGATGACCTGTCATCGACTTTGTGCTGCTGATGTTGAGCTCGTAGGCATGCTCTCCGAAGACTGCAAGGATGGCCTTGCACTCGCTGATGTCGCCGACGGGAGTCGATGTGCCGTGCACATTGATGTAGTCGATGTCGGCTGGCTTCATGGCTGCATCCTCGAGGGCATTCTCCATGACGAGTTTTGCGCCGAGACCTTCGGGGTGCGATGCGGTGATGTGGTGAGCGTCGGCACTCATGCCTGCACCCGCCATCTCTGCATATATCTTCGCACCGCGAGCCTTTGCATGCTCCAGTTCTTCAAGTACGAGGACTGCACTGCCTTCCGCCATCACGAAGCCGTCGCGACTTGCGCTGAAGGGACGACTTGCCTTTTGGGGTTCGTCGTTGCGTGTGCTGAGGGCGTGCATAGCTGTGAAGCCACCCACACCTGCTGCCGTGATGGCTGCTTCGGCACCGCCACTTACGATGACGTCGGCCTTACCCAGACGGATGAGGTTGAAGGCGTCGGCAAGCGCGTTGGTCGAAGATGCACAAGCACTCGAGGTGATGTAGTTGGGGCCGTGGAAGCCGTACTTGATGCTGATGTGGCCGGCACAGATGTCGGCTATCATCTTAGGCACAAAGAAGGGATTGAACTTAGGACCGATGGTGTCGGCAGTCTTGGCATAAGCTGACACTTCCTCCTCGTAGGTTTTCATGCCGCCGATACCGACGCCAAAGATGACACCTACACGGTTCTTGTCGACCTGCTCTATGTCCATAGCGCTGTCTTCCACGGCCATGATGGCTGCAGAGAGCGCGTACTGGCAATAGGGGTCCATCTTGCGAGCCTCTTTCCTGTCGATGAACTGTTCAGGATTGAAGTCCTTCACCTCGCAAGCAAACTGTGCCTTGAACTTGGATGCGTCGAAATGTGTGATAGGAGCAGCACCGCTCACGCCCTTAAGCATGTTCTGCCACGTCTCGGCGGCAGTGTTGCCCAAAGGAGTGACGGCACCGATACCTGTCACTACAACTCTTTTCAGTTCCATTTAATCTAATTCATAATTGTTAATTCATAATTCATAATTAAAACTGCAAGCCAATAGCAGGTTGCGATGAAAGGCAATTATGAATTGTGAATTGTGAATTGTGAATTGCTTTCTTACTTATTTGCCTTGATGAATTCGATGGCATCAGCAACGGTAGAGATCTTCTCTGCCTTGTCGTCGGGAATAGTGATCTCGAAAGCCTTCTCGAACTCCATAATCAGTTCTACGGTGTCCAGAGAGTCTGCACCGAGGTCGTTTGTGAATGATGCTTCGGGAGTAACGTCTGCTTCATCAACGCCCAACTTGTCAACGATAATCTCTTTTACTTTTGCTTCAATTTCTGACATAACTTTATCTTTTGGTTATCAATAAATTTTATACTCTCTTTTTATTTCGCGGTGCAAAGTAAAGACATTTTGCGCAAATATGCAATACTTTGGCTTAAAAACATGCCGAAATGTGCACATTTTAACTTTTATTGTGCACAAATCGGGGGTTATGAGCAATAATGAAAGGCAGGATTGCCCGTAATATACATTATTATATATAGAGACATTTCTTTCGGGCAAATGAAGAATTTTCAATATTCGATTTCCGATTTTCAATATTATTTCGTACCTTTGCCCTCACTATGCTACAGTTTGCCGACGTCATACTTCCGTTGCCTTTGCAGGGCGCTTTCACCTACGCTTTGCCGCCCGAACCGGCTGCTCAGCCGCAAGTGGGGAGCCGCGTAATTGTGCCGTTCGGGAGCAGGAAATTCTATACGGCAATAGTGGTCCGCCTGCACGACGAAACGCCCCCCTACTCCACCAAACCCATCTCGGAAGTGCTCGACGAAAAGCCCATCATACTTCCCGAACAATTGCGTTTATGGAAATGGCTTGCCGACTATTATCTCTGCACGCTGGGCGATGTATTCAAGGCCGCGTTGCCTTCGGGCTTGAAGCTGGAGAGCGAGAGCACCATTCTGCTGAACGAGGGATGGGAAGCCGAATCGCCCCTCTCGCCAAACGAAGAAAAAATATGGCGGGCCCTTGGCAAAAAGTCTGAGCAAACCCTGTTGAGTCTGCAGAAAGAGACAGGCGTCAAAAGCATCCTGCCTGCCGTGAAAAACCTCCTCGAGAAGGGGGCTGTGAGGATGAAGGAGGAAATACGTCGCACATATAAGCCGAAGACCGTAACTTGTGTGCGGCTTGCTGAAACCTACCACGACGAGACACACCTTCACGAGGCACTCGACGGCTTGCGCCGCTCCCCTCGGCAAGAGGCTTTGCTGACTTGCTTTCTTGGGCTCGAGCCCGGCATCGAAAAGTCTTTGCTGCTGAAAGAAGCGAACTGCTCGGACGCCATCTTGCGCGAACTGTGCCAGAAAGGCATTCTCGAGACTTACGCCAAACCCGTGGAAAGGGCAAAGTCGGCCCATCAGGAAGCAGGTGCCTCGCCCCTGACTCCCGTCCAACAAAAAGCGATGGAGAGCATCGAGGAACAATGGCGGACACACAACGTCTGCCTCCTTCACGGCGTCACTAGCAGCGGCAAGACGGAAATCTATATCCATCTTATGCAGAAGGCAATCGAAGAGGGGAAGCAGGTTCTGTTCATGCTGCCCGAGATAGTCCTGACCGCCCAACTGACGGAACGGCTTCGTCGCGTCTTCGGTTCCCGAATGGGCGTCTATCATTCCCGCTATCCCGACAACGAGAGGGTCGAACTTTACCAGAAGATGCTTAGCGACAAGCCCTACGACATCGTGGTTGGCGTGCGGAGCAGCCTCTTCCTTCCCTTTCGGAATCTGGGCCTTCTCATCATCGACGAAGAGCATGAAACGTCTTTCAAACAACAGGACCCTGCGCCTCGCTACCACGCGCGTAACGCCGCCCTGGTGCTTGCAAAACAGGCAGGAGCGAAAGCCTTGCTGGGCTCTGCCACGCCGAGCTTGGAATCGTACCACAACGCCCTCATCGGCAAGTATGGACTCGTCACCCTGAAGACGCGCTTTGCAGGCATGCAATTGCCGAATATCGAGGTCATCGACGTGCAGGAAATGCGCAGAAAGAAGTTGATGAGCAGTTTCTTCTCGCCCCAATTGTTGGGCCGTATCCGCAAGGCTCTGGAGCAGAAGCAGCAGGTCATCCTCTTCCAGAACCGCAGGGGCTATGCTCCCGTGCTGGAGTGCAAGGCTTGCGGATGGACGCCGCGATGCCAGAGTTGCGATGTCAGCCTGACTGTCCATCGCGGTTTCAGGCAAATGGTTTGCCACTATTGCGGCAAGGCCTACAACATTCCGCAGATGTGTCCGAACTGCGAGAGCACCGAACTGTCCAGCCGAGGATACGGGACGGAGCGCATCGAAGAGCAGTTGCAGGCCCTCCTGCCCGAAGCGCGCATCGCGCGGATGGACCTCGACACGACGCGTTCAAGGCAGAACTACGAGCAGATTCTGCACGATTTCGAGGACGGAAAGACGGACATCCTGATTGGCACGCAGATGGTGACGAAGGGTCTCGACTTCGACCGCGTCAGCCTGGTTGGCATCCTTTCCGCCGATACGATGCTCGCCCAACCCGATTTCCGCAGCTATGAAAGGGCTTTCCAACTTATGGAGCAAGTTGCAGGCAGGGCGGGCAGAAAAGGCGCTGTCGGTCATGTCGTCTTGCAGACGCGCGATGCGGGTAATGCGATTGTCCGCCAGGTGGTGAATCACGACTACGAGGGCATGTATGCCGAGCAGGCCGAGGAGCGCGAGCTGTTCCGTTACCCACCTTTCTGCCGCGTCATCTTCATCTATCTGAAGCATCGCGACGAGAAGGTTGTGGAGCGTCTTTCCGCCGACTTTGCGCAGCTGCTGAGGCAGGTCTTCGGCGAGCGCGTGCTTGGTCCCGACACCCCTCCAGTCGGTCGCGTCCAGCAGATGCACATCCGCAAGCTGATTCTGAAGATGGAGCTGTCGGCTCCGATGTCGGCCGTTCGCGAGCGGTTGCTTGCGCTACAGGAACAGGTTCTGCAGATGCCTGGCTATCATTCGGCGCAAGTCTATTACGATGTGGATTGAGGTCTCCGCCCGAGAATCGTCTCTTTCTTTTTCAGTAAGTCAATTTTCCTTTTTGGGATAGGGATGCGCCGCTGCGTGTCCCCATTCATATATGGTGTTCCGCGAAGGGAATCGTCACGTTTGACGTTTGCATTTAACTAGTGTGACGTTTGCGATTAACTAGTGTGTCGTTTGCGATTAACTAGTGTGTCGTTTGGCATCGTCACGGCTTGTGTCAGCTTTCATATTACAAAGGTACGACCTTTTCAAAGACCGTTGAAAACTTCTGAAAACTTGTGAAAAGATTAGCAAAGATTTTCTTGCAAAAGTCGGAAAAATTTCGTAAATTTGCATTATGAAAAGCGCATACAAAAACGAGTTGGCAGAAGCTGCCGGAGTGAGTTACACAACCTTTTATCGCTGGCTTAGCAGCAAACGTGACGTCCTGGCTGGTTTCGGAGTGAAACCCACCACAAAGATGCTGCCTCCAAAAGCAGTGGAGTGGATATGCCATGAATACGGCATCGATTTCCCCGGGGCTGCATGAGGGGGTGAAAACTACATATCTGCCCAAAACTACGTAGTTTTAAAATGTGTAGTTAACTTGGACTTCTGAGGTCTATTATTATATATATAATAATAGAATTTTCTTTCCAGTGTTGGCTACATATTTTTTTGATATGTAGGTAGCCAATTATGTAGTTTTCTAATGTTAACGGACATTAAGGAATGTTAAATGCTCGGGCTCAGCGCAACCCTATCTGCCTCTGCCAGAAGAACTTAGGCAGAATAGAGTAACAAAGTAACAAAATAACAAAAATAACAAGCAAAAAAACTGATGAGCTGGTTCCTTATTATATAATTAAGGAAATATTAATTACTTATTATTATAATAATATATAGCCGACGCTTTTCTCTCAAAAATGTTTGTTACTTTTGTTACTTATGTTACGAATGTTTATCAAGACCATGCCTCTGCAACTTCCTATCTGCCTCTGCCAGAAGAACTTAACCAGACAAAATCACAAAATCACAAATGTCACAAGCAAAAAAAAGAGATGTGCAGTTTCGCTATATATATCAATAATTACATATATTATTAATTATAAAGTAATATATAGCCGACGCTTTTCTCTCAAAATTGGAAGTGATTTTTGTGATTTTTGTGACGGAGTTTCACAACGAGACAGGCGCGAACACTGCAAAGGTGCAAAAAACGCCCATTTCATCGAGAATTTTGAACTTCCCCCACCTATGCCTCCACTAAAAAAGATTGCATTTTTTGCCCGAAGAAGCGCCGAATATGGATTATTTTTCGTAAATTTGAGGGCGAAATACTAACTTTTAGCAACTATGAAACACCTGAAAACTACACTACTCAACCTCTTCGGAACAATCATTCTGCTGTTTTCAACCGCACATTCCCATGCTGCGGACTGGCTTTTCAAGAACGGCGAGAGCAAATACCAGATTGTCGTGGCCGCCGAAGCCTCAATTTCGGAAAAAACGGCCGCCAACGAGCTGCAAAAGTACATCGAACAGATGAGCGGAGCGAAATTGCCCCTCGTGGCTGTGCCCGAAAAAGGCAAACCGTGCATCTATGTCGGCTACAACGAACGGGTTGCAACCCTGACTGGCGCCAGAAAACCGAGGACCAACGACGAGAATTTCACCTATCGCACCGTCGGACACGACTTGCTCATCTGGGGCGGGCCTCAACGCGGCACCATGTACGGCGTCTTCTCTTTCCTGGAAAACGAAATGGGTATACATTGGTTCACGCCCAGTTGCACGCTCGTACCTAAATACAACAGTTGGAAGCTGCGCAAACTGAACCACCAGGAAAGCCCCTTCCTGGGCTATCGTTACAGCAACTACTATGTGGCAAACGATGCCAAATGGAGCGCTCACACCTACGAAAACATGAAGTGGAGCCCCAAAACGAACGAATATGGCAACATCGAGGCATATTGGGGCGCCCATACGATGGGTGAGTTCGTCACCACAAGGGAGTTCTTCGCCGAGCACCCCGAATATTTCTGCCTTCGCGACGGCAAACGCTATGGCGGTTACGGACAGCTCTGCCTCTCGAACCCCGACGTCCTGGAAATATGCAAGACGCGACTGCTGCAATTCATGCGCGGCAACCCCACTTACCGCATCTACAGCCTCTCGCAGAACGACAATTTCCTGTTCTGCCAATGCGAGAAGTGCAAGGCCATCGAGGACCAATACGGAGGGCATTCTGGCATCATCGTCTGGTTCGTCAACCAGGTGGCCGATGCCGTGAAGCAGGAGTTTCCCGACAAGTTCGTGGGCACCTTCGCCTACCAGTATTCGCGTAGGCCGCCCACAAACATCAAGCCTCGCGAAAACGTCGTCATACGCCTTTGCAGCATAGAATGCTGCTTCGCCCATCCCCTCGATGCAGGCTGTCCGCAAAACGAGAAATTCATGAGCGACCTGAAGGGCTGGGCCGAGTTGGCGCCGCACCTCTTCATCTGGGACTACATCGTCGATTATGCCCAATACATCGCGCCTTGGCCGAACTTCCAAGTCCTCGGCCCGAACATCAAGGTCTTCGGCAACAACAAAGCCATCGGCATCTTCGAGGAGGCGCAATATCAGTCGGCCGGAGCCGAGTTCGACGAGATGAAGGCCTGGACGGTCAACCAACTGCTCTGGAACCCGAATCAGGACGTCGATTCGCTCGTCAACATCTTCGTGAAGGGCTACTACGGCAAGGCCGCGCCCTACATCAAGGAATACTACGACCTCTGCCAAAGCCTCGTCAAGCCCGACGTTCACTACGGCATCTACATCCGCGAGAACCACGAGATCTACAGCGACGACTTCATCCGGAAAGCCTTCGCCATCCTCGACAAAGCAAAAGCAGCTGCCCAGACGGAGTGGCTTCGTGAACAAGTGGACCGCGTCAGGATGCAACCCCTCTACCTGCACTGCATGCGCCACAAAGCCGCTTCCCTGCAGGACGGTACTTGGGAAGAGCTGAAGCAGTTGATGCTGAAACACAAGGCCATGCACCGCGAAGGACAGCGGCAAGCAGGGTTCTTCACCTGGTTCGAACAGGAAGCGAGGAAAGATTGAAAATTGAAGATTGAAGATTAAAACCTGAATAAGTAATTTTGCGGTTTCAAATTTATTTTGTAAATTTGTGCCCTGAAACGATTAATCTACAAGACTTATGTTTTCCGGAATAATAGAAGCGATGGCGCGAGTGGTCGCCATCGAGCATGAGCAGGACAACGTCCATCTGACCCTCACCTGCCCCTTCGTGGAGGAACTCGGCATCGACCAAAGCATCGCCCACAACGGCGTTTGCCTGACAGTCGTGCGCCTCGAAGGCAACACATATACCGTAACCGCCATGCGCGAGACTTTGGAGCGCAGCAACCTTGGACTGCTCCGGGTGGGCGACGAGGTGAACGTGGAGCGCTCGATGCTGATGAACGGCCGTCTGGACGGCCATATCGTGCAGGGCCACGTTGACCAGACTGCCGTCTGCATCGCCGTCGAGGACCAGCAGGGCAGCCATCAATACACCTTCAAGTACGAGAGCACGAAGGAGATGGTCAAGCACGGCTATTTCACCGTCGACAAGGGTAGCGTAACCGTCAACGGTGTCAGCCTTACCGTTTGCCGCCCCACAGCCGACACCTTCCAGGTCTGCATCATCCCCTACACCTTCGACAACACCAACTTCCACGCCATCAAGCCCGGAACCGTCGTCAACATCGAGTTCGACATCATCGGGAAATACATTGCGCGAATGCACGAAATTCAAAATCAATAAATTCAAAAATCAAATATGAAAAGGGCCTCTTTCTTTCTAATTCTCTTATTCTCTGCATTCCTCAATGTTCAGGCAGGAAAGCACATCTCCATCTGGCCGAAAGGCAAAATGCCCGACAATCAGCCTCAACAAATTGCGGCCATGACGGCCGAAGTCAACGCCGAAGGCTTCAACCCCGACAAGGCCAGAATGCCCTACCTGGAATGGATGGAGAAACCTCAGACACCAAACGGCTGCTGCATGATTCTCATCTCGGGCGGCGGCTACAACAACACTTGTGACAACAGCCTCATCTCGCTTTGGACGAAGCGCTTCACGGAACTCGGTTTCCAATGCGTCAACTTCGTCTATCGGACCCCTCGCCCCGCAGGCCTGCCCATCTACAAAACGGCTTGGGAAGACGGACAAAGAGCGGTCCGAATGGTTCGCAGCGAGGCAAAGAAGCGCGGCTTCGACCCCGAAAAGATTGGCACAATCAGCATGTCGGCAGGCTCGCATCTGGCACTCTTGCTCGCCACAAGTTCGCAAACACCTGCTTACGCTCGCGTTGACAACCTCGACGATGTGCCTTGTCATGTGAACTTCGCCATCGTCAACGCCCCCGCATACGCCCTTTCCGACAGCGAAGGCGGCACACCGAACGTGCGCCTCGGCTATGGTCCCGACGTCAAGCTCGATACCATCTTCCACTTCGACGAAAAGACCTGTCCCATGAGTCTGCATCACGGCGGCAACGACCCCTACAGCCCCAATGCCTCGACACAAGTCTTCCGCCAGCTCCGCAAGAGGAAGATTCCCGCAGAACTGCATCTCTATCCGGGCAAAGGACACGGAGCCTTCGGCCTGGAGCGAGGCATAGAGTTCCTCACACAGATGGGGCTGCTCGGTCCCATTCAGCCCGAGGTGGATATCATGAAGCGCTTCGACAACGACAACGACCGCGCCAAGTACGTCAAAGAGGAAATATGGCCCACCAACC
>JAEEGF010584883.1_pt1 | contig 16725 bp, 14 predicted proteins | sample 9134171 | NCBI WGS metagenome assembly JAEEGF01 (sample SAMN16246542, study PRJNA631951) | gut metagenome | biome: gut microbiome; feature: rumen; material: AP-attached | host: Bos | place: Iran: Karaj | collected 2018-10
TGTCCAGATATTCGTCGCTCAGCGCCGTTCCGTCCGCGCTTAACTGGATCTGCTTGCGCCGCGTCGCCTTGGCCACGTTTTCGATCAGCGTGCCGGCCGCGTCGCGCACGGAGGCGGAGCCCGCGAATACCGGCGTGATGAAGGTGTTCTCCATGTTGTCGATGACCATCTGCGAGCAGGCGATCTTCACGTCGTAGTAGGTGTCGTTGTCCTCTCCGGCCCGGGCGATATAATCCAGATACTCCGCCGACTGCTGCGCCTTGTAAGTCACCGGCACGTAGCCCTCGGTCTTGGCGTAGGCCACCTGCACCTCGTTGGTCATGAGGTACTGGGCAAAGAGCCAGGAAGCCAGGACCTCCTGCGGATCCGCCTTATTGAAGATGCACAGGGACGGGCCCTGGGAGATCATCTGCGGGTTTTCGGGATCGAACTGCGGCACTGAGCGCACCACGGTCTCAAATTCGGCCACGTCTTCTGCGTGAATATCCAGCAGCGGCGCCCTGGAGCCCAGCCAGGTCGCGCCGGCGGTCGAATCGATGGCGAAGAGGCAGCGGCCCGCGTTGAAGAAGTTGCCCGGGTAGCTGTCGATCTTGAAGGTCGAGAAGGCGCGCGTCAAGACGTGCTCGTAGATCGTGTACAGAAGCTCCTTCGTCGTGTCGTTGAAGAGCTTCACCTCGCCGCTCTCCTCCGCGTAGCCGGCGCCCTTCTGCCTTAACATCTGGATCATCATGTTGTCCGTGGACTTGTAGATGAAGGGGATCATGATCTTCTGGCCGTTGGACTTAAAGACGTCGCCGTCCTTTTCCATGGCCTTTTCGGAGACCTCCCAGATCCAGTCCCAGGTCACGACGTCCGGGATCGTATAGCCCATCCGCTCCACGTAGGTCTTGTTGATGTAGAGCGCCTCGGAGGAGCGCATGAAGGGCAGATCGTACTGGTGGCCGGAAAAATATCCCTCTTCCAGGAATTTGCCGATCATCTCGCCCTGGTCCGGTCCGTCAAAGAGCAGCTTGGCGCCGCCGAAGCCGTAATCCGGATCGTTCATGTAGTCGTCCAGCGCCACCACCATGTCGCGGCCCTTTAAGTACGTCGCGATGTGGTCCGGGTAGGAAATGCAGACGTTGGGCGTGGTATTCGTCGCGATATTCGTGATGACGTCCTGATAGATCTTGCCGTAGTCCGAGTAGAAGCGGATCTCCACGGTCACGTTCGGATACAGGGCCTCAAAGTCCTCTTTGGCCTTGTTGTAGATCTTGATCTGCGTCGGGTTGGAGTCGTTCTTCGCCCAGAATTCGATCTTGATCTTCTTCGCCGTGTCAAATTCGATGCCGAGGCCGGGCGCTTTTGTCTCAGCCGGCTGCGTCTCATCCGGCGAAGCCGAAGGATCCTGCGTCTGTCCCTCCGTGGAGGCAGCCGCCGTTTCCGTCGGCGCGGCCGTGGTCTCGCGGCCGGCGATCTGTCCGTGGCAGGCCGAAAGCATCACGGTAAAGGCGCACAGAAGCGCCAGAAGGCCGGAAACACTTCTCTTTTTCATCCCTTGGTCCCTCCTCTCGAAACGCCTTCCATGATCTTCTTGTGGAAGATCAGGAACAGGACCACCAGCGGCACGGAGATGACCACCACCGCCGCCATCATGGCGGGGATATTGTCCCGGCCGAAGCCGCTCTCGCGGATCTGCTGGATGCCGTTGGAGACCAGGAAGTAGTTCTGGTCGGTGGTGATCAGCCGCGGCCACACATAGGAGTTCCAGCACTCGATGACCTTCAGGATGATCACCGTCACGATGGTCGGCCGGCAGATCGGCACCATGACCTTCAGCAAAAAGCCCAGGTCCGTGCAGCCGTCGATCCGGGCCGCCTTATACAGGTCGTCCGAGACCTGCGCGAAGTTTTCCTTCAGCAGATAGATATAGAAGACCGAAGTGACGGACGGCAGGATCAGGCCCCAGAAGGTGTTGCGCATGTTCCAGTTGGTGATGGTCACGTAGTTCGTGATGACCACCAGCTCGCCGGGGATCATCATCAGGGCCAGGAAAAGGGTGAACACGAGGTTTTTGCCTTTAAATTCCAGCTTGGCGAAGGCGTAGGCCGCCAGGATGATCACCACCAGCATGATGCCGGTCGTGGCCAGCGTGAAGATCACCGTGTTCAGGAAGTATTTCGCCAGCGGCACCGCCGTGAAGGCCTCCGCGTAGTTTTCCAGCGTCGGCGAAAGCGTGTAGAACTTCGGGACGAACTCCGCGTTGTAGGCGCCGGTGGACTTGAACGAGGTCAGGACCATCCAGTAGAAGGGGAAGAGCACCATCAGGCCCCAGAACACCAGGAAGGTATAGGTCAGGATCTTCCCGATGCGTCTGCGGGTGCGGGCGGAGCGCTCGATCTCGGCATAGGTTTTCTGCGTATCGGATCTCATGGCCGTCCCCCTTTAATAATGCACCGTCTTCTTGCTGACCATCAGGTTGATGCAGGTGATCGTCAGCACGATGACGAAGAGGATGATGGCGGCTGCCGACGCGTAGGACGGATAGCCGCCCGCCGTTCCGTAGAGCATGTCGTAAACGTAGCCCACGATAGTGTTCATGCCCGCGCCGTTAAGGTCCGTCCCGAAGAGGGCGACCTCGTCGCTGTAGGCCTTGAACGCCCCGATGAAGCCGGTGATGATGAGGTAGAACAGCATCGGGGAGATCATGGGCAGGGTGATGCGGCGGAAGATGCGGCCCTTGGAGGTCCCGTCGATCTTCGCCGCGTTGTAGTAGTCCTGGTTGACCGAGGCCAGCGCGCTGGTCAGGATCAGCACCTTAAAGGGCAGCACCACCCAGATGGTGTAGAAGCACATGACGAACATCTTCGCCCAGTAGGGGCCCTCGATGAAGTCCACGCCCTCCCCGCCGAAGAACTGGATCAGAAGGTTCACCATGCCGTCGGTGTAGGCGGTGGGCTTAAAGAGGATCATGAAGACCAGGCCGACCGCCAGCGTGTTGGTAACGTAAGGCAGGAAATAGACGGTCTGGAAAAGATTGCGCAGCTTCTGGATCGAGTTCAGGGCGAGCGCGACGAGGAGCGCGAAGCCCGTCGAAAGCGGCACCGTGATCACCACGATCAGGAAGGTGTTCTTAACGGCCTGCAGGAAGTAGGGATCGTGCAGAACGTAGGAATAGTTGAACAGACCGTAGCCGTCGGAGGTCTGGGAGACGAAGTTGTATCCTTCCTCGACGGAATAGATCATGACGTCTATGAGCGGATAGACCATGAAGATCCCCAGAAAGAGGATCGCGGGCAGCAGGTACAGCCAGCCCTTGAACTTACTGCTTTTCATCGGCTGCCTCCCTTAAAAGCGGATCCGCTCTTCTGTTTCGTGATCGAAAAGATGGACCTTTAACGGATCCGGGCGGAAGTTCACGGTCTTTTCGGTCTTCGCCGGCCGCTTGCCGGAGCCCACGATGGCCCTGAGGTTCTCGCTGATGGCGCCGCCGTGCGTATAGACCACGCTGGTATCGCGGCCCATGACCTCCACGTTGACCAGGCCGCAGCGGAAGGAACCTTCCGGATCCGGCTCCAGGCCCTCGGGACGGATACCGACGTAGACTTTCCTGTCCGCAACGCCCGGCACCGCGATCACGTCGTCCTCTCCTATGATCAGGCGCCCGTTCTTCACCTCGCCCTCAAACACGTTGATGGCGGGCGTGCCCAGGAACTTGGCCACGAAGAGGTTGACCGGGTCGTCGTAAACGTCCTGCGGCTCGTCGATCTGCTGGATCATACCGTCCTTCATGACCACGATCAGGTCGGAGATGCTCATGGCCTCCTCCTGGTCGTGCGTGACGAAGATGGTGGTGATGCCGGTCTCGCGCTGGATGCGGCGGATCTCCTCTCTCGTCTGCAGGCGCAGGCGGGCGTCCAGGTTGGACAGCGGCTCGTCCAAGAGCAGGACCTTCGGCATCTTGACGAGGGCCCGGGCGATGGCGACGCGCTGCTGCTGGCCGCCGGACATCTCCGAAGGCTTGCGCTCCAGCAGGCCGTCGATCTGCACCAGCTTCGCGGCTTCTTTGGCGCGGCGGGCAATCTCCTCCTTGGGCAGCTTTTTGTCGCCTTTTAAGTTCTGCAGCGGGAAGGAGATGTTCTGCTGCACCGTCATATGCGGATACAGGGCGTAGTTCTGGAAGACCAGGCCCACGCCGCGCACCTCGGGCGGCAGATTCGTCACCTCGTCCTCTCCGAAGAAGATCTGCCCCTCCGTGGGCTCGAGCAGGCCGCAGATCAGGTTGAGCGCGGTGCTTTTGCCGCAGCCGGAAGGGCCGAGCAGGCCGATCAGCTTGCCGTCGGGGATCTCAAAGTCGAAGTCGTTGACGGCGATGACGTCGCCGCCGATCTTCTTGTTGCGGTTGGGGAATTTCTTGGTCAGATGCTTCAGTACGACCTTCATGTTTTTGTCCTCGTCACTTGTTTTCGTACGGCTGCGCCGCAGGATTTTTCGCGGCCGGCGCCGCAGGGTTTTCGTTTGTAAGTAATAATTTATTATACGATGCGGAGAAGAAAAAGGCAAGAAAAAGAACGCGCCCGCCTCGGTCGGCCGGAGGAGGCGGGCGGGCCTGAACGTCAGAGCCGGAGGGGGCGTTAAGCGGCGTCAAAAAAAGTTGAAAAAGTTCTTGACAGCCTGTTTGATAGGTGCTAATATAGCAAGGCACCTCAAGAGGTGATGCACTTTTATAACGCGGGGTAGAGCAGTCCGGAAGCTCGTCGGGCTCATAACCCGGAGGTCGCAGGTTCAAATCCTGCCCCCGCTACGAGAATGTGGAGTTACAGCAGCTCATTTGAAAAATGCAGGATGGGTTTCTGAATTAGTCAGAGGCTCATTTGAAAAATGCAGAGCATTTTTCAAATGACTTGGCCTGCATAAGCAGGCCAAGGTCAAAAAGCGCTGTAACGCAGGCGCGTGAAAGCTCGCTTTCATACGCGCCGCGTTACCGGCGCTTTTGCCTCTGATCTGCGCATTCACACTTTATGCTCAGATAGCTCAGATGGTAGAGCAGAGGACTGAAAATCCTCGTGTCGCTGGTTCGATTCCGGCTCTGAGCATTTTTTATTTCTCCAAATACCGACTGCAACGTTTTGCCGGTCCCACCGCTTTTATCGGTAGGACGTTTCCGTCCCGAAAAGGAAAAGCCATGAATGAAAGAATTAACAATAATATAAACAGATCCGTGGAAAGGGAGGCCCGCCGCCGGCGCCTGCCGGGCCTGATCATGACGGGGCTTCTGCTGCTGGCCGTCGCCCTGTTTCTCTGGCGGCTCTGGACCTTAAAGCTGCTGCCGACGCTCCTTTTTGCGGCGCTGGCCTTCGTACTGCTGCTTTTCGTCCTGCTGGTCTATATCCTCTCGCGGGACGCCGGCCGGCGCGGCCGCTTCGTCTGCGCCCTGCTGCTGACCCTCCTCATCGCGGCGGTCTCGGGCGCAGGCTTCTACGCCGGCACCCGCTTCAGCGATACCATCCGGGCGATGTTCCGTCCGGATTCGACGGAGACGGTCATCATGCAGGTCTACGTGCGGGCGGACGATCCGGCGCAGAGCCTTTCCGACCTGAAGGACGAAACGCTCGGGATCCTGACCCGCATCGACCGCCGCGCAACGGATGAAATGCTTGAAAAGCTGGCGAAGGAGCTGGGACCGGCGCCAACGATTGCCGAATACGACAGCCCCGTGCAGCTGCTCCACGCCCTCGCGGAGGGGCAGATCCGGGCCATCCTGATGAACGAACACTATCTGACCCTGCTGGAGGAGGGTTCCGAGGCGGCAAACGTCCGCTCCCTGCACGCCCAGGCGGTGGTGATCGCCGCGACGACCGCCGCTCCGCCCGAGACGAAGGATCAGGATCCCACGCTGCCGCCGGACGATCCCGCCCGTCCTTCCGGCCAGGATCCGGAAGAAAGCGGCGCGCAGCCTGCCGAACCGGGCTATTCGGACGACGAGCGCCTGAGCGCGGAGGGCTCGTGCTTTATCATTTATATCTCCGGCATCGACAGCCGCGAGGGGCTTGTCAGCCGCTCCCGCAGCGACGTCAACATCCTGGCGGCCGTCAATCCGGACACCCGCCAGGTGGTCCTGATCAGCACCCCGCGCGACTGCGCCGTCTTAACGTCCGTCTCCGGCGATCAGCCCGACACCCTGACCTATACCGGCAACTACGGCATCGACGTCAGCTGCGACGCCCTGGAAAGGCTCTATAATCTCCATATCGACTACTGGTTCCGGGTGGATTTCTCCGGCTTCGTCCGGATCATCGACGTGCTGGGCGGCATCGACATCAATTCCGACAAAAGCTTTTCCACCGACGGCGGCTACTATTTCCGTCAGGGCGTCAATCACGTGGACGGCGCCGCCGCGCTCTCCTTTGCCCGGGAGCGCCATGCCTTCGGCGGATCCGACGCACTTCGCGGCCCCCACCAGATGGAGGTCATCCGGGCCACGCTGGAAAAAGCCGCCTCCTCGCAGATCCTGAGCAGCTGGGACCAGCTCTTAAGCGCCGTTTCCGACTGCTTCGAGATGACGGTCCCTTACGATATCATCGCTTCCGTCGTCCGCCGGCAGCTGACGCAGAGCGGCGAGTGGAATATCGTCAGCTACGCGCTGGACGGCAGCTACGATATCCGCTCCATCTTCTCGCTGTACAGCCCCAACTACATGTTCCTGCCGGAAGATACGTCGATCCGCACGGCCCGCCTACTGATCTGGCGCCTGCTGGAAGGCCGCGAAGTCTCCGCCCCGTAAAAGCCGTCCGGAGCGGCCCGGAACGCCCGCCCGGGCGATCTTCGCGTTTTTCGAAAAAACCCGTTGACAAGGCTCTTCTCTTATTGTATAAATAGGAATGCGCCGCTGCGCGGCGGAAATTTCATACGGAAGATGAAATTCGGAGAAGTACTCAAGAGGCCGAAGAGGCGCCCCTGCTAAGGGTGTAGGTCGGGTGACCGGCGCGCGGGTTCAAATCCCGCCTTCTCCGCGAAAAAGAGGACCTGAAAAGGTCCTCTTTTTTGTGGCAGAAAGAACTGTACGTGCGCCGGAAGCCGGCGCGTGGCAGCCGAGCCGAAGCGCTCAGTTTTTCGACAATTTCGCGTCTCACGACCCGGCAGGCATTCTCCTTCGCGATCCTTTCAAGTTCGCGGATGATCATGGAGCCGATCCCGTGGTGCCGATAACGTTCATCCACCCAAAGGATGTTGAGAAACATCCTCGACCAATGGTATTCGTAAGCCTCCGCAATGCATCCGCCGACGATCTCGCCGCTTTCGCTCTCGACCTTGAGAACGAATTCTTCTTCGTCCGTATCCACCTCGCGCGGCACGATCTCATCGATCTTCCGGCCGATATACGCGGCCTCTTCTTCCGTCAGATCCTCTACTCTTTATTCCCTGTTCATGGTTCCTCTTTTCGGGCGGCGGGGATCACGCCCCGCCGCCCTTTTCAGTATTCTTACAGCTTTTTGCAGGTATAATCGTCGAACATCAGGCACCCGTCGCCGAATCTCAGTTTGAGCATGCCGCCCTTGCGGCCAAACTCGTTCTCTCCGATAGGATAGAGCCGGAACTCCAGCCTGTCGCCGTCGTCATCGATGGCCTTGGCGTGAAGCTCACCGTCCTTCAGAAAGACCTCGTCGACGATGAAGTCGGCGTCCTCGGGATGCTCATATCTGCCGCAGAAGCTCTCCCACTTCGACTTATCCGGGTCCTTTACCGCGATATCTTCTATGGAAACGATGGGTTCGGGTTCCCTGTCCCTTACGATCTCTTCCATGCCGTCCCAGTAGCCCAGATACGCTCTCACATCCCTGTAATCCCGGCAGCTGAGGATCACCAGGACCCTGTCCGCGTCAATGAAACGCTCAAACCAGGTAGAGACGCCTGGCATGCCGCCGCTGTGGCTGACGACGAGCCCATATTTCTCCTCACGGCCGACGGCCCAGCCGAAGCCGTAGCCCAGCCCGTCATCCTCATCGTAAACGGCATCCTCGCCGTTGTTCAGTTTTGCGGGGGTGTACATGAGCTGCTGCTCTTCCAAAGTGAGCACTTTGCCCTCGCGCAGCGCCCTGTCCCATCTGAGCATGTCAAAGATGTCGGTGTACACGTAGTCGTCACCGTTCAGACCGTCAAAGGCGACCACGTCGCCTTCTTCCGCGGAGTCGATGTCAGCCACGCATTTTCCGTCATCATACACCGTTGCCTGCGCATAGTTTTCAAACGGAACGCCGTCCCGGCGGATATGGCAGCAGCGGGTGGAGGTCATCCCTGCGGGCTCGAAAATGTTCTTTTGCAGGAACTCTTCAAAGGGAACGCCGGAGAGCCGCTCCACCAGCAGCGCCAGCAGGTTGTAACCGGTGTTGGAGTAATGCAGGCCTTCCCCCGGGGCGAAGTACGGTTTCGCCTCGGTTTCGCAGAGGAAGCGCAAGATCTCGTCGTTGCCCGGCACCCGTTTTTCTTCCTTCCAGATTTTGATGAACCAATCCGCATCGTCAAAGTAATCGGGAATGCCGCTCGTGTGGGTCAGCAGATGCCGGACCGTCACGCCCTTATAAACGGTGAGTTCAGGGAAGAAGTTCGTGATCTCGTCCTCCGGGCTGAGAAGGCCCTGCCGCATCAGCAACATAACCGCCGTGGCGGTGAACTGCTTTGTGACCGAAGCCAGCTGGAAGATCGTGTCCTCCGTGATCGGCAGCGTGTCTTCGGGATCCCGGAAGCCGAGAACGCCCTTGGACACGATCTCACCATTTTCGGCGTAGAGCCAGGCCCCGTTGAAGCTGTCCTTTTCGTTCAGCTCACGGGCTAATTCGTGCATCACAGAATTCTTATCCATTAGAATAATTCTCCTTACAGTTTTTTACAGGTGATACCGTTGACCGTCAGGCAGTTTTCGCCGAAGATGATCTTGGCAAAGCCGCCCTTGCGGCCGAAGGTCTTCTTTCCGATGGGATAGAGCTGACTGGTAAATTCACCGTCGCCGCCGAAGAACTTTGCGTACAGCTTTCCGTCCTGCATGAAAACCTCGTCAACGCAGATCTCAGCGTCATCGGGATGCCCGTATTTGCCGCACACTGCTTTTAAGCTTCGTTTGCCCGGCATCTCGGTCAGTTTTTCTTCCATGGTTTGGAACAGCTCGATGGCCATATAGGATTGCTTCCAGTCAAGCTCTTCAGTGGATCGGTTGAACATACTGGCTACACACAGATCTTCCCGCAGAGAGAAGAGCCACTCCGTCAGGAAGCCTTCGTTCCAGCCATCGTGCTCGCCGATGTCGCCTCTGAGATTGTAGACGCAAAGCCCGCAGCTGTCCATGACCGGCGTCATCATGCGCCGCGCGGTCTTTTTTTTCAGGAAGCCGCCCTTACGGTAGCTCTTCGACAGGGCAAGACCGATCTTCACAAGTTCTGTGGGCGTCGTCCACAGACCGGCAGCGGCGTGCTCGGGATAATAGTGATAGCCGTGTGCAGGATCTTCCTTCTGCGCCAGCCTGAAACCGAACGCGGCGTCGGAAACCAGTTCCTCATCCAGCGGCTGGAAAAAGCCGGTGCGCTTCAGCCCCAGAGGCTCGGCGACCTCCTTTTGGAAGGCTTCGCGGAGCGTGGTCCCCGTCATGCGAGTAAATGCCAGCTCGGCCAGGATTATCCCGCCGCCGGAGTACATGTGCTGTTTACCGTAGGGACGGATCCTGCGGAGCCTGGGTGTGACGCCCTTGCCGTTCAGCACGTCCTCGAGCGAGAGCGGCTCGTGTTTTGCCGGATAGCCGGGGAAGCCGTGCAGGTTGTAGCCCGCCGTGTGGGAAAGCAGCGCGGCGAAGGTCACCGGGCCCTTCCCCGCGAACTCCGGCACCACGCCCGAGATGTCCGCGTCAAGGTCGATGATGCCTTTGTCAACATACCGCAGAAGCGTCAGCGCGAACATGGGTTTGCTGACGGACCCCGCCTGGAACAGCATGTCCGGGTTCACCGGGAAGTCCTCGCCGTAACGTCCGCTGCCGGCGCAGTAGGTGACAAGATCGCCGTCTACGTCATGGACAGCGATGCTCACGCCGCAGCCCTTCCTGCCCTTGATGTGCATGGCCTTATCCACATCGACGCCGTATAAATTCTTGATGACCCGGTTCGGGCCTTTGAGCATCCGCATCAGCACAGCCTCACCGCTGTCGATGATGCCTGTCTCCCGGAAGCCGGCTTTATGATAGATGTGCAGGCCGCGCTCGTTTTCCGGCTCGGTGGACAGGAAGAGCCGGTCGGCCCCGTTTTCTTTAAAGTATTTGATGATCTCCTGCAGAGCGGCCTGACCGCAGCCCCTGCCCTGTTCGCTTTTGTCGATCATGAAGCGCCAGAGCCAGTAACGGTCGTCCTCGTCCTCTTCTTCCGGATTGAATACGAACATGCAGAAGCCCACCAGCTTCTCATCCGCATAGATGGCAAAGGGCCGGGCCACGCCGGGCTGCTCCGCGTTAGCCTCATCCGCCTGCCGCAGCGAAACTTTATTAGTTGCGACGAAAGGCTGATCTTCCCGCACGGAAAGGGCCAGAACGGCTTCCCGATTATTATCATTGACAGGTTCCAGTTTGATTATCATAAGTTTTTTCTCCTTGATCAGATGTTTTAGCATGAATTGTTCCTGTATTATGTCAGCTGCTGAAAACAGGCGCAAAAAATACCGCAGCGAAGCAGCTCCCGTCGTGGCTGCATCCTGCGGTGCCCACTATCCGAAAGTTACTTAAGCGGCGCACTAAAACAGAGGGATATACCCTTCCGTCACGCTATGCGCCTTTATTCAGTTAATCAGCGGATAACCTCTCTGTTAATCACTGGTTTACGCTCCTTTCGCAGATTCACAAAATGATTATATATGATATTTCCCTGAAAATCAATGCGCAAAGAAAGAATCAATTGCAGGGTTGATACCACTGATACTTTTCCGTTTCAGCCCAAATTGCTCCGCGCTGCCAAACTATTATCCGATCGTTATCATTGTTGATAACAGAAAGCAGCAGGCACTCCGTAGAATGCCTGCTGCTTCAAGCCATTAATGACAATTCAGCACTTTTCAAAACACTAAAGTGTATCACTCCCACTCGACTCCAGAAGGAGTTTTACTAAGCATATTTGGTTAGTTTTGTTGAATACAATATTCCAGGTGTTCTGATTAGCCTAAAAACATGGGCTATCTGCCGGGTTGTTGTCATAACGTTGTCACGTTGTTTAGATACAGTCGACCATTTTTCTTATTCAATTTCAAGCAACATGGCCAGCCGCCTATCGATCTCAGCCTTTGGAAGCCGAATCACACCGCCATTATTTTCCTTAAGCTGTTCCAAACAGTATCGTAGCTCTGCATCATCTATATGTCCATCAGAGCGTAAACGATCTAGAATCCCAAGCGTACCCATAATGGTGACATCTTCTCGTATAGCAGCTTTTCGTAAAGCCCCGTCCCCTGTAAGAAGGATTATTTTACGCTCTTTTGCGATAGCTAACGCAATGCGATCATAAGTAGATAGGCGAGTGTAACGAGATCCGTACCGTTGTGCAAGAAAGAACTCTTCGATAGTTATATCAACAGGAACTAATCCACATGTCATTAATTCTTCGCCGAGACCGGGCGGAGATAATAGTTCATCCACAACGGCGTCCTTACTCATGATGTATGTGTACGGAAGCCGAAAAGGCAATTGAATTCGATGAATAGTGGAGAAATCAATCCACACGCTAGTGTCGCTACTGATGAATTGCACCTAGTTACACCTCGCTAAACTTTCTCATGGCCAAAACATCGGTGTAGGGACGCTGCAACAATTCAGCGCCTCGTTGGACGCTGACCTCCTCTTCATTTACAGCCCGAAATACCAATTGGTCGAATAAGGTGGGGTGTTCTGGTTCAATTCTGCTTGGCTCCGCCGTACGCCATCCTGCTTGGGAGGCGGCAACGTAGAAACGTTTTACAGTGGACTCGGAAAGAATACCACAGAGTTTAGCCCGGGTAACAAGCATCATCATGGAGATGCCATATTCTTCCGCCACGAGCAACATATCCCTCGTTACAGAGGTGCGCCTTATTCCCAGTTCACGAATTGCGTCGCTTTTCGGGAACAAAAAAGCTCCTCCAATTGCAGTTGCGTGCTCTTCAATGTCCTTTTCTGACATATCATCTGGCCAATTAAACATTAAATGGGCGAGTTCATGCACTGAAGTGGACCGATTACGTTCTGCACTCATACTTGGATTAAAAACAATATACGGCCTTCCGTTTACAAAACCGTTCATGCCGGAAAACTTTGAATTTCCAACAGGACATTCAAAAACCAGAATGCCTTTGTTTTCTAGTTTTCCTATCAAATCCTCAATTGGTCCATCAGGCGCGAATCCAAGATGCAACCGCAATTGAGTTGCATTCTTTTCGTTATCATCAGAGAGGCGCAAAGAATGACAATCCGGCGCATCTGGTAAAACTTCGCCACCAAGCACTTCAACAACGGTCATAAATCGGCCAAAGTATTCCTCGACGCTCTCCTTAATGAATTCCTGTTGCGTTTGAGATAATGATGCGTTTTTTCGAAATTCTGCATGCTGAAAGACGAGCTTGTCATTTCGAACAGCCAGAAAGTCAGAAATACGAACTCCTAACACATCGGCAAGTGCAGACAAAATCTCCATGCTCGGATTACGAGAGCCATCTTCATAGTTAGTGATGGCCATAGCAGAAACATGAATCTTTTCGGCAAGGGCTTTTTTCGATAATTGGTTTTTCAAACGATAGTATTTTAGATTCTTACTAAACATAGCCCAGACCTCCTCCTGTTTATATATTAGCAGATTTTCAAAAAAAGTAAACAGGCGACGAGGACTTTTTTTCGACTTCCTGCATTTTTTCTGCCGTTGTCATGCTGGACGTCCAGCGATTCCCCCAGAAACTGATGCGCTCTCTACAACTTGGCAATCTTGACTCATTCATTCAGAAGATCAGAAAGTACGCGGAAATGACCGAATTAACGCCTTACGCAGCTCATGAGCTTATAAAGGCAATCTATGTCGGGGCTCCTGATAAAAGCAGCGGAAAACGCCGCCAGAGCATCCATATCTGCTATGATCTGATTGGATTCATCCCGCTGAGTGAACGGATGATGCAGGAAATGGCATGACCCGAAGATCATGCCATTCCTGAAAACTATAAAACTGTCTTATGAGGGCCGCCCCTCTGAGCTCCTTTTTTTCGCGGGCATTTTCCTGTAAAACGCTTTCTTGCGCTGCCGCCGCGCCTTTACTTCTTCTCCTCTTCTTCCGCCTCTTCGCCGACGAGCCGGACCGCGATGCGCTCCTCCGGATCGTCGATGCCGTTATCGGCCAGCGCCTTGCTGCAGGTCTCGATCAGGTCAAAATACGAATCCCAGTAATGCGGCGTCTCGCACCAGCCTCTGACCGTGAAGATGTAGGTATCGTCGTCGACGGCCGTCAGGCGGGCAAACGGCGCGGGATCCGGCAGAATGCCCGGGCTCTGCTGCGCCGCCGCGAGAAGAACGTCGCGGACGAAGTCCTGGTCGATGTCGTTCGTGATCTTGAAATCCAGATCGATCCGGCGGATCGGCTCCGCGGTAAGGTTCGTGACCTTCGCGCTCATCAGGTCGCCGTTCGGGATCAGCACCGTCCGGTTGTCCAGCGTCAGCAGCTTCGTATAAAAGATGCTGATGTCGCGGACGATGCCTTCCGCGTCGGAGGCTTCGATATAATCGCCGATCTTGAACGGCCGGAAGATCAGGATCAGGAAGCCGCCCGCCAGATTCGCCAGGGCGCCCTGAAAGCCGAGGCCGACCGCCAGGCCGCCGGAAGCGATGAGGGCGGCGACGCTCGTCATCGGAACGCCGAGGATCTCGATCAGCCCCACCACGAGCACCACGTAAAGGAGGATCTTGACGACCTTCCCGAGAACAGTCTTCACCGTGTGGTCCATCTTGGACTTTTCCAGCTGCCGGTTCACGATCTTCATGATGAACTTGATCAGCAGCAGACCGACCACCAGCACCAGGATCGCCATGATAATCTTGCCGCCGGAAGTCGCGCCCATATCGATGACTTTATTCATAAACTCTTCCATTTTTCTGCCTCCCGATGGATCTTTCCGTGTCAAAAACTATGCTTCGCCTTCATCATACCACAAGTTTCCCCGGGAAGGAACGGCCGTTTTGCATTTCCGGAAAAACTCCGCTATAAATTTTGCAGAAAAAGCCGGATCTCCCCTTGACATACCTTGACTGTCGATGTAAACTGTATGCATAGATACTCGAGGCACAGGAGATCTGCCATGAAATTCGAAAAAACACTGCTCAGCGGAAGCAACGCGATGCTCATCTTAAGTCTTTTAAGCGACGGCGACAAATACGGCTACGAAATGGTCCGGGAGTTAAAGCGCCGCTCCGAAAACGTCTTCGAGCTGCAGGAAGGCACGCTCTATCCCCTGCTGCACGCGCTCGAAAAGTCCGGCGACGTGAAGGCTTACGATAAAACGACGCCGGCGGGCCGCGAGCGCCGCTACTATCACTTGAGCGAGAAAGGCGCGCAGCGGCTTCAGGAAAAGATCCGGGAATGGCGCTTTTTTTCCGAAGGCGTAAATACGGTGCTGGGGGCGGCGGCTCCCTCTCTGGGGTAAAAAGATGAAGATCCTTTCCTTTGAAAAATGGTGCCGGAAGGCCGTGCAGGGGGTCCGCTTCAAGGCGGACCGGCCGCGCATCGAGGAGGAGCTGTACGGCCACATGGAAGAACTCTATGAGGAGTATCTTTCGGCCGGCGAAAAGGAGCAGGCGGCGGAAGCCGCGGTCCTTGCCGAAATGGGGGACGCGGCGGAGACCGCGCGCCAGCTGCAGGCGGTGCACCGCCCTTTCTGGGGCTATGCCTTGAAAGCGGTCCGCGCGGTGCTGATCGCGGCGCTCGTCCTGGCGCTTTTATACCTGCCGCGTTTTATTTCCCGGACAAAGCGCTATGTTTCCGCTGTCAGTCCCGAGTTCAATCATTTTTTAATTGATTTCGAGGATCGCCTGGCAACCGGCGGCGTAACGGGTGAACGCGTCTTTTTCGCCAAACCGATGAGCAAAGCCTCCTCGGACGGCTATACCTTTATCCTGACCCGCGCCGCCGAATGGATCTTTAGCGGAAAAGACGGCAGCACGGACTGCAGTTTCTATCTCATGGTCGAAGTTTCCAATCCCCTTCCCTGGGCGGAGGAAAGCGATATCCTCCGGGAGTTTTACGCCGTGGACTCGCTCGGACAGGTGTATAAGGCGTTCAACCGTACCGATTACAGGGATCCGGAAGATCAGGTTCTGGCCGGCAACCCCTATTCCTCTTCCGGGCTGGGCACCGTGCGCTGGTCTCTGTGGCTGACCAATTACTGCTCGCAGGAAGCGGACTGGATCGAGCTGCGCTACGATCTGGCCGGCCGCGACCTGCGTCTGCGGGTGGATCTGAAAGGAGGAGGCGTAAAATGAAGAAGCTCAAACTTTTCCTGAACCGGATCCCGCGTCCCGCCCGGGTGCTTCTGGATCTTATTCTGACGGCTCTCCTTCTGTTTTTCTGTTATCTGGCTGCCGGCGCGCCGCCCTTGAGCGAGGAAAGCGCTTTCCGCCGCGCGGAGAAAGCCAATCTGGTCGGGCCGGCTTCCGTTCTGGATATCGTCACGCTCCCTTCGGACTGGGTCCCCGCCGGCTATCAGAAACTGCTCGTTGCGGACGCCGGGGACGAGATCCTCTTCTATACTTATTACCTCGGGACCGGTACTTCTTCCACGGACGGCGTATTTGTCCGCCGGGAAAAGACCGACGGCTTCCTGCTGACCGTCCTGCCGATGGAGACGACGGCTCTTCTGCCTTACCGGCCGAGTTCCACGTACGTCCGGATGCTGCCCGTCTTCCTCTTTACGGACAGAGTCTCCGCCGCCCGCGCCGAGCTGCACTTTACGCTTTCGGAGCGTTACGAGGTGACCCTCTCTGCGGACCGGAGAGACGCCGCCTGGTTTACGTTCGAAGTGCCCCTGACGAAAGAGCTGTGGTTCAGCATAGACAAGGATCGGATGGCGGATCTGATCGCCACGAATGCTTTTTACACGAAAACGCGCGGGGAATACCCCGCGCAGATCCGCCTGTATAATGCCGAAGGCGTGCTTCTGGAAGAAAGGGAGCTTTCTTTCCGCTCCCGCCTCAGTCCGTGATCACGATCTTTTCGATCACCGGCTGCTGATCCTTCGGGATCGTCCCGTTGTTGTCCGTCGGCTTCGCGTCCTTCGCGATCTTCCGAACGATATCCAGGCCTTCCGTCACGCGCCCGAAAGCAGCATAATAACCGTCCAGGTGCGGGGCGTCGCCGACCATGATAAAGAACTGGGAACTCGCGCTGTTCATGCTGTTGGCGCGCGCCATCGAAATGACCCCCGCCACGTGCTTGATGGAATTCTGAACGCCGTTGGCGGAGAATTCGCCCTTGATCGTCGCGGCGGATTTTCCGTCCTTCCCGGCACCGCCCTGGATCATGAAGCCGTCCATGATGCGGTGGAAGGTCGTGCCGTCGTAGAAGCCGGACTGTACCAGCTTGATAAAGTTCGCCACGGTGATCGGCGCGGTCTCCGCGTCCAGCTCCACTTTGATCACGCCGTAGTTTTTCACGGTGATCTCCGCGTGGCGCAGCTTGCCGTCCGATTTTCCGCAGGCGGCCAGCGTCAGGGCCGCCA
>JAEEGF011263856.1_pt1 | contig 16725 bp, 15 predicted proteins | sample 9134171 | NCBI WGS metagenome assembly JAEEGF01 (sample SAMN16246542, study PRJNA631951) | gut metagenome | biome: gut microbiome; feature: rumen; material: AP-attached | host: Bos | place: Iran: Karaj | collected 2018-10
CAGTTCAAGCCCCGCAAGCACATCCGCGGTGTCCGTCTCCACTTCCTGCCCGAGAGCTACAAAGGCAAGCCCGAACTCTATCAGGACATCGAGTATGTAAAGGTGAAATTATGAAACAGAGCGATAAAATGACCAAGACGTTCACCGATAATCTGAATGAACGTGAACAAAAACAGTAACAAAGTCCATGAAGAAGTTGTTGTTCGTTAGCATTTGCAGCATTTTTGGAGGCGGCGTACGTAGCGAAGCTCAACCGAGTGTCGTAATGCCTGCGAAGCTTGAGTATGGTGACACGATAGCCATTGTGTCGCCTTCGAGCACGCCAGATTCGATGACGATAGCAAAGGGTTGTCAGACGCTCCGTGAGTGGGGTTACGTACCTGTTGTGGGTCCTCACGCGCTGAGCGATTTTCACGGCTTTGCCGGTACTGCTGACGAACGCGCCTCCGACCTGCTTTGGGCACTGCGCGACTCAACGATAAAAGGCATTATGTGCAGTCGCGGGGGCGATGGTGCCGTGCAAGTGTTGCAGCGTGTTCCTTTGAAAGAATTTCATGAACATCCGAAGTGGGTGATGGGTTTCAGCGATGCGACGGCATTGCATAGCGCAGAGGTGTCAGCTGGCGTGATGAGCATCCATTGTTCGATGTGTGACGGTATTTTTCTGCGTGGTAGGCGCGACTCTGTGAATGCCATTCTGCAGAGGTTGTTGCAGGGTGAACTTCCCAGTTACCAGGTGCCTGCACATCCGCTGAATCAGCCAGGTACGGCACAGGGCATCCTCGTCGGTGGAAATCTCTCCGTACTTTGTGGCTTGGCAGGTTCTGATTACGACTTTCTAAACCGTGTTGATGAGGGATTGATACTCTTTATCGAGGACACAGACGAAGACATGTCGAAGGTGGATCGCATGCTCCACCATCTCGAAATCAGAGGTGTCTTATCGAAACTGAAAGGCATCATCGTTGGACATTTCTCAAAGTACAAGAGTCCTGAGAATGGCTTTGCTGATATGTACGACATGCTCCACGAATATCTGCAGCATTACGATATCCCTGTCTGCTACGACTTCCCTGTAGGTCATCACAGCGACATGAATTATCCGATGGTGGAAGGTTGTCCAGTCATTTTAAGCGTTGGACAGGATAAAACAAACATTATTTTTGGACTTAAACATTAAGTGATTTGTGGTCGAATTACATGAATCTTCTGAAAATACTTCTTCGTTACAAGCTTTTTTCGTAACTTTGCTATTGAAATGGCGAAGTTACTGACACTCGGCATAAAAAAAGAATGAATTCTTTTTGTTCTGCTCTCGTTTTTTCGTAACTTTGGAAGAAATCGCAGAATATCTTTGTATAAAGGCAATTTGGGGGATTGAGGATTTTGAGGGTTACGGATAAGAGACCATTCTAATCTCCTTGTTTTGCTATAATTTGCATCAAAGAACACTTGATGGCGAGCCATCAGCCGTTTCTATGACTCACTGTCGGGTGCAAAGGTAAGCATTTTCTAGGGAATTGCCAAACGATTTCTACAATTTGTGCGTCATGTGGATAGTAAGATTATAAAAGAAAAAATTAATACTTGTACATTTCGTCGGAGTTTACAGCGTAGTTATACACTGATACTATTCACTACTTCAATTTGATGTTCGGCCATCAACTCTAATGTGCTAATGTTGTAATACAAGTTGAAATCGTCAAATGCTATATACGTGGCAGGCTCACCATCAGCAGTGTTTTTGAACGACATCACACCTGCATTACTGTTGAATCCAACTTCTTCCAAAAGACCGTTCAAGGATTTTGGAATTTTGTAGTATGTTGTCTCGTCCTTGCTGATATAGATATAATCGCTGGTGATAGCGGCTAACGATATGGTGAAGTCGTAGTCATCATTTGCGTGGCTGTCTGTTTTCTCATACCGCTCGTCATCTAATAGATTTTGGAAGAACTCTTCTTTTTCGCTGCGTCTCAATTGTTTAAGGGCGAACCATTGACCGTCAGCCGACTGCGGGCTGAAGGTAATGAATGAATCCGAATTGCCTTCACTGTCAACTTGAATATGGCAGTCGAGATAGGCAAAAAGATTATTGGGCATTTTCTTGCCAGAGACAAGATAATGAATGGCTTGAGGGTGGATAACCAGTGCCATGATGTCATTTTCCAAATGGAAGAACTTCATGAAGAACTTCGTAAACGTCAGGGATTTTCGGGTGGTGTCTGTTTGATAGCGGTAAAGATGATAACCATTGGCGATGCCTTCAAATCGCCAGAAAACTGTTGAGAATTCATTTTCAGTCCAGATACCGTCCACCTCTGGATCAAACTGGTTTTCCAACAACTCCTTGTTACTTATGCTGACGCGTTCTCTCGTGGAGAGTGCACCAAACGAGTCCAGAATCTGATTTGCTACACTGATAAGGTGTATCCTACACATGATGTCTGGACGATGTCTTATCTCGTCCTCTAACTGGGTAAGCAGCGGAAGTTTCTGCATCATGATGTCCTTATTGACCGTTTCCGACAACCAACAGAACAGACGACGATAGTCTTGGCGGATGTCTCTTACGTCGCCACCCTTAGCCGACAAACGGGGCAACAACTTGAGCATCAGCAATACGAGAATAGGCAATTGCTCTGCTTCCACCTTATTAATAATAGGTGCAATATCATCGGCAGCCTCTGCGTCTGCATAGAAATACCAGACAAGATGCTGGCAGAACAATGCAGGGTTTGCTACATTTCCTATTCGCTCGCAGATGTGGTCAGCACCGATATAAGCATCAAGCACTTCTTGCAGGTCAAGGTCAGTATCCGGCTTGGCGATGTGTGCCAGTTCCCTGAAGATGGCATCTTTCATGAAGAGCGACTTGCCGCCCTTCCTCGCCAAGCCATTACCACTGCCAACAGAGAAGCCTACCAGTTGTTCCAGTTCTTCTGAGGTATTCTTCAGCAACCGTGTGCGTTCTATCAAGCGGAGATAGCCGCACACTCGTTCCATCTTATCTGCATCGTGCATAATAGTATCGTTTTGAGCACAAAATTACTCAACTTTCCGTAATATTCTACGAAATCTCCAGTTTTTTGCATCAAATTCATTCTTTTTTTCAAGATATTGTACGGATAATGACGGGTTTTCACTATCTTTGCAACGTCTAAAAGGAAATCTGGCTGACAGACTTGCCTTTCGGACATATATATTGGAATAGGCGTTTACTAACGCTTTGAGTGGCACCTGAATCTCGCAAATTCAACCTTACGTCACGAGAAGCCGCAGTAGATGCCTGCGTATAGAGACAACTCTCCCGTTGTGCCTTTGGCGCAAGGGCAGTTGCCAGATATGCGTGGGCCTCTGCATACTTCTCGTCCCAGACGTGAGGAGCGTGCGAGAGCTTAGGTGTCGGGACGAGCAAAGATGTATGACTCCCACGCTTTTTTTGGTATATATCCTAAAACAGAGATTACTAACCAGCCTCGTTGGGAGTAAAGGCATTATAGACATTGAGATATTATGCCATTATTCAGAATTACAGTCAAGTCGAGAGTAAACACCAACGGCATCCGTTTGGAGCCGGGAATGAGTGTCGAAGTAGTCAGTAACAGCTTTAGCGACCCCGTCCACACAAATGGAGGTCAGAGCGTGGCCGATGCCTTCATGCGCATCTATGGCGTAGACATTAAGAAGGCAGGAGCATTAAATGGAGTATATTTGAAGGTTGACAGAATTGGATAGTATGATTTTACACATTGACCGTCTTATCAGTATAGCTCAGGACATTAGCCTGACAAGCGAAGCTGCACAGCTTAGCTATATCAAGCAGCGTCTTGCTAACGAAAACTGCGAGCTGATTCTACCGCTTGTTGGCGAGTTCAGTGCAGGCAAAACAACGCTCATCAACTCGCTGACAGACTCAAAGCAGTTGGAAACCGCCACCAAACCCACCACAGCCACCATATTCGAGATACATTTCGGATGTGACAGTTGCTATGCCGAAGTGTACGACGGGCAAGGGGGCAAAGTGAGAGTTGATGATATCTCGTCACTCAAAAACGAGAAGTTGGGCGACTCTTTAGTAGTAAACGTGTTTGATACATCCACGCGGATTCCATCGAACGTTGTGCTGGTTGATACTCCAGGGCTTTCTTCTGAAGACCTTCGGCACAGGCAGACATTAGTGGATTTCCTGCCCAATGCTGATTGCGTCCTACTCGTAGTAGATGTCAACCAGCAGATAACCCGCTCGCTGACGGATTTCATCACTATGATGAATATGGCCCAACGGCCCGTGTTCCTTGTGCTTACCAAGTGCGACACAAAGGCAACGACGGAACTTGATAGCGTAAAACAGTACATTGCCGACAATAGCAAACTGCCGCTGTCGCGTCTGGTATGTGTGTCGGCAGCAAAGGGCGACGTTGGCGAGCTGTGTCAGTTGCTCGCCGCCATACAAGCAGAGAAGGGCAATATACTGGAAAAAGTGAACGAGCAGCGGACGAAAGACATCATAAAGGCAATGGTCGCTCACATCGACGAATTGCTTTCAGCCTCATCATCTGATAAGGAACTGGAAAAAGCAATCCGTGAAAAGGAGTTGGAGCTCAAAAAGATTGACCGTGCCATAGAAAGGCTGATTGATGCCTCAAGATTTGACATTGAAAGCGAAGAGCGCGACATAGAAAGGAAGTTCCAAGATACAGCTTTTGAGCGTCTGGATGCTATTGCGGCATCCAAAAGCAGCAACTTCAATGGCGAAGCCGTCTCAGCCATCAACAACATGGCAAGCATCTGCCTGAATGACTTTAAGAATGGCGTTGAGAGAATTATTGCAGAAAAAGCGAGACAGCAAAAAGGCTCTGACGACACCGTGACATGGAGTTCGTTGCAGAATATAGACATGTCGCAACTGGCGATATCGGGACTTACGTTCGACCTGGACCTTGACGCCATAGGTCATGAGTACGATGGTGCTATTGCCACAGGCGTAAAGGTGGTCGCTGCTGCCGCTGCTGTTGCCGCTGTAGTGGCTACAGCAGGTGGAGCTGCGGGAGCTGTCGGTGCTGCAGGTACTGCCGCTGAGGCTGGAGGAACTGCTGCCGACCTCGCTCTAAGTGCAGGTGGCATGTTAGAAGCCGCTGATATAGCTACGGATGTGGGCAACATAGTTTCCAACCATCAGCACATCAGCCGTGTACAGCAAGCTGTCACCTTTGCGGGAAGAGCCAGCGAACAGTATAGCAACATTGAGCAGATGAATGTCAATGCCGGGCAACAGGTGGGTGCCAATAAGGGTCTCGTCGAAGGACTGGTGGGCTTTGTAACTGACAAGGCGATGGGGAAACCACAACGGCGTCGCGCTATCAGGGAATATATAGACGGCACACTGACACCTCAGTTCAAGACTGCTATGAACGAGAACTCACGCATGGTCATAGACGGCCTCTCCAAGAAACTGCATGACGAGGCTCTGGTGAACATAGCCGAGAAGAAACAAGCACTTGAGGCACTGCAGCAGAAGTATAAAGAGAAAAAGGAGTCGTACCAGCAACGGGTGGAAACCTTGCGCGACTATCAAAATGAATTACTAACTTTATAAACAAGAATGAATATGATAGAATTTATTGCAGGTGCCGTAATAGGAGCCGGCGGAATGGTGGCAAAAGACTACCTGACAGGAAATGGTCAGCAGGCTAATGCCGCGCAAAAACGAGAGACGGAACAGCTATATGCCGAGAACGAGAAGCTACGCAGCCGAAACAAACAGGCCGAACGGCAGATTGAGGACTTGCTGGCAGAGGTAGAACAATTGCGTAAGAAGTCTAAAGCGACAGACAACGACCGTGATGACTTGCAAGACGAGTTGGAGTCGGCGATGGCAAAGGTGAGAAAGCTGACGACTCAAAACGACGAACTGCTTAAAAAAATAAAAGAGTATCAGACTGCTTGTGCCAATTATGAGCAGGAAATCAGCAGACTGAAAAACGGTTGACAACGATGGACGGCAATACGTTAATATTCATAGCAATAGCTATTCTTATAGGCATTGCTATAGGCTGGGCTGTGTTCGGTCGGAAGAAAGGTGTTGACCCTACTGTTTTAGAGGAAAGCCAGAATGAAAAAGATGCCCTGCAACAACTGCTGAAGGAGAGTGAGAGTCGTGTCCAAGGCATCAAGGAGAAGTATGAACAACTGCTGTCAGAGGCCAAGGAACAGTCAAAAGCACTCGACGAAAAGCTAAAGGCAGTTATAGAAGGAGGGACTGACGAGGCTATCCGCCAGCAACTTGCTGAAGTTGACAAGCTGAAAAAGAAGATTAAGAGCCTGGAGGATGAAAACGAAGAGTTTGAAGACGATTTGGATGCCTGCAAGAAGAAGCTGAAAAACAAGGAGAACGAATCTTCCAAGTTGCGCGACGAGCTTGACACCACCCTGCGTGAGAAGAAAAAGCTCCAGGAAGACTTACAAAAAGCTGCCGATGAGCTGGAGGAGAAAGCCCAGGAACTGAATGTAAAGATAGAATCGCTCACCTTTGTACAGGAAATCCTTACCGCCAAGCACACTGCCGATGACTCTGTGACCAGGCTCTATGCTAAGATAGACAGCTTGAGCGATTTCATCTGCGGAGAACTGAAGGATACCGTTGCCAGCATCTATACACTTAAGGATGAACTCAACGATGAACTTTATGGTAGCGGGCATGAGAGTTGGGCCATTGCAGCCAAGAAGAGCTGGATTCAAGGCAAGACCTCCATCGCCTTTGTCGGTGAGTTCTCTGCAGGTAAGACGTCTATCGTCAACCGTATTCTGTCGCAAGACGACCCCAGCGTGCCACGTCTGCCAGTAAGTACCAAGGCTACCACCGCTATACCTACTTATATATCTGGAGGCGTAGGTACATTCTATCAGTTTGTGACACCCAACAACGAACTGAAGAGCATTTCAGAAGAAACGTTCAAGAGAGTGAGCAAGGAAGTACTGGATCAGGTGAAAGGAGTATCTTCTCTCATACAATATTTCGTGATGACCTACAAGAACCCGAATCTCAACCAGTTGAGCATTCTTGACACACCTGGCTTCAACTCCAACGACAAAGAAGACGCAGAGCGCACCATCGGAGTCATTAATGAGTGTGACGCGCTGTTCTGGGTATTCGATGTGAATGCAGGAACAGTCAATCGCTCGTCTATCGACCTGATAAAGAAGTATCTGAAAAAGCCCCTCTATGTGGTTATCAACAAGGTGGACACCAAGGCTCAGACGGAGGTGGACAAGGTGGAAGGTCTCATAAGAAAAACACTGTCGGATGCCGGTCTTTCTGTCAAGGGCTTCATCCGCTTTTCTGCCAAAGCTCCCCTTGATGACATCATGAAACCTATTGCTTCGGTAACACATGATGATGACCGCGAAAACTATCTGAATGATCTTTCGGAACTTGTGTCAGGCTGGGTCGCAGAACAGGAAAAGGATGTTGTAAAGGCTAAAAAGAAGGCAGACGACCTGCTCAAGAAGTCCAACAATCTGGTTGACAAGTACAATAAAAGCATCGAAAATCTGAGCGACCACTGCGTGACGGTCTATAATATTCCTCATTTTGAAGAACATCTTTTCAGAAAAGACAACTTTGAAATGTCTCAGGAGGAATACTCCAGAATGGGCGATCTCCTGCAAACAATTTGCAAAGGAGACTGTGATGCGCTTTGCGACTTGTATAACCAGCAGATGGAAACAAGAGGAGAACTGCAAGAGGCATGGAATGACCATGCCCAAGAGCGTGAGCAATGGCAACGCCTCAACCAATGTAATGAGATATTGAAAAAGAAAATCAAGGAACTTAAAAAACAATAAGCAATATGGCACAGAATCTTTTTGAAGAATTGCAGCAAAAGAAGAAACGTCTTGCAACGTTAGCCTCGAAAGCGCGCGAGTTTGGGTGGATTGACGAAGCCCGCGAAAAGGAAATCCTGGAGAAACTCAATAACGATGTACTGACCATTGGCGTGATAGGACAGATGAAATGCGGAAAGTCCACGTTCCTTAACGCCTTTGTGTTTGAGGACGATGTGTTGCCATCGGCAACGACCCCGATGACGGCTGCCCTGTCGGTCATCACATACGGTGAAGAGAAGAAAATCGTGGCGGAGTTCTATACGCAAGACGAATGGGCAGAGCAGAAGATGCAGGCAGCGCGCTCCATAGACGAGGTGGCTGGCAACACGCTGGAAGAATCGAAGATAAAGGCAGCCAAGGAGTTGGTGGAGAAATCGGCGAAGCTTGGGGCTTCGTTAGACAGCTATTTGGGTAAGACGCAGGACGACTCGTTTGAGAACCTGATAGAATATGTGGGTGCAGATGGGAAATATATCTCCATCACCAAGTCGGTCACCATCTACTATCCGAAAGACTATCTGAAGGGTGTGGAGATTGTTGACACGCCAGGATTCAACGACCCCATCGTATCGCGTGAGGAGCGCACCAAGGCTTTCCTGAAAAAGGCAGACGTGGTGCTGCTGATGCTCTATGCGGGTCGACCGTTTGACGCCACAGACCGCGATATTTTGTTCAAGAATGTGGGGCAGTGCGGCACGGGCCGTGTGCTCATTGGCATCAACAAATACGATATCCCATACGAGAACGGTGAAGTAGAGGCAGAAATCAAAGACTACGTCAGAGAACAGCTTCGTAGAGCCTGCAAGGAGTGTGACGACAATCTGATGATGGAGATTCTGCAAAGCACGGATCCAATACCCCTTTCAGCAGAAATGGCTCTGCTATCGGAGTTGCCTATGAACAAGGTAAATGGTATCGAGGCATACGCTTTTGCATGGAAGCGAGCCTGTGAAAACTTCGAAATAAGTGGCCAGAGGCAGATGCGCGAAAAGAGTCATATTGACGACTTGATTACGGCTGTGAGGGACGTGGTGGAGAAAGAGAAAGACGAGATTCTGTTCCGCAAGCCGCTGAATGCCATCGTTGCAGCAGGTAACAAGAAGAAAGCTGACACGGAGAAAGACATACAGGAGTGTAATATGCTCATCAACACCCTTAACCAGCCTGATGACGAGCTGGAGGAACGGCAGGAAAATCTACGGAAAGCCAACAAACGGCTCAACAAGAAGATTGATGCCCTTGGCGATGATATTGACTCGTCTATGAAAGACCTGGTGCGTCGTGGCAGGAATAAGTTGGAGGATGACAAGGATTCGGCATGCAGAAAGATGGATAACATTATTGACAGTCTGGGACGATTCAGTTCACCAAAAAAGATACAGCCACAATTGGACCGTGAGGTGCAAACACTCATTAGCCGAACGCTGAAACGCGACACAGAGGACTATGGTAGACAGGCCAAAAGCGTGGTTTGTGGTCACATTACAGATTCTCTGAGTGAAGTAGAGGACGTGCTTATGAGATATGTGGAAGATTTCAATTCCCGTGAGTTTGTACATGCTGTTGAAAAGGAAATAAAAGTGGACATAGAAGACAACGGAATGTTTCAATACGATGATGATACTTGGAACAGCATAGGTGGCTTGATGGCAAATATCTTCAGGCATGGCAAACAAGTACGAGAAATGCATGAGCAAGTGAATGAGATCAGAAAAGAAGATGTCGCAAAGTTCCTTGACACCGTATTCGCTCGTAAAGACGAAATTATCAGTGGCGTGAGAAATCGCATCATTGAGGAACTCGTCTCTCCGCTTCAGGCGAAAATAGACTATATCGTAGAGAACAAGAACAAGCGGGAAGAAGAACTGCAGTCATATCAACAGAAGTTAGATGATTTGCGAAAGGTGAAGGCTTCAATAGACGAACAACTGCAAACAATAGGGAATATAAAAGAATAAAGACGCTAAAAAACAATTATGAAACAAATCAAGGCGCAGGGGGACTATCCCCGGACATTTTCCCCTGCGCCCAAATTCCTCACGATGTTTGCCGGTCGCCATTTCTCTGGCACTTCGTAACGCTTGGTGCCGTCGGTTACCACGTCGGGCATAATGGCATCGCGGAAACGGCGTTCATTCTTATACATAAGAACTGGTTTGCTGCTATGATGCATGAGGTTATCTTTCAGGTCACAACTAAAGTTTGATGGCGGGAAATAGACTTTGATTCGCTTCTCTGGATATTGCTTTTGGATGAACTCTAAGGGTGGAACAAGATCGCTGTCGGCACTGACGAGCACAATGGTATCTGTTGCGTCAAGCACGCAGTCGGCAATCATCCTCACGGAAATATTCACGTCGGTTTTCTTCTCTTCAGGACGGGAGATGGCATAATGGCAATTGGGGCACTGGATTTGCTTGTCAAGATACTTGCCACGCACCACCTCGAAACGGTCGCCATTGATAAGCTTGTTAGCATTGAGGAAAGCACTTTGGCGACTGCTCTTTTCTGGGTTAAGCGGTGAGGCGGTAAAATAGATGACTTTCTCCACTTCCTGTCCTTCGCCAAGAAATCCCTGGCAGAGTTTCACCATGTCAATCCAATAATAGTCACCCCACTGCGGTTCGTTGCGCTTAGTGCGACGAAGACCATAGTAGAAGTTGAATCCGTCAATGTAGAATGTTACGCGTTGTGCCATATTGCCGATGCCTGTATAATAAAAAAGCCGTCCTCGGACGGCCATGTCCATTCAAGAAAGAATGGCGGAGCTTAATAATTTGTTGCAAAGGTAGTCTTTTTTTGTGATACTTGCAAATATTTTGCACGAAAAGTTTTAGTAGTACGAAGAAAATGCCCCCATCCTGCCTGTCTGATTAACGAAGTTTAACAGGCTCTCAAGACCGTCTCACGGGTTACGGATAAGAAACCTAACTACTTCTTTATTCCTCCCAAATTTGCTTTCAGCCTAAAACTGAACTTCCTTGTTTCTCCCCGACTTGCCTTTTATTTACGCGCTTTCTGCGTTAATCTTCCAAAATCCGTCTTTCGTTACAGACTTTTTTCGTAACTTTGCGACCAGAATGCCACGAAGCTGCTTTTGCTCGGCCATTCAAGCATATTTGATGGCTCTCGCTTAAACGCAGCTTTGCACAAAATACAGTAAGATATGAACTATGCTCTGATTATTGCCGGAGGTTCTGGCAACCGCATGGGACAGGATATTCCCAAGCAGTTTATCAATGTCTATGACAAGCCTGTGCTGATATATACGTTGGAGAGTTTCCAGCGCCATCCGATGGTCGATGCCATTGAGGTGGTGTGTATTGACGGTTGGCACGATGTGCTTCGGGCATACGCCAATCAGTTTAATATCACCAAGTTGCAGGGGGTTGTTTCAGGTGGAGGGAGTGCCCAGGAGAGCATCCGCAACGGTGTCTATGCCCTGGAGGGGAAACTGAAGGATGACGACATCGTGATTATCCACGACGGCATCCGTCCGCTGGTGGACGACACAGTGCTGACTGACGTGATACAAAAAGCCAGCCAATATGGCAATGGCGTTACCTCGTTGCCTTACAACGAACAGATATTCATCGTGAATCCGGATGACCCTGCAACCACGAAGCAATATATCCCCCGCGAGACGCTACGCCGTGTCTCTACGCCACAGGCGTATCAGTTCAAGCGCCTGGACGAAGCCTATCACGAGGCTTTTGAGAAGGGCATAGGCATCTATGGTTCATCATATACCAATACCATGATGGTAGAACTGGGCGAAAAGCTCTATTTTGCCGCAGGGTCTGACAAAAACATCAAGTTGACAACGAAAGATGACCTTGAGATGTTCAAGGGTTATCTGAAAATGGATAAGGACACATGGCTGAAATGAATAAAAAGCATCCGCTGTACCAGGAAGATTTGGAACTGATTCTGAAGACTGACGATATCTGCCAGCTACAAGGCAAGCGTTTCCTGATAACGGGTGCTACGGGACTGATAGGGGTATGCCTGATTGATGCCCTCATGCGGTACAATGAACAGGGGGCGGGACTGACGGTCTATGCCGTAGGACGCAGCAAGGAAAAGGCGGCGCTGCGCTTGGGAGCATACTTTGACAATCCTTATTTCCACTTTATAGAGCAAGATGTCCGCCAGCTGCTGCCTGACGAAGTGGATGTTGATGTTGTGATTCCGCTGGCTTCCAATACCCATCCGCTGGCTTATTCCCAATACCCTGTTGAGACGATAGAGATCAATGTCAAGGGCGCAGAGGCAGCCCTGAAGAAAGCTGTCAGTTGCGGTGCCACGGTGCTCTATCCCTCTACCGTCGAAGTCTATGGAAATGCCAAGGGAGATGATGATTTTACGGAAGACTATACCGGAAAGTTGAACCTTGCAACGGCACGTTCCTGTTATACTGAGTCGAAACGCCTTTCGGAAGCCTTGTGTCAGTCGTATATTGCTGAAAAGGGGGCAAAGGTCAACATCGTCAGACTCAGTAGGATATTCGGGCCGACGATGCTGATGAGCGACAGCAAAGCTTCGTCGCAGTTCATTAAAAAAGCATTGAACAATGAAGATATTGTTTTGAAGAGTAGGGGAGAGCAGTTGTTCTCTTATACTTATGTAGCCGATGCCGTCAGAGGTATGCTTCATGTTCTGCTTCATGGTGAGATCGGTGTACCTTACAACATCGCCAACGAGGCATGCAACGTCCGACTGAAGGATTTTGCACAGCTGTGTGCTGAATGGACAGGCCGTGACGTCGTCTTCGACCTTCCCTCTGAGACAGAACTGAAAGGCTTCTCTATAGCCATGCGGGCGGTACTTGACAATTCGAGGCTGAGAGCATTGCATTGGGAACCCGTGTTTACGATGAAAGATGCAGTGAGTCGCACATTAGAGATACTGAAACAGCCATGAACAACCCCTATTTAGAACAATACAAGCAACAGCAGCTTCGTCGTTGCCAACTCAAGCAACTGACAATTCTTGAGGAGATTGACCGCATCTGCCGTAAACACCATATCGACTATTGGCTTGATGGCGGGACGCTTTTGGGAGCCGTACGTCATGGCGGGTTCATACCTTGGGATGATGACATCGACATCGCCATGCGGAAGGAAGACATGGAACGCTTCGTCGGCATTGCGCCCGGCGAGCTCCGTGAAGGGCTGTTTCTGCAGACGCCGCAGAACGAACCTGAATCAAAAGAGCCCATCGTTAAAGTGAGAGACCTGAACTCCTTCTATGTCGAGGGCGCCGACAACTTCGCTGCGAATTATCAAAAGGGACTGTTTGTTGACATCTTTCCGATGATCAAATATCCGACGGTATCGCGAAAACTGATGAAACCGATAGCCAAAGGCATCTCGAAAAGCTATTCCATCCTACATAAAGCACATTATTACTCGCTACGTTCCTTTGCTGAGTTCTTCTGGTTCGGAGCAAAATACATCATGTTCAGATGTCTGTGGAGCGTGCTTGATGTCTTCTTCCCCAAGGATACTTACCTGTCGAACATCTTAATCAACAACGGTTATGGCATCATGCACCGCCAGGATTCCGTATTCCCGCTGGGTACCATCACGTTTGAAGGGAAGACTTTTTCTGCTCCAGCGAATCCGGATGCTTACTTGAGTGACCTGTACAAAAACTACATGGAAATTCCACCTGTAGAAAAGCGCGTCATCCACTCCGTATTCATCCAGCCAGAGCTGATTTGATGTTCAAATAATACTCCTTAACCTGCGCTGAAATACACTCTGGCACCAGACCGGTGATGCTTTCGCCTTGCCGTACTCGCTGACGGATTTCCGTGCTTGACACGGGAAGCAGGGGAACGTCGATGGTTCCGGCATATTGGTCTCGAGGGTAGACAATAACGTCGTAGTGGCACAGGATGTCCTTCCAGTGGCGCCAGCGTTGGAAGTGTGCCCAGTTGTCACCGCCAATTAATAAGTAGAAACGACGGTCAGGATAGTCGGCTGACAGGTGCTGCAGCGTGTTCCACGTATATGAGGGCTTCGGCAAGTGGAACTCGTAGTCGCAGGCTTTCACACCATGAACACCCTCTAATGCCTGTTGAGCCATCTCGAAGCGTAGCGTATCTTCCAGTAGGTCAGAATCGTTTCGCTTCAGGGGATTCTGCGGCGACACCATCAGCCATACCTCGTCCAGTCCGCATTGTCGCAATACAGCCTGCGCCAAAGCAATATGCCCTACATGTATAGGGTTGAAAGAACCGCCGAAGATGCCCGTTTTCATGGATTCTATGCTGTGAGAAAGGCGTTGACAACTCGCAGCGTCTCTTGTTTGGCAGTCTCCAAGTCATCATTGACGATAATCCTGTCGAACTGTGGAGCGAAAGTTATCTCGTACTCAGCCTTGGCCAGTCGCTGTTCGATAGCTTCCTGTGTGTCTGTTCCACGTCCCTCAAGTCTGCGACGTAGCTCCTCTACCGATGGCGGCTGGATGAAAAGGCTCAGCGCCTGGTCACCATAAAACTTCTTGATGTTCACGCCGCCCTTCACGTCGACATCGAACACCACGTTTTGCCCCTGTTCGCGCTGGCGTTCCACCTGCTGCTTCAAGGTGCCGTAAAAGCGGTTCTCATAGACTTCCTCGTACTCCAAGAACTCATCGTTCTGGATCTTTGCCTTGAATTCCTCTGGAGTCAGGAAGAAATATTCCACGCCGTTTTGTTCTGTACCACGAGGTGCCCGTGACGTACAGGAAATGCTGAAATACAGTTTCAGTTCCGGATGCTCCTGCATCAGCCAGTTGACGATGGTGCTTTTCCCACTACCACTCGGCGCAGACACTATCAACATCTTTCCTTTCATAATTATCAATTATCCATTATCAATTATCCATTAGCGAATGCGTCAAAGCGCATTCAGCACCTGTTCCTTGATTTGCTCCAGCTCGTCCTTCATCATGACCACGATGTTCTGCATCTCTGCCTGGTTTGACTTCGAGCCGGTGGTGTTGATTTCGCGTCCCATCTCCTGGGCGATGAATCCCAGCTTCTTGCCTTGCCCGGGGGCGTCAGCCATGGTTTCGCGGAAATACTGCAGGTGGTTAGCCAGACGCTGCTTCTCCTCGCTGATGTCCAGCTTCTCAATATAGTAGATGAGTTCCTGTTCCAGACGGTTCTTGTCGTATTCGGCTTCAGGAATTTGCTTCAAGCCGTCAACGATACGGCTGCGAATCTTCTCCACGCGACTTTTTTCAAAAGGCTCTATGCTCAGCATCAGACGCTCGATGTTGTCAATCTTTTCTGCAAACTTCTTTTCCAAGGCGGCACCTTCCTGGGTACGGAAGTCCACGAGGTTCTGTACAGCCTCTATGACCGCCTGGCGGACAACAGCCCACTCTTCTTCCTCAAGGACTTCAGCCTCTGTCTTCGTAAACACGTCAGGCAGATGAACCAATGTCTGCATCCAGTCCGTACCCTTAATCTGATGGGCAGTGGCAAAACCTTGCAGTTGCTGATAGTAGCTTTCCATGATTGGCATATTGATTGGCGCAATGTCCGTTGCGGCGTCCTTTTCTATCCAAAGGCTGAAGTCTATCTTGCCACGAATTACGCGTTCAGCAATGAGCTGGCGGATTTCCATTTCCTTTTCACGATAGATGGGGGCGATGCGAGCATTCAGGTCGAGCTGCTTGGAATTGAGCGACTTGATTTCTACATTGATTTTCTTTTCCTTGTAGGCCACGGCAGCTTTGCCGTAGCCCGTCATTGATTGTATCATAAACGTGCTGTACTTTAAAATGTTGGCTGCAAAGGTACGAAAAAATTAAAAAATTAAAAAATTAAAAAATTAAAAAATGACATAATTTTCAATTTTCAATTTCCAGTTTTCAATAAATTTCGTACCTTTGCACTTTAAATTAATAAGGTATAAGAGAAAAATGGCTTGTATCCTACATATAGAAACCAGTTCTAATGTCTGTTCCGTGGCAGTGTCCGAGAACGGGCAGTGCATCTTTGAACAGGCTGAACGTGGTGAACATGGAGCAGGGGCAGAACGATTGGGAACGATGGTTGACGAGGCGTTGTCATTCACGGACAACCATGCCATTCCGTTCGATGCTGTTGCCGTAAGCTGTGGACCTGGCTCCTATACGGGCTTGCGTATTGGTGTGTCGATGGCCAAAGGCATCTGCTATGGCCGTGACTTGAAACTCATCGCCGTCCCGACGCTGGAACTGCTGTGCGTCCCGGTGCTGTTGAGGGAAAAGGTCGTCGTGAATGGTGAAGACGTAGCTACCGAAATACCTGAAGACGCCCTGCTCTGTCCGATGATGGATGCCCGCCGAATGGAGGTTTATGCGGCACTCTACGACCGTTCGTTGAAGACCGTTCGTGATGTTAGCGCCGACATTGTTACGGCCGATACCTATCAGACATGGCTTGACGAGCACCCCGTCTACTTCTTCGGTAATGGTGCCAAGAAGTGTATGGACACCATCCGCCACCCCAATGCACGCTTCGTCGACGGTATTGAACCGCTGGCCAAGTGGATGCAGCCGTTGGCCGAGCGGCGGTTCCTGAACGAACAGTTTGAGGATGTTGCTTACTTCGTTCCTTTCTACCTGAAGGACTTCGTAGCCATCAAGCCGAAGAAACTTATTTAGATATGAGATAAGAGATAACAGATAAGAGATAATGAACATCAAAGGTTTAGACTACACCACCCAGCGAGACAAGCTGGTGATGCCGGAATACGGACGTGAAATCCAGAAGATGGTAGACTTGGCTGTCGGCCTGCCTACCAAGGACGAGCGCAATCGTTGTGCGCAGACCATCATCCGGCAGATGGAGAA
>JAEEGF011599519.1_pt1 | contig 16724 bp, 14 predicted proteins | sample 9134171 | NCBI WGS metagenome assembly JAEEGF01 (sample SAMN16246542, study PRJNA631951) | gut metagenome | biome: gut microbiome; feature: rumen; material: AP-attached | host: Bos | place: Iran: Karaj | collected 2018-10
AGCATGTTCTTGCGTCTGCCACGTGGGTCTCGATAGCTGCCAGCTTAAGCTTCTTCATGAAGGCTTCAGCTGCAGATCTTCCTCCCTCAAGTTCGAAGGATACGACGCCGCATCCGCCGTCAGGCATGTATTTCTTAGCAATCTCATAATATGGATCAGACTCAAGTCCGGGGTAGCTTACCTTTACTACCTTGGGGTGTTTCTCAAGGAACTTTGCAACCGCAAGGCCGTTCTCAACGTGTCTTGGCATGCGCACATGAAGTGACTCAAGACCAAGGTTAAGAAGGAAAGCATTCTGAGGTGACTGTATGCATCCAAAGTCGCGCATCAGCTGAGCTGTAGCCTTGGTGATGAAGGCACCCTCTTTTCCGAACTTCTCTGCATAAGTAATGCCGTGATAAGAATCGTCCGGCTGTGTCAGTCCCGGGAATTTGTCCGCATGGGCCATCCAGTCAAACTTTCCTGAATCTACGATAGCTCCTCCTACTGCTGCCCCGTGACCGTCCATGTACTTGGTGGTTGAATGGGTAACAATATCTGCTCCCCACTCGATAGGTCTGCAGTTCACAGGTGTAGGGAAGGTGTTGTCCACGATGAGCGGAACACCGTGTCTGTGTGCTGCGTTAGCAAACCTCTCAATATCAAGAACTGTGAGCGCAGGATTGGCGATTGTCTCACCAAACATTGCCCTTGTGTTGTCCTTAAAAGCTGCGTCCAGCTCCTCATCGGTAGCTGTGGGTGATACGAAAGTCACTTCTATACCCATCTTAGCCATGGTAACAGCGATGAGATTGAAGGTTCCGCCGTAAATTGATGAAGAAGCTACGATGTGGCTTCCGCACTCGCATATATTAAACATTGCAAAAAAGTTGGCTGCCTGCCCTGAAGATGTGAGCATTGCTGCCGTTCCGCCCTCAAGAGCAGCTATCTTGGCCGCCACATAGTCGTTGGTGGGATTCTGAAGCCTTGTATAAAAATAACCGCTGGCCTCCAGGTCAAAGAGCTTTCCCATGTCCTCGCTGGTGTCGTACTTAAAGGTGGTGGACTGGATGATCGGTATCTGCCTCGGTTCACCATTTCCGGGTGTGTATCCCGCCTGCACGCACTTTGTGGCGATTTTCTGCTGATTCATATCTCTTTTGCCTCCAAATATAGATGTAGTATTTATAATTATACATTAGATAAAAGAATTAAAGAAGATGAGCCCTCAGTTCCTCTCCGCTGAGCTCAGAAAGCATTGCTGGCGGAATATCCAGCATTGTCTTGCAGCCTGATGCACCCTCAGCAGACATTCTGCTGGCAGCTCTTGCTACTGCAACAAGGACGCTGGTTGTGAACTCAGGGTTTGAATCGAGCTTAAGGCTGTACTCTATGATGTGATTGTGCTCCTTGTCAGCTCCGGTCTTGCCGCTTCTGAATACAAAGCCGCCGTGGGCCATTCCGCTGTGGTTCTTAAGAAGCTCCTCTTCGCTGATGAAGTGAACGGTTGTGTCATAATCAGCGAAATAGTTGGGCATCTCCTTGATCTCTTTTTCCACTGCTGCAGCATCTGCGCCGTCCTCAAGAACTACAAAGCACTCTCTTGTGTGCTTGTCCCTTGTGGTGAGCTCAGGGTTCTTGCCGCTTCTTACTGCCTCAAGAGCGCTCTCAACAGGGATTGTGTACTGCTTCGCATTCTTGACGCCCTTTACGCGGCGGATTGCGTCTGAGTGGCCCTGGGATACGCCCTTGCCCCAGAAGGTATAGTCGTTGCCGTCAGGAAGAATGGCGTTGGAGTAAACCCTTGCCAGTGAGAACATTCCTGGATCCCAGCCGCAGGAGATAACTGCAACCTTGCCGGCCTTCTTAGCAGCTGCGTCAACGTTTGCAAAGTGCTCGGGAATTCTTGCGTGGGTGTCAAAGCTGTCCACCACATTGAAGATCTCAGCATACTTAGGTGTCTGAACGGGAAGATCGGTCGCGCTTCCGCCGCAGAGGATCATGACATCTATCTTGTCCTTGTACTCCTCCACATCATTTACAGAAACAACAGGAACGCCTGCCGTCCTGATCGTGAGTGAAGAAGGATCTCTTCTTGTAAAAACAGCTACCAGCTCCATATCAGGCGCTGCAGCCACTGCCAGTTCAACTCCCTTTCCCAGGTTTCCGTAGCCCAGGATACCAATTCTGATACTCATACCTAATGTCCTCCTAATTCAATGAATCACGTACAATTAACAGAATTATACTCTTATCTACGCCCTTTCGCCATTAAATTTCCATAAGTTTTTCGAGGTTGTTTTTTCGACTCTTATATTATGCTATACTGATAATACAAAAACAGAAGGGAGATTTGGGTATGTTAAGTGAATATACTAAGATACCGGCGTCACTGAATTCCAATGTTGCCCTCAAGATCATTCCCGGGCACTACGCCACCACCCATTCTCACATAACAAACTACATGGAGATTGGGACCTTGAAGACCAGGTGTAACGAGGCTCACGGCGTAGCCACTATCCTGGCAATGCACTACACCAGCAACACTCCGGTGGACACCATAGTCTGTGCCGACGGAACAGAAGTCATCGGAACATATCTGGCAGAGGAGCTTACAAAAGCAGGTGTTCTTAATTGCAATGCTCACAAGACAATGTATGTCGTAGCTCCCGAATATGCTCCCAATGGGCAGATCATATTCAGAGACAACCTCCAGCTTGCAATCCGTGGCAAGAACGTACTTCTGCTTATGGGTTCTCTGGACACAGGAAGAACTCTTAACAGTCTGATGGAAGGCGTTCGTTACTATGGAGCCAACATCTCCGGCGCATGCGCTATTTTCAGCGCAGTGAAGATAGTGAATGCAGTTCCAGTTGTCTCAGTATTCCATCCTGAGGACGTTCCGGGCTACCAGTCCTATGCTCCTTCAGACTGCCCGCTCTGCAAGAACGGAACTCCTATCGACGCTCTGGTAAACAGCTTCGGATACAGTGAACTTAGATAATGATCCCGAGGGACGGATAACAAAAAAATCACCCGGAATTATGCGATGTGCATTGATTCCGGGTGTTATTATTTCATGTGTTATTTCTTCTCCCAATGAGTTTCGGCCAGTTCTTTCAGCATGGCCAACGTTCCTCTGGTCTCTGTCAGCTCAGTCTGATCGTTATTGAAAAGAACTGTCTCCACCTCTACTTTTCCGTCGGTCCATCCCTCCATGTGGCGCTTAATCCTGATTGCCATCTCAGAAAAGACTTCATCCCGTATTCCGGCCTCGGTGATCAACCTCACCACGTTGTCAAAGTCCCTGCCGGCTTTTATGTTATCCAGAAGTTCCGGCGGTGAGTTCTTTTTCAAAAAGAGCTGTGTCAGGTCTGCAATTATCTCCATCCTGCGGTCAGCGCCGATGCCGGTATGGGTATTCTGGGCGCCTTCAGAGACCTTCACAAGCTTTCCCATCCTTCCGACTATAAGGATCTTCTCAAATCCAGCATCCTTGGCAGCAAGAACTGCGTCTCTCACAAAGTTGTAACAGAGCACGGCCAGATCGCCATTTATTCCGTATTTATCTGACAGGTAGGAGATCCCGCATCCATCAGGAGAGAGGATAAGTACTGTTTCTCCCTCGGCCTTTCTTATATCAATCTCGGATTTCAAGCTGTACAGTACCATTTCGTTGCTGAGAGGCTCTATTATTCCGGTGTTGCCCAGGATAGTGATTCCTCCTACGATACCCATCTTGGGGTTATAGGTCTTTTCCGCAACTTCTACAGCGTCAGGTGAACTGATGACCACTTTGACGCGTCTGCCCGTGAGTTTGTGTTCCTTTAGTATCTCCACAAGGCTCTTTCTTATCATCTCTTTGGGTATGGGATTTATGGCTGCACAGCCAACAGGTACGGAAAGGCCGGGCCTTGTGACAATGCCTATGCCCTTTCCGCCGTCGATGACAACGCATTCGCCTGAACCGGCTTTTTCTGAAGTGTCAATGAGACTGACAGTCGCATAGATCTTAAGTCCGTCGGTAATGTCAGGCTCATCTCCTGCGTCCTTGGTGACGGCGCAGGTGAGGGAGTGCTCTTCTATGTTCCTTTTGATATCTGTTATCTCCGCAACAAAGAGGTGACCATTCGGAGTCTGAATGGTCACGTTGTATATCTCATTGCCCTCGAGAAGCATGATAAGCGAAGCTTTTGCCGCTGCTGCTGCACAGCTTCCCGTGGTATATCCGCATCTTAGCTTTTTCCCGCCTTTTTCGACATACAGGTCAGTCATGTTTTTGCCCTCAAAAACATTATAACCTAAATTCAGTCTGCTGTATTACGGAAACAAACTAAAAAACGTTTATTTTTCAAGTATTTCAACAAGCTCTATCTTGAAGTTAAGCTCTTTTCCTGCCATCTCGTGATTGGCATCGAAGGTGATGAACTCGTCATTCTTCTTAACAACCGTTACAGGGATAGGTCTTCCATACATGTCTGCAAGGTACACGCGCTCTCCGGGCTGCAGGTCTTCAGATCCTGTAAGCTCTGCGATCTTAAGGTCGAATATGGCAGTGGGATCAACTTCGCCATAAGCCTGATCAGGTGTAAGATGTACGTCCACGATCTCGCCCACTTCCATGTTGGCAACTGCTGTATCAAAGCCAAGGATCATCATTCCATATCCGCAAAGGAACTCAAGGGGCTCGCCTCTGTCGTAGGAAGAGTCGAACTGTGTGCCGTCGTTGAAGGTTCCTGTGTAGTGAACCCTGCAGGTCTTTCCGACGTTCTTGCCCTCGATGATCGGGCCGCCGCCACATCCGCTGCATCCGCCGCATCCGCCGTTGCTTCCACAGCCGCCGCAGTCGCTCTCCTCTCCGGAATCTCCGGCTCCTTCTGTTTCCCTGGCTGCTTCTGTTTTCTCAGCTTCGTGGTCGTGATGTCCGCAATGTCCGTCTTCGTGGTCTCCGCAATGTCCATGGTCGTGGTCTCCGCAGCTGTGTCCTTCCTCATGGGAGTGGTGATCACAGTTCGCACCGGTGTTGATGAGCTCACCCTTAAGGTATGCCTCTACAGCCTTGTCTGTATCGCCCTCTGCTCCTGCGCAAAGCTCAATTCCGTTGTCCATAAGGGCCTGCTGTGCGCCTCCGCCGATTCCACCGCAGATGAGAACATCGATGTCCTCTCCTGCAAGAAGACCTGCCAGAGCGCCGTGGCCTGTGCCATTGCTTCCAATGACTTCTGAGGAAACCACCTTTCCATCCTCAACGTCATATACCTTAAACTGCTCAGTATGTCCAAAGTGCTGAAACACCTGTCCGTCTTCATAAGTTACTGCTATCTTCACGATACTACCTCCTTAAATAAAAGACCCAGCGGCCTTTATGAAACGCCGCTGGGCAAATCTCAAAAAACACTTAAACAGTATAACACATTTCCTGATAAAACCAAGTAAAAACCAGGATAAATCGCTAACGTTTGTCCCGATCGATAAATTCCAATGACACCACCGCGATAACTATATAAATGACGGTCCAGAATATAAGCCATAGCCAGCAGTTGTAGGGAATTTCAGCGGTGAATTCATACTCCGGGATCTGGTTCTGACTTGCAGTCTCCATCATGAATTCATCCCTGAGATCATTCTCCTCGATATAAACAAGCGCATCCAACAGCGGTTTCTTTCCATCTATCTCAACATCCTTCATATTAACTGCACTGTTCCAGATCGACACCATGGGAAGAGAGTTGTAATCTCCCAGCGAGCACAGCGAGGTCATCCCCCACTTGGTGGCTGTCAGATTTGTAAGAAACTTCGTTTCCTCCGGCAGCTTAAACATGAAGCCTGAAAAGACAAGCTCAACAATGAGAAGGAAGGGCATTATCGTCATCGCTGTTGTAGTGGTGTGACAGAAGGCTGAAACCATAAGTGCCAGCATATCGGCACAATAGGTTATAAGGAACAGAGTCACGAACAGATCAGCCATAGGATACGGAATGATAAGGCTCTCCACGGGGAGTTTGACTCCCATAGCCTTCAGTACCACAATCATGATGATCGATTGCAGTATGCACAGGAAAGCCTGATATATCATGTGAGCGCCTATATAGGATGAGATATGCATTCCTGAACGGTGCTCCCTCTTTACGATAGCTCTTTCTCTGCAGATGGTCTGGATTGAGTTAAAGAATCCGTTCCAGATGCAGACAAGCGCCATGGAAAAGCATCCCATCGATGTGCCTTCCATAGTAACAAAGAGGTTGCTGCCCACAGCAAAAGCTACAAGGCCTGCGATCACTGCGGACATGGGAAGCACCTTCCAGTCCGACTGGAATATGAACATTCTGAAGAGCTTCCCTAAATATATAAAGGTCTGGGGGATACGCCCCCTTCTTCTAATCTTTTTCTCAGCCATATTCAATCACCCGATCTTATCCTTTTCTTTTTCCGAATCGTCTTCAGCCTGCTCTCTGTAATCGGCATACTTTTCCACGAATTCATCGGCACGGCCCTCGCCGCCCTCATCCTTCTGGTTTATCGAAAGAAGGATTCCTTCCATGGACTCTTTTCCAAAGAACTTGTAGGCCTCCTCGACCGGTCCATACCATGCCAGCCTTCCGGTCCTCTTTCCGTCCTTTGCAAGAACGATCACGTCGTCAAACAGATCGATTACCCTGTCAGGGGTGTGGGTGATGACAATGACTATTTTCCCCTGATCCGCGATGGCTCTGAGCCTCTCAAAAAGAGCTCTCGCCACAACGCCGTCAAGGCCCGAATCCGGTTCGTCAAGGATAAAGAGCCTGGGATCTGAGATATACTCCATTGCGATGGAAAGTCTTTTTCTCTGACCTCCCGAGAGTTTATCAACCAGAGTGAGCCTCAGGGACTGAAGTCCGAATTCCTCCAGGACCTCTTTTGCCCTCTTCTTCCTCTGGAATATATTGACTCCTGAAGGAAGTCTTAAAGTTGCGGCGTCGTCCAGAGTCTTCTGAACTGTGTCGTTACCTCTCATGAGGTCCTGCTGCGGAACAAGGCCTATGTCATACATCATTCTCGTGTATTCCTGATATACATCGACGCCCTGCAGCTCGATCTTGGCGTCAGCCTTTTCATAGCCTGTAACAGCATTTACGAAGGTTGTCTTTCCTGCGCCGGATCCGCCCAGAAGAAGCACCATGTGGCCGTTGGGGATGTTGAGATGTATGTCACGCAAAAGAGTCTTTGTCTTAAAGAAGGCCTTGGCAGTCCTCTTTTTTATGTTTATCGTGAGGCCTTCCTCGAGAAGCTTGGCTTCAATTCCGCTTTCTCTTGCTGCTTCAGCGCTCTCATAGTAATCCACTCTCTTAATGGGAAGAAACTTTTTTGAGAATCCGAATATAAGAGCGGTCAGGGGTTCTAACAGAATGAAGCAGACAACCCATCCTTTTTTCCTGTCAAAGTTCTTAACAAGGCCGTTGTATATTCTGATCTCATAAATAACATATGCGATCAATACTGCAACATATGCCATTTCCACAAGGAGCATAAGCTGGATCTTATCGGTTCCCAAATATGAGATCGTGTTGATAATGGTAAGAAGGAGCGACATCAGGACATAGTTGCGGCCCTCTTCTTCCCTGTCCGCACATACAGCTATCTTGTAATCTCTGACAATTGGTACGAAGGCCCATATTCCTTTGACTCCGCACTTTTCAAATATTTTGAAATATCCGATGGATATTATGAGATAAAAGACCAGCTGCAATATCGCTTCAGCATTTGAATCAACCAGTGTCATAAGTTATTCCCCCTGTTCATAACCGTCCATAGCATTCATCACTGTTTTGGACCATGCCTCGCCTTGCTCTTCAATGGGAATCTCGGTAAAGTCTTTGGACTTACTCTTTGTTATAAGGATCAGATCATTATCAAGATGAACGGTGGTCTCATATTTTCCTGCAATGAGTTTTTCCATGTTCTTATGGGTATCCGAACCATCTGCCTTCTTCTTGGCTGTACCTGTGATGATGCCGTCAACACTTATGGAATAGTATTTAAAGTAATTTCTGACATCATCTATGGAGTAGAAGTTCGATGAATAAACCCAGATGGCATACCCGTTGGTGTTAAAGTATCTCATCAGAGCAGGTATTCCCAGTCTCATCCTCTTCTTGAACTTGATATTGTGGGGGAAGCCCAGTGCCTTCTCAAGGTGAGGATAGTCGTCAGGCCTGAAGACTATCTCATCCAGATCCAGTGTCACTCTCTTGTCATGGTCCGAATTCTCAAGCATGCGCTTGATGTCTTCGTCGGTACACATATTGATGATCTTGATTGGCACCTTCTTAAGGCCAACCTTCAAAGCGGCAGCCCATCTGTGGTGTCCGTTGACCAGCATGTAGCCCTTGGGGCTGACTGCACATACCATCAGCGGCTCTTTTATCTTGTTGTAATCGTGTCCATCCGAATTCATGAATTCGTTCACATACTCTTGGATGATCCTGTAGCTTGGTCCAACGTCCTTGAAACAGAACTCATCGTCAGGGTTCGGGTGAATGTTCTTGATGTTAGTGACGTGTTTCAGGAATCTGACTAGTGAGCTTGTATATACGGGAACATAAATACCCTTCTGGTTTTCAATCTCATCCTGGACAAATTTGTCAAAGGCAGTCTGTGATGCCATGTGTATTCTCCTTTACTGAGGTGATAGTTTTATTTTGCTTAGGTGATTGCTTTCTTTTGCTGAAGCGATGGCTTTCTTTCGCTCAAGCGATGGCTTTCTTTCGCTCAAGCAACAGCTTTTGTGCATTCGTGTTGTTGCAATTGCTGATCTGTGTTGTCGCAATTGCTGATTTTTGTTGTCGCAATTGTTAATCTGTGTTGTCGCGATTGTTAATCTGTGTTGCCGCAATTGTTGATCTGTATTGCCGCAATTGCGCCCACAATATGATTATATAGCAAAAGTGGTAAGTTTGAATGCCCATTTTACGGCACATTATTAAATGTTTCTAAAAGTTTTGCCCCAAAACACTAGATTTGAAGCATCTTGAGGGAGGGTATGAGGTTGTTCTGTGGTTCTTCAGTGGTTCTTCAGTGGTTTTCTTCAGGATTTTCTGTCGTTTTGTTAGGTTTTTCTGTGATTTCTATGTACGATACCTTTCGCGATAATAAATTATCTATATTTCGGTTATCTTTTACTGCCATTTCTAGTTTTTTTGATAAATAACAGTATGGTTAATTTTTAACTACTGCTATTTACCCATTTTATGAGATTTGTTAGTAGTGTCGTGATCATTATCGGTTTGAATTTTCAAACAATTACTTGAATAATCTGTCAATTTGCGACTTGCTTACAGCTTACTGGTAAGGATTGAAAAATCAGCAGTAATTGCTAATCTTCACCTATACAAATTGCATCACAGACTGCAATGAGACTACTAACAAAAATGTGTTTTCTCAATCCCAGCAGTAGGGAAACCAAAGGTCTACTGTAGAGTTCCAACAAAACCAATAAACAGCAGTAAATTATATACGCAATATCGTCATCATATTATCGGCGACCATTTTCACTCCTATCTTCACTCCTCTATTCCTCGAATTAACATAATCGCTGCCGCCAAAAGAGCAAGAAAACTCCAGCTTATATGTTATGCGACACATTCCCATTTCATAGTCAAATGTAATCTTCGTTCTAGCAAGAAAAAATCTTCATACCATTTCTGGTATGAAGATCTCTACTATATCATCTTAGAATTGTCTCTTAATGCTCGCGCACCTCGTCATCGCTTGTATATTTTAATCTTTACTCCGCCTTCAGCCGGCTCTACTGTGCCGTAGAGGTCGGCTGATTCAAGCCACTTCAGGGCTTGGCTGTCAGTGTAGATTAGGGGCTTCGTCTCGACATTCCCGCCGCTCTGAGGATCTGTGATCTCCCCGTTGTTCTCAACGAAGATCCTGCACTTTTCTCCTTCGCAGTCCGTTCCCTCAAGGATATATCTGGCAGAAAGAATTCTTGCAGCACCTGCAGGCTCCTTCTGGGTATCAACACCACCCGGAAGTATCTCTCCATTGAAATACTTTCCCTCGCTCTTTCCGTGGAAAAGAATCATCAATGCAGTTCCGGCTGTTCCTTTGACCTCAAGAAAATCATCAAGTAAAACATCTATTGTCAAAACAACTTCACTCATAGTATCTCAGTATCTCCAATCCATTTTCCCGGAAAATTGACTAAATGCAGGTTTTTCAAGTGATTTAGTCAAAAATTCCGCCGTTTTTCTCATGCTTCTGAAGGAGAGATTTGACTAAGACGCAATTTTCCGATGCTCTTAGTCAATTTTCCCGGTTCTCGTGAGAGAAAAATTTGACTAAATCGAGTTGTTTTCATCGTCTTAGTCAATTTTTCCACTTTCACACACTCTCACACGCCAGGGCGGCTGAGCCATCAGCCTGCACGACCGCTGTATGCCCATCGCATGTCCACTGCACGATTACTGCACGACCACAGCACCACTGCCGCACGATCACTCGAAATGCTGACTGATTCACGGCATATCCGGAATGGAAAGGCTGTTCTTGGTTCCCTCCGGAATTCCGGCCAGGAACGAGAACGCCGGATCAAGCATCTTCTCCCAGGTGTCAATGTCGTGGTTGCCCTTTGTTTCCCAATACTTATAAGGAATGCTGAAATCATCCAGCGCCTTCCTGAATCCCTTGACCTGGGAATCCACTGCGATATCCCTGTCGCCACATCCAATGAACAGCTCAGGGAGTTCGGTCTTATCAGTCTCCGTATAACCCTTGATCAGGTTCCAGGGGCCATCCATATACTCCTCAAAACTTCCAAACATGTTGGCAAACTCGCCCTTTCCAAATCCACCTCTCTCGGGCTCCTTCATAAGGGTGTATGGATCAGCGGCAGGCGAAAGAGCTGCCACCTTTGAGAAGACATTCCTATAACGTAGTCCGCACAGCAGCGCACCGTATCCGCCCATGGAAAATCCTGCCACGTAGGTGTCCTCTCTCTTATCCGAGAGTCTGAACATAGTCCTTGTTCTCTCGATCAGTTCCTCGCCGACGAACTTGCAGTAGTTGGCATTCCTCTCAGGATGATCCACATAGAATCCGTTCTGTCCATTGGGAATCACAATAACAAGCCCCTTGAGTTCAGCCTGTTTGCGGAGCCCCAGCAAAGTATAAAGCGATGTGCTGTCTCCGCTGTAGCCGGGAAGCAGATAAACCGTCTTATATGGCGGCTCTGCGTCAGAGCCAAACGGTCCCTTTTCCGGCATGAACACTGCCATCGACACGGCCTGGGTCAGGCTCTCAGATAAAAAATGTACTTCGGAAAAAGACATCTCGTTAGTTCTCCTTCTCTATCCTTCCAAGCACCCAGTCAAGGCCCTTGTTGATATAGCAGTTCCAGAAGTTCCAGTTGTGGTCTCCGGGTCCCTCTTCATATGTGAAGTCCGCACCATTCTCCTCGAAGAACTTCCTCATGATCTGGTTGTGCTCATAGAGGAAATCCTCGGTTCCGATCGCCATGTATACAGGAGGATTCTTCTTTCCTGCATCCACGTTCTTCTTAAAGAGAACTTCAGGGTTTGCATCGGATTCCGTAACCTTGGTAAGGTCTCCGAAAACCTCCCTGTAGTACTCGTAGTTGGCCATCATGTCGGCTGTGCCTTCCTTCATGTTGTCGATCTGATGAATGATAAGCGCAGATGACAGAGCCACAATTCCGCCAAATGTCTCAGGATATGCAAAACCTGTATGGATAGCGCCAAATCCGCCCATGGAAAGGCCTCCGATCAGTGTATCCTCTCTCTTATCGGAAAGTCCAAAGAGCTTTCTTGTGTAGTCCACAACCTCCTGTCCCGCGTAGGTGCAGTACTGTGTTCCTGTAGCCTTTCTGTCGAGATAGAAATTATTTCCGCCTGATATCATGATCACCGCCATGTTGTAGTTAAAAGCGATGTCCTCTGCAAGTCCGTTGTACTCCCAATCGGCGTCATTTCCCGAGAACCCGTGCAGAAGATAAAGAGTCTTCATGGGTCTTCTGAAATTCATGTTAGTCATCTTCATTATTTCAGGCACATCATTGGGTATTACAAAAGAAATATTGACCTGTCCCATCTGTGATACTGAGTAAAAGCGAAGTCTTCCTGATGCCATATTTTCTCTCCTTTTCTTATCAGCCCTTGAAGATCATCCGGGCAAAATCATATATGCTGCTGCGCCACACATTCCAGTCGTGGGCGCCTTTGTAGATCCTTCTTGCGCAGCTGATTCCCTTCCTCTCACACAGCTCATCATCAGAAGTGAAGTGCTCAAAGAACGGATCGCTCTCACCCATTCCCCTGAAGAAAGTCCTGAAGTAAGAATTGAATGTCTCAGCGTCATCCATTGCCTTGAGATGCTCGTCTTTGCTAAGCTCATGACAGCTCATATCAAGCTCCGATCCGCTTATCCAATCGCGAAGAAATCCGCTGAATATGCCAACCTCAGAGAACATGTCAGGGTGGTTCATAACTGTCATCGAGGTCTGCATGGAGCCCATCGAAAGCCCCGCCATTCCTCTCTTTTCCTTGCATCCACCCACATGGTATCTGCTCTCCACAAAGGGAATTATATCCGTAAGAAGCATGGGCTCAAACAAGAGATGGTCAACCATTCGGCTGCCGTCCTCCAGCTTCTTCTGAACCATGCCGTTGCTCATGACAATAACGAAGGGAACAGCTTTTTTATCAGCGATGAGGTTATCCATAATGAGGTTTACTTTTCCGGAATAAGTCCAGCCCACCTCATTCTCGCCGTGCCCATGCTGCAGGTAGAGAACCGGGAACACTTTCTCAGGCTCCCTGTCATACTCCGCGGGCGTGTAGATCAGGCAGGACTCCCACTCTCCCGTGACCTTGGAAAAGAAATATTCCCTGCGGACACTTCCATGCTCCACGTCCCTGAGCTCATAAAATGAAGTATTTCCAATCGGAAGCTCCACATAGTTGTAAGGCCTTGAGTATCCGTATGTTATAGGCAAAAGAGCTTCCAGCGTCTCTCTGCCATCTACGACAACCTGCACATAGTTGATTGCCGAGTCAAATGGCAGCTTGATCTCCCAGATGTCGTCTCCAACATTTTCAAGCTCAAAGCTTATCTCGTCATGAAGTATCTGAACGGAAGATGCGCCTTTTTCATAGAGTCTCAGGTACCAGGCTCCGTCTCTGTATTCTATCGGATTTGGCCTCTTGTCGTAGGGCAAAACCTCGTTAAAGCAAAGTGCGTTATTCATCACTTGTCCCCCATCTGATAATTCCAAAGATCTCCCGTAGGAAGGTATTCAACGGGAACTTTGCCTTGTACCAGGCCGCTCAGCCAGTCTACTGCAAACTTTGCGCCCAGCTCTTCCCAGTTGTAATGGCCGATGTTGAAGCAGGCCATGTCTCTTCCAAGAGCTATTCCGTCTCTGATGTAGGAAATCACTGTCCACTCGATGATTTCTCCGGGGATGATGGCATCAATCTTCTGCTCCTGCATCGCCTTTATAATCTCGGTGGCGTAGTCGGTGTAAATTCCGTCTTTCTCTGATTCCGGAATGAAAGCTCCGGGATAGATGTGTCCCACCAGAGCGATCTTCTTTATCTTTCCATCGGGGCGGCCCACATATCTTGTGCCGTTCATACCGATTCTCTTAAAGAAGTCGCGGTTGATATCTTCAACCGTACGGGCTTCCGGGAAATTTATCACATATCCGAAAGGTATACCCGGTCCCTCTTTTACCAGGTATTCCTCCCAGCCCATGTACTTGATGACTCCGGTGAAGATGCTGTCAGGCCTGTGGGCATGCATGTGGTCGTGGTCCCTGTAGATCACGATTCCGTTATCCGCAGCCAGCTTCATCTTTTCCTCATAGATATCACAGGTAAAGTCGGCTCTCCAATCGGGATAGTCGGGAGTTAAATAGCTGGTCGGTTCATGGACATATAGAAGGTTGTAGCCCTTCTCTGCAGTCCTCTTTATTACGTCTACTGTGGGCACCAGGGCAGATGCGATTCCCGTGCACTCCCTGTCAGTATCCCCGCACTTGACGCCATCGCATCCTGCGTAGTTCGGTCCCAGGTCAGGATGGTATTCGGCGACTCTGTCTAATACTTCTGAAATTTTCATAGATTTTTTCCTCGAGTTCTTTTCACAAATAAGTTCTGTTACTTACATGCTGCCGGGAAAATCAGCCCTTTACAGCTCCTACCACAACGCCCTTGATAAAGTACTTCTGCACGAAGGGGTAGATCACAACAATAGGAAGGATGCCGATAACAGCCATGGACATTCTCACAGCGTTGCTGGGAAGTGAGATCGCGCCCGTTCCGACTGCCACCGAGGCGGCGCCGCTCTTTAAGTACTGGATGTTGTTCATGATCCTGATGAGCAGGTTCTGAATTCCGTAGTACTGAGGCTTCTGTATGTAGTATAACGCATTTACCCAGTCATTCCAGTATGTAAGGGCAGTGAAAAGAGATATTGTTGCAACTGTAGGTACTGCCAGCGGGAAGATGATCTTGAAGAATATTGTGAGCTCGCTGGCTCCGTCGATCTGTGCAGACTCGATAAGTGCTTCCGGGATCGAGTTTGCGTAGTAGTTTCTTACCAGGAAGATGTTGAAAGCACCGCACAGATAGTTGGGAAGGATGAGTGCCCAGATGGTGTTCTTGATGTTAAACATCTGAGTCCACATCATGTAGGAAGGCACCACGCCTCCGTTGAAAAGCATTGTAAAGAATACAAAAAATGCAAGTATGTTCTTGTATTTGAAATTCCTTCTGCTCATGGGGTAGGCAATCATGGTTGTGATAAGGACACTGATGAGAGTGCCGATCACAGTAACTGCCACCGAGATACCATAGGCCCTGAAGATGGTCGCTCCCTGCTGGAACATGTAGACGTATGCGTCTGTTGACCACTTCTCAGGGAAGAATGAGTATCCGTTTCGAAGGAGTGTAGTCTCGTCTGTAAATGAAGCGATGAGTATGAGGATCAGTGGCAAAAGAGCTATCACAGCCAGTATTGCAAGTACAACCGTTGAGGTTATCTCAAATCTCTTCGCATCTGAAGGAATATGTTCTGCGTTCATAGATTTTTTTTCCATCATGTACTCCTTTAGAAAAGTGCGTTGTCACTGTCCACCTTGCGGACAAATGCATTGGCGCTGACAACGATTATGAAACCAAGAACTGACTGGAAGAGACCTGCTGCCGCTGACATTCCAACGTCATTGAGCTCCATGAGTCCTCTGTAAACGTAAGTATCAATGGTCTGGGTTGTTGCGTACAGAGCTCCCGAGTTCATGGGAACCTGATAGAACAGACCGAAATCTGAGAAGAAGATTCTTCCCACTGCCATCAGTGTCATGATGATCACCGTGGGCTTTAACAGGGGCAGTGTGATCCTGAAGATCTGCTGCATCTTTGATGCCCCGTCGAGGCTTGCTGCCTCATAGACTGATTTGTCGATTCCTGCGATTGCTGCAAGATAGATGATTGACATGTAGCCTGCGTTCTTCCACAGATATACGAAGGTCAGGATGAATGGCCAGTACTTTCTTTCCATGTACCAGGCTATGTCCTCTTTTCCCAGAGCATTCAGGATGGTGTTGTTGATAAAGCCGCTGTCCGAATTAAGGAAGGCGTACACCATGTAGGCGATGATTACCCAGCTCATGAGGTTTGGAAGGAGGAGAGCCGACTGGAAGAATTTGGTCCTTAAGGACTCACCCAGCGCGTTTAGGAAGATGGCGATCGCGATGGCAACTACTGTGCCAATCACTATGAAAGCCAGATTGTAGAGTATTGTGTTCCTGGTCATTATGAAGGCGTCCTTGGTTTGGAAGAGGAACTTGAAGTTTTCAAAGCCGTTCCAGGGACTCTTCCATATGCCCTTCTTATAGCTGAAGTTCTTGAAGGCCAGGAAAATTCCGAACATAGGGATGTAGTTGTTTATCAAAAGATAGAGAAGGCCCGGAGCCGCGATGAGGAGCAGGGGCCCTGATTTTGCGTATTTGATCTTGGATTTCTTAGTAGACATTTTCTTTTCCCTTTTGAGTCAATTGAAGATGTTCTATCTGACTCTTATTTGAGTCACCGGTATGGATTCTTTTTGTGACAATTTGTTTTTTAATGTTACAGGCTGGCGGAAGGGGTGCCAGCCTGTGACATGTGGGTTTATGTTTCAGATGTAACACTCGATGTCATGGGCTCGTTGAATACCTCGCCTCATGTTCAAGTGTAATTACTGTGCTGCTTTCCAAGCGTCGAGCTGTGTCTGCTTCTCAGCAAGGATGTCGTCATAACCTGCATCCTTCAGAGCCTGTCTGAACTCAGCCAGAGCTGCGTCTGTATCAACAGATCCGCATGCAATTCCGGGAAGGTACTGCTGGATAACATTGCTTACTGCTGTGTACTGTGTCTGAACGCCAGATGCGTCGAAAGTGAAGCCCATAGCAGGTGAGCAAGGTGCGTTGTGGTTCTGCTCATCCTCCCAAGCAAGGGACTCTGCTGAACCTGATCCCTCAAGAGGCCACTGGATGAAGAAATTGCCGAGTACTCCACATGAAAGCTGTGCTGTGTAAGGAACTGTCGCTGCATCCTGTCCTTCAGGATAAGAAACTGTTCCGTCTGCATTCTTTACATAATCCCTGCCCTCAAGACCATAGAGCATTGTGTTGATAACGTCTGCATCTGTGTATGTGAGGTTGAGGAACTTAAGTGCTGCCTCAGGATTCTCTGTTGTTG
>JAEEGF011326328.1_pt1 | contig 16722 bp, 9 predicted proteins | sample 9134171 | NCBI WGS metagenome assembly JAEEGF01 (sample SAMN16246542, study PRJNA631951) | gut metagenome | biome: gut microbiome; feature: rumen; material: AP-attached | host: Bos | place: Iran: Karaj | collected 2018-10
TTATGCTCAAAAAACACATCATTTTTCTTGCTTTCGCCACTTTCGTGACGATGAGTCTTCATGCACAAAACCTAGACACCACTAATGTTCAGAACCTGGATGAGGTGATAATCAACGGCGTGCGCCTCCAAAAGAACGCCCCCTTCTCCGTCACCAACATCGAGAAGGTGGAGCTCAGCGACTTTTCGAAAACCGGCCAAGAGCTTCCCTTCCTGTTCGCCAAGACGCCCGGCATCATCGCATGGGGTGAGAACGGCATAGGCTCCGGCACATCCTATATGCGCATCCGTGGCGCCGGCGACTCGCGCATCAACGTCACCCTCGACGGCGTGTCGCTCAACTCGCCTGAAGACCAGTGCGTGTTCTGGGCCAACATGAACAGCTACGGCTCACTGCTCAGCTCAGTGCAGATCCAACGCGGCGTGGGTAGCTCCACCAACGGCGACGGCGCCTTCGGCGGCACGATATCCCTGACATCGGCCAAGCCTTCCTTCGTGCCGAGTGCCGAAATCACGGGGTCCTACGGCTCCTTCAACACGCTTAACTTCGGCGCCAAGGCCTCGACGGGTCTGTTGTGGAACCACCTCATCGTCGACGGAGCCTACCACGAGACCCACACCGACGGCTTCATCCACGGCACCAAGGGCCGCAGCGGCAGCTACTATGGCGGCCTCACCTGGATGGGCAAGAACTTCATCCTCCGCTACAAGAACATCGGTAACTTCGAGATGACCGGCCAAGCCTGGAACGGCGTGACGGCTGGCAACAACGACCTCAGCCTTATGGACGGCACCTATGGTGAGCACACGGGCATCAAGACCTATGCCGATATGTATAAGGTGGGTCTGGGACAGTTCAACTCGCTCTACGAATACCTCGTCACCGACGAGGACGGCAACTTCGTCAAGGACGAGAACGGCCACTACATGACCCAACGCTACCAGATGAACGACGGCACCTTCTGGGACCGTACCACCGACAACTTCTGGCAAGACCACAACCTCCTCTCCGCCGCTTGGGAGATCAACGAGCACTGGTCGACCACAGCCACGCTGCACTACACCTACGGCTACGGCTACTACGAGGAGTTCCGCCCCAACAACAAGCTCTCGAAGTTCGGCATGACCTATTACGATGCCGAAGGCAATCAGGTGAAGAAGACCGACTTCGTCCGCAAGAAAGGACTCCGCCAGGACACCTACGGCCTCGTGTGGTTCACCCGTTACAAGAACGCAAACTGGAACGTCATCGGCGGCATCTCAGCCCAGAACTTCCAAGGCAACCACTTCGGTTATGTGAATTATATCGCCAACCAAGACGTCGCTAACAAATATCTCGCTGATGGCGACTACAAATACTACGACTCCGACGCCCAGAAGCTCGACGGCAACGTCTTCGTCAAGGCGGCCTACACCTTCGCCGACCACTGGACCGTATTCGGCGACATGCAGTTCCGCTATGTGGACTACAAGACCAACGGCATCAACGACAAGTTCTACGACGACGCGAGCGGCTACTACAACCAGGAACTCGACATCCACGAGAAGTACCCCTTCTTCAACCCCAAGGGCGGCATCTCCTTCGACACGGACAGCCACCATGTCTACGCCTCCGTGGCCATGAGCCACCGCGAGCCCGAGCGTAACAACTTCACCGACAACGGCTCCTACCCCTTCCCTAAACCCGAGCAACTCCTCGACTATGAGTTGGGCTACAACTACAACGGAAGCATCTTCCAGGCCGGCGCCAACCTCTATTACATGGACTACAACAACCAGTTCGTGCAGACCGGCGCGGTGAGCGACATCGGCGAGGCACTCACCACCAATATCAAGGACTCGTACCGCATGGGCGTCGAGCTGCAGGCTGGCGTGAGCCCCACCAAATGGTTGACCATCGAGGCCAACGCCGCCTTGAGCCAAAACAAGATCAAGGACTTCGACGAGGTCGTGGAGAACTGGGACGACTGGGAAGGCAACACCGATGCCAACGGCCAGGCCTACGATGGTGACGGCTACGACGTCATCCACTACGACAACTCCACCCTGGCCTTCTCGCCTTCGGCCATCCTAAACGGCTTCGTCACCTTCCACCACAAGGGCTTCGAGGCCACCTGGCACACAAACTACGTCTCGCGCATGTATCTCGACAACACCCAGAACCTCGACCGTTCGTTGCCGGCCTACAGCACCTCCAACGTCAGCCTCGGCTACACGCTGAAACCCAAGAAAGTCGTCAAGGAAGCCATCGTGAAGGTGAACTTCAACAACATCTTCAACAAGCGCTACGCCGCCAGCGGCTGGGTCTATTCGGCCATCTGCGACAGCTACGGCCACCCCAACGACAACCGCTACTACCAGATCGGCTTCATCCCGATGGCAGGTTTCCATGTCATGGGCAATCTGACGTTGAGGTTCTGATCGAACGAATCGGTTATATATAAAGAATCCCGCCCCCATGGGAGCGGGATTCTTTTGTGTTATTTATCCTTTTTTGCAATGCGTTTCGCCACGCCGATGGCGCCTGTGGGACAGACGAGTCGGCAGAGGTGGCAGCCCACGCACCGCTTTCCGTCGAGATGCGGCTGACGCAGGTCGGCATCAAAGGTAATGGCCTGATGGCCGCCGTCTTGGCAGGAGGTGTAGCAACGGCCGCAGCCGATGCATTGCTCACGGTCAAAGGAGGGATACACGATGGTGTCGCGGTCAAGGTTGGTGGGCGTGTCGAAATTGGGGAGCTCCTCTCCTACTAAATCCGACAGGTGCTCGACGCCGCGTTCTGCCATATAGTTTTGCAGTCCAAGCACGAGGTCGTCGATGATGCGGTAGCCGTACTGCATCACGGCGGTGCACACCTGCACGTTGCTGCAGCCCAGCTGGATGAACTCCAAAGCGTCGCGCCAGGTCTCGATGCCACCTATGCCACTCAACTCAATGCGTTTGCCATTGTTGGTGGCGGCGAAAATGGGATTTTTCGCCATCTCGAGGATATGGCGCAAGGCGATGGGCTTCACGGCGCGGCCCGAGAGTCCGGAGACGGTCTTCTTATCGGCCACGGCACCGCGACTGTTCATGGTCACGCTCTTGATGGTGTTGATGGCCGACACTGCATCGGCGCTGGCGAAGTGGGCGGCCATGGCGGGTTGGTTGATTTGAGTGATGTTGGGCGTCATCTTGGGGATGACCGGGATCTTGACGTTATGTTTCACGTATGCCGTGTAGAACAGCACCAGTTCAGAGTTCTGCCCCACGTCGCTGCCCATGCCAGCCAACTTCATCTGCGGGCAGGAGAAATTCAGCTCCACCGCGTCGACGCCAGCCTCTTCTGCCATTTTCGCCAGCGTGATCCACTCCGTCTCGGCGTTGCCCATGATAGAGGCGACGACGATTTTCGAGGGATAGTCCTTTTTCAGCCTGCGTAGGATGTCGAAGTCCACCTCGACGGGGTTCTCGCTCAGCTGTTCCATATTACGGAAGCCGAAGAAATCGGAGCGTCCCGGCTCGTTGACGGCATCGAAGCGCGGCGACACCTCGCGGATGTCCTCCATGCAGATGGTCTTGTAGAACACGCCCGCCCATCCCGCATCGAAGGCGCGTGCCACCATCTCGTAGTTGGTGCATATGGCCGACGAGGCAAGGAAGAAGGGATTCTCGCAAGGGATGCCGCAGAAGTCGATGGCAAGGCTGGGCAAGTCTTTTTGTGGCTTCGTGCCTTTAACGGCTTCCGCCAGCTCCCTGATGCGGATCGGCCTATCGTAGTGGATGCAGGCCGCCTCGGCGGCTTGCAGCTCGGCGTCGCTGCATGGGTCGAGCCACCGTCTGGCGACGGCTTCGTTGTCGAATCGTATGGCGCGAATGGCGCGTGCCGGGTCGCCATTCTTGCAGGCCTTACTGCACGGCGCGTCGGCGCAGAGCAGACATCGTGCGGCTTCTTCTTGGATGTGCATAGTTTTGTTCATAGCGTCAGTGTTAGGATGTTTAGTGGGGACAAAAGTAGAAAATAATCTGTACTAATATCATATTTGCTTGCATTTATCTTGTATCTTTGCTCTTTGAAACAACGTTGAACATGGTCGTGGACTTGCAGCACTCGTTGTGAATTGCTTGCATTTATCTTGTATCTTTGCTCTTTGAAACAACCGATGAGAAAGGAACACCGAACCGATATTGGTTGTGAATTGCTTGCATTTATCTTGTATCTTTGCTCTTTGAAACAACAGACACCGTGAAGCCCTCGCCCTTGATGTTGTTGTGAATTGCTTGCATTTATCTTGTATCTTTGCTCTTTGAAACAACGACTTCGACGGCGTTCTGATGGCACACCCAGTTGTGAATTGCTTGCATTTATCTTGTATCTTTGCTCTTTGAAACAACGCTGCAAATTTACAACCTTTTTTCATACTGGTTGTGAATTGCTTGCATTTATCTTGTATCTTTGCTCTTTGAAACAACGTCAAGGACTTTCGTCTTTTCGGGATTCTGGTTGTGAATTGCTTGCATTTATCTTGTATCTTTGCTCTTTGAAACAACCGCTCGAAGATGGCAAGCGAGGGCGTAAACGTTGTGAATTGCTTGCATTTATCTTGTATCTTTGCTCTTTGAAACAACAAGGTCTTTTACAGCAAGGCCAACAAGTTGGTTGTGAATTGCTTGCATTTATCTTGTATCTTTGCTCTTTGAAACAACCTTCAAGGACTTTCGTCTTTTCGGGATTCTGTTGTGAATTGCTTGCATTTATCTTGTATCTTTGCTCTTTGAAACAACCGAACGCGACTTTGAGCAACGATGTGTCGAGTTGTGAATTGCTTGCATTTATCTTGTATCTTTGCTCTTTGAAACAACCCTTGGGCGCAGTTCGGTAACGGTGCCGTGGTTGTGAATTGCTTGCATTTATCTTGTATCTTTGCTCTTTGAAACAACTTGGGATATCCAAGTCGTTGACTCCTCTGAGTTGTGAATTGCTTGCATTTATCTTGTATCTTTGCTCTTTGAAACAACATTCATCCTGTACTGACCACAGGTGTTCCAGTTGTGAATTGCTTGCATTTATCTTGTATCTTTGCTCTTTGAAACAACATTAGCACGACCACTAACGGTAACATCATTGTTGTGAATTGCTTGCATTTATCTTGTATCTTTGCTCTTTGAAACAACGATACCCAGGTGGGGAAGAGTGCTGCGACTGTTGTGAATTGCTTGCATTTATCTTGTATCTTTGCTCTTTGAAACAACAATGCACTTGCCAAGATTGACGCGAACAAGTTGTGAATTGCTTGCATTTATCTTGTATCTTTGCTCTTTGAAACAACTTGCTTATCGATGCATCGCTCCGCATACTGGTTGTGAATTGCTTGCATTTATCTTGTATCTTTGCTCTTTGAAACAACAACCGTTCCCGTCAGCTCACCGAGCTCATAGTTGTGAATTGCTTGCATTTATCTTGTATCTTTGCTCTTTGAAACAACGAATCAGTCGGACGAACAAAGTCAAATCCAGTTGTGAATTGCTTGCATTTATCTTGTATCTTTGCTCTTTGAAACAACCACTTAACAGGATTAAGCTGAACACCAACGGTTGTGAATTGCTTGCATTTATCTTGTATCTTTGCTCTTTGAAACAACGCATTGTAATTTCTTCTAAGCCAGATGTTAGTTGTGAATTGCTTGCATTTATCTTGTATCTTTGCTCTTTGAAACAACAAATCTGAAAAGGACTAGTAGAGGCATTTGGTTGTGAATTGCTTGCATTTATCTTGTATCTTTGCTCTTTGAAACAACAGGTCAAAGGTTGTATCGCCAGGCATATCGGTTGTGAATTGCTTGCATTTATCTTGTATCTTTGCTCTTTGAAACAACAAATCGATTTATTCCTGGTTAAATCCAGGAGTTGTGAATTGCTTGCATTTATCTTGTATCTTTGCTCTTTGAAACAACTATGAGGATCAGAGTCAAAGAGGCCATCCAGTTGTGAATTGCTTGCATTTATCTTGTATCTTTGCTCTTTGAAACAACCCTCCTTTCAGGAGGTACTTAGTAACGTAAGTTGTGAATTGCTTGCATTTATCTTGTATCTTTGCTCTTTGAAACAACATGAATAAATAAGGAACGGGCGCGCAATATGTTGTGAATTGCTTGCATTTATCTTGTATCTTTGCTCTTTGAAACAACCTTGAGGTTGATAGCGCGGATGCCGGTCAAGTTGTGAATTGCTTGCATTTATCTTGTATCTTTGCTCTTTGAAACAACAGCGGCAACACAACAGCGATGGCCTTTGCGGTTGTGAATTGCTTGCATTTATCTTGTATCTTTGCTCTTTGAAACAACATGTAGCCGGTGAGGCGCTGCGGGGTCAAGGTTGTGAATTGCTTGCATTTATCTTGTATCTTTGCTCTTTGAAACAACAGCGGCAACACAACAGGCATGGCCTTTGCGGTTGTGAATTGCTTGCATTTATCTTGTATCTTTGCTCTTTGAAACAACCAACTATGGCAATTATGCAAGGTATTACGGGTTGTGAATTGCTTGCATTTATCTTGTATCTTTGCTCTTTGAAACAACCCCGGCCCCGGTCAATGAGAACTCCAACCGGTTGTGAATTGCTTGCATTTATCTTGTATCTTTGCTCTTTGAAACAACACCTAAGCTCACACATTATGCACACATTAGTTGTGAATTGCTTGCATTTATCTTGTATCTTTGCTCTTTGAAACAACTTGGGTCGATTATTTGGTCTTTTGGAATCAGTTGTGAATTGCTTGCATTTATCTTGTATCTTTGCTCTTTGAAACAACGATCAAGGAACGCATCCTCAACCCGACTAAGTTGTGAATTGCTTGCATTTATCTTGTATCTTTGCTCTTTGAAACAACTTGCCGAAATCAAAGCTCGCACCTTGGAGAGTTGTGAATTGCTTGCATTTATCTTGTATCTTTGCTCTTTGAAACAACATTGTGGCCATGGTGGGCAAGGGGGCCAAGGTTGTGAATTGCTTGCATTTATCTTGTATCTTTGCTCTTTGAAACAACTTGATAGTGACATCTACTTCAAACAAAGGAGTTGTGAATTGCTTGCATTTATCTTGTATCTTTGCTCTTTGAAACAACCAAAGAATAGTCATCTGCAAGAGTGCCTTTGTTGTGAATTGCTTGCATTTATCTTGTATCTTTGCTCTTTGAAACAACAGATTGGATGCAATACTCCGTACACCTGCGGTTGTGAATTGCTTGCATTTATCTTGTATCTTTGCTCTTTGAAACAACAAGCTCCTTTCCCAGCTTGGAGCCATTATGGTTGTGAATTGCTTGCATTTATCTTGTATCTTTGCTCTTTGAAACAACTCGATATGGGTAAAACAAAGAGCAACAGCAATTTAGAAGTTGTTTCAGAAAAGAAAAATCCAGCTCATTTGAGTTGGATTTTTCTTTGTTATGACCATTTTACCGATTCAAAACAGCTCCAATTGTTGGCATGGTGTGTCAACAGTCTTAGGCTTGCAGTTGCTGAAAATCTCCATTTCACCAAATTGTTTATCGGTGATACACAAAATGCCAATATCGCCAAATTCAGGCATGAACGACTTTACCCGCTTGATATGCACCTCAGCATTCTCATAACTGGGACAATGCCGCAGATAAATGGAAAACTGGAACATTGTAAAGCCATCGGCCATGATGCGCTTGCGAAATGTCGCATAAGCCTTGCGCTCTTTCTTCGTCTCAGTAGGCAAATCAAAAAGCACCAGCACCCACATAATTCGATATTCGCTAAATCGGTCCATTATAATTCCATCACAGGATATACCACTTTCCGTAATTCACCGCCAAAACATTTCGCCAATGATGCTGTGGTTTGAGAGGACGCCACCATCAACGGACTGCGGCGACCGTCGATGATGACTTCTTTTACAGGCAGACCCAACAATTGTCGCTTCAAGTCTGTAGTCAGTTCGCTACAATCAACACCACTACGCAAAATCTCAATCACCAACTCATCAACGTATGGCCGATAGGGTTCCATCACGTCATCCGCCAAGCAATAGGCATTGTAGCGATTGTGATGATGAATGCCAAAGGTGGGCAACAAGCCACTGGCTACCAATGAACGTGCTATCACTGCCCTAACAATGGCATAGCCATAGTTCAACAGATTGTTGGGAGCCTCACCCTCGCGGTCACGAACAAACCGCTCCATTTCCGGGAAAACAGACTTCCAATAATAGGCTGCCGCCCGACCTTCAAGGTTTTCGCTGTCACCACTCTTCACATCGTTTGCCCAAGCCATCATACAGCCCACCTCTACCCCACTCAGCCGCTTCAACACAGAGGCTTGGTTACGGATCTTGGCTTGGACAATCTGCTGCCATAGTTGTTTCTTCAAAGGCAACGAAGCCTCAATCTGCCAACGGAAGCGTTCGCTCTGAACGGTATGGCCTTCAAGTGGCAACAACAAACCTGCGGGCATGTGTTTCTCATCGCAGGTGATGACAGCACAATTGTTTTGTAGCAAGGCATCCATCGCCCCGTTAGTGATGGTGATTTGTCGGTCTTCGAGCACCACCACACCGATGTCTTCGATAGGTACGGTCTTCGTTACCTCTTCTTGCGTTTGGGCATCGTTCAGTTTGATGACCAACTGTGCATTGCGCATGGAAAGGTAGGCGGGATTACCAAAAAAGAGAGTACGCTTAATCATGGTTGCTGTCGTTTGTTCAGTTGTAACCAATTTGGATACAACTCAAAGTTTCCTATCGTTTAGCTCGATGATGTTACCTAATCTATCCACTTTGATAGGGACACAGATCTCTTTAATTGATGATTTGTTGTCAGTAAATTCCACCTTATTTAATTGTGTAAACTCCATCTTATCGACAATTACTTTTGCCACTGAAAAAGGAATTGCATACAATCTACTTCCAGTAAAACTAACTAATTTGCAAATCCTTGTTTTATCAATTTTATAAATTCCTTCCTTCAATTCCTCTGGCGTCGGCAGATACACCAAATCGTTTGGTGAAAGGATGAACAAGAGTTTGGCATCCGTTGTAACCAATTGCTGTTCTTGTAGATAGGCTTCAATGTTGTTGCGCCATTGCGAACCGTATTTCTTTTGACAATCAATCATCACATTGAGCGGAATGGTCAGATAGGAACGAACTGTTTCCATTTCGCCTGTTTCCTTGTTTGTCTTTTCCGTTCCGAAAATGGCGAAGAAAAGGTTAGTTCCATCATCGGCTTCGGCAAACTTACCCCCCTTATTCCCTATCTTTCCTATTGGGAATTTATTTCCTTTCTCAAATCTTCTAACCTTGTAAATTGGATGATGGAATTTCCCATTATTCAATTCGACAATGTTGCGATTCATTTCATCAATCCCATCTGGCGAGAAAGCGATTTCAGGGTTATTATCTTTTGCTTTCAGATGTGCTATTAGTATTTTTTGAATACCAGTATCAGTTATACCTTCAATCTTTTTTATGGCTTTGTCGTATTCTTTTATGCCAGACATATAAGTAACCAAATCGCTTAAAAATCTAGTTGCAAAATAGCGGTCTTTTATTTTCCCTTTTTTGTCTTTTACCTCTTGTGTAAAATAATAAACTTCAATTTTAGAGACGTCTATATCCGACCATACATCCTTGTTGTTCTCCACATATTTTTTTATAAACATAGCGTCCCTGCCTTCATCCAACAATTCACAAACTTTTTGTTTGAACTCTCTGTTTACGATGGTTTGAGGGTTTTCCAGTGCATCTTTTAATGAAACTTCTTTCTTAAATCGAAGATTTATTTCTCCCCAAATAGTAGCCTTGTGCATCGACTTGCGAATCGCCCAGCTGTCGCCTTTCTCTTGCTTTACAATCACTTTCTTGCCCGTCTCGTCATAATGTTGGAAAGTATTCGTAGTCTTGTTGATGACACGCAAATTCTGTTTGAAACTTACAATGATATTCTCCAAAACTTGTTTAGCATCCATAGTAAAGGAATCCCAAGGTTTCAAGAACTCCATAGCAATTTCCTTTTCTTGTCCATTGATGATCACTTTCTCAAATCGGCGCAACTTGCGTTGCAATTGGTAACGATTGACGTTGTGTTTCGAGTGCGCAGCTTCATTGTTGAGCAAGTTTACATGGTCGCGTGTGGCGCAGGCAATCACAATGGCATCCATAGCATGGTGACGGTGGTCGATGCGCTTTTTGTTGAAACCTTTTTGCAATTCGAGCGGCATGGCTGGAATTTCGTGACCCTCCGCACTGATGGCCGTAAAGCAATCCTTACCCGTCAGTTCATTTAACCGGCGGAAACGTGGTAAAACAATGCTATTCCATACGTCGTTCATACCCCAATCCTTTTTCAGGCGGTCAGTGATGGAACCGTTGCACGAAATCAGATTCTTCGAAACGGCTTCCTGTTCGTATTCACCATTTTCCAGTTTTTCACGGACAATGTTTGAGAGCAGTCCTTTCACCAATTTGCTGATATAACGGCTGTCGTTCAGTTGCCTTTCGATGAAGCCGTCTGGGATGTCATCCATCAACAGTTTCTTCATCTTCGTGCGGTTGTTGGCATAGTGCTCCTTCACAAATTTTTCGTATGCCTCAACAGACAAAATTTCCACCACTTTGCCCTGGCTCAGTTGCACTTTTTCACCATGATGATTCTTGATGAATTCAAAACCAAGTTGACGGTCTTTAAGTCCGTTCACTTCTTTTTCACAAATCACCTTGTTGGTAAACGAATCATCGAAGTAGCGCGATTGAGGAATTACATGCTCGATTTCGTATGCCGTTGTAAACAACTTGGCCAAAGGGATCATCTCGCCCGTATAAGGCGAACGATATTTTTGCTCTAACCAGCATTTGTACCTTATTATATCTGCTTTTGCCGGCTGTGCCGACTTGGAAATTTTGCTAACAAAATCAAAATCCTTGTCATCCTTGGTCAGATTGTCAAGCGCATTTTCCTCGTAAATTCGCAGAATGTCTTGCTGGCTTGGTGAATATGGGCGAACATTCTCAATTTCAGGATCATTCAAAAACTCCATAAGCATCGCCTTGATACGCAGGTTGGTATTCTCGTTCTGCAAAATGTTTTCAGTCATTCGTTTGCGTTTGTCAGCGGGATTCTTCATTTCGCGACCCAGTTCCAAATGGATTTCGTCAATTTGGTCTTCTTGTTTCCAAATGTCACGGACGGTACGAAGCGTTTCCGTAACGACCTGCTCCACGATAGGATTGCGCAACGAATGCTGCTTGAATTCCTTCAAATAGCTGTCAATGTCTTCGGGTCTTTCCCATTTCCCGATTTCCTTGGCCTCCGAATGGCGGTCATAGACAATATAGCAAGTCAACCATACAGGCAGACCTTTGAAATGGTTAATGTCAGTCAGGTTGATAGCCTTTTCACGCACTCGAGTCTTGATGTTCTCGTCGTATTCGCCAGTCAACATCTTCTCAATGCGTTCTTTTGTTTTGCTATCAATAGCATCAATGCTCCAATACTTGCCCATTCTCATCAGTGGCAGCAACTTCTTGACAGCCTTTTCAGAATACGATCCATAGTCCTTTTTGAACGGCTTGATTTTGGCAAATATTTCTGCAAACGAATCGGAAAGATTGTTCTTTTCGGAATACTTTGTCAGAGCCTTGCTTATTTCCACCTTGTCTTCCACAGAATAAAGAATATGCCATAGCGACATTTCCTTTTCTTTGGAGAGAAATCCTGCATCAATGCCGCATTTCAACAATCCGCCAAGAATTGTCGCCCGAGTTTCGTTACACGGATATTCCTTATCTTCCACATAATTCCAACGATAAGGATACAAATCCTTACCCTTTTCTTTTTTGATTTTTAAGTATGAATTGAGTAGCGTATCCTGCTTAATGGAAGCTCTGTCGTTGAGCCAATCGAAAAGTTTCACATAGTCATCTTCGGTTTTCAGGAACTCGTCGGTAACATCCACATCGGTTTGAAGTCTCCCCGCCGAAACGTTTCCGAACAAGTCCAACTGACCATCGCTGACCGTCCTTTCTCGTTGGTATATCCGCAAATTCTGCACAAATTGCCAAAGTCGAAACTCTTGGAACAATGGATTAGATTTGGCAATGCACTTTACGGGATGCTCATTGCCATCCTTGTCGAAGTGACTCTCGTATGGGCAATCACTGATAAGTGATTTCTTGCTCTTCAATGGACGTTGGTAGAATAAGATGTCGTTGATGAATAGATTAATAAAGTCAGGCTTAGCTATATTTTTCCGGTGCGCCTCATTGTTTGGATATAACTCTTCAAGGCACCTGTTATATAATGCATCATCCTTCAATTCAGGTATCAAGGCAACCTGTGTTTCAAGAATAAGTCGCAGCTCATCTTTATAGTATTTGCGCTCAACCGTGCGAACCAACTTGCCAATAATCTTTTGGTCAGGCTTTTGGAGCAAGTGGTCATAGATGTAGCAACCGACGGTCTTGTGGCTGTTATCAATGTCGAACTCCGTTTTCTTTTTCAACAGTGTCCAGTCGTCCTCTTTGGGGGCTCGAAAAGAGCGTTTAATGTTCCCTTCCCTGTCTTTTTTTGGCATTCCGTCTTTTTCGAGATCTGTGGTGACAATGAACTCCTTTATTTTGCCTTCCCAATCTAAGGGAGTTTTGCTCGTGCGACGATAAACCATGCCATTCTCCAAATACACATTATACCAAACATCATCGCCCTTTTTCTCGTCGGTTGCTTCAACCCTGACAACCTTTTGAGCAATAAACTCGACCAACTTGTCCTGTTGTTCATCCTCATCCTCTCCACGAAGTTGGTAATAACCACGCTTTTGGTTGAACTGTAATAAAACCCATGCAAGTTCTTCTTTTGAAAGCCTTTGCGTCAAGGCTTTCTTGCGAAGGTAGTAGATGGTCCAGTCGTAAGGCACTTTCTTGCCGTCGGCAACGAGTTGAGGCTGGTGTTGGGCAAAATCTAACAACATCTCATTGAACGAATCAATAAAAACAAAGTCAAATTTGTCATTTTCATCCTTTCGCCAAGCTAGTTTTGGCTCACCAAAATCTATGAATTTTCCGTGTTTATCAATTTGCTGAGCAAAGTGTTCAGGCAGAAAACCCATTAGTTTTAAGACACGTAAAAGGCGCTCTCTACGCAACAAATTTCGTTCATGTAGGCGGCGTACACCTCTAAAACCAGTTCGTTCTGCTGTTTGCGACACAGAATTTCCTGCGTCAAAGTTGCCCAAAATGTCAGCTGACATGGGAATAATTCTACTTCCTGCCGCACTGATGCCTGTAGGCCTCAAATATGTTGATTCATTTTCACGGGCTATTTCATTCGCATTCACCACCGCCCAGCCTATGCTGTTGGTTCCTAAGTCAAGTCCTAGTATTTTCTTCATTTGTCAAATATTTATCAATTCAAAAAAGATGGTCAAAATTACTATTTTTTTCAAAAAACACTTGCAGTATTGAAAAAACATCTATTTTTGCAGCACAAGATATGCAGCAATTCACAATAAGGATTATTCCGTTGTGAAAACATCAAGTTCGGGGCGATTTCGGTCGCCTCGTCTTTTTTTGCCCAAATCTTGTCGCTGTTCATTTCTAAAATCCTATAATCGCGCCAAAAATACTGCATATCTGTTTCAAAACATGAAACAGTGCTGTTTTTATTACTATTTTTGCACAAAAATCATAACGTTTATGAGAAGTTCTAACATATTTAGGCAATACACTTGGCTGGTGAACACCATACTACGTGCCGAAAAGATTGATTTCGAACATATCTGCCAACTCTGGCTCTCCAATGACCCGAACGACGGCCGTCCCCTCTCCCGCACCACCTTCTACCGCATCCGCCAAGCCATCGACGACATGTTCGGCATTCGCATCGAATGCGACAATCAACACCAATACTTCATAGCCAACCCCGAGGCACTCCGCGACAACTCCACCCAAAACTGGATGCTCCGCACCCTTACCGTCAACAATATCCTCCTCGACAGCCTCTCCATCAAGGACCAACTCCTGTTGGAAGACATACCCGCCGGATTGGAACACCTACAAACCGTTATCAACGCTATCAAAGACCATCACTCCTTACGGATGGGATACAAGAAATTCAGCGATTCAGAGCCCTACTCTACCCTCATCGAACCCTACTGCCTGAAACTCTTCCATCAACGCTGGTACCTGCTCGGCAAAACCGAAAGAAAAAAGGGCAACCTCGGAGTCTTCGCCCTCGACCGCATGACGGAACTTACCGAAACCGACCACTGCTTCAAAATGGATCCAACATTCGACGCAGAGACCTACTTCCATGATTATTTCGGGGTCATCCCCGACCAGACCGTCAAAGCAGAATGCATCGTGCTACGCGCCTACTCGCCCATGGATAACTATCTGCGCACCTTGCCCTTGCACCACTCCCAAAAAGAGATAGCCACCGAAAAACAAAGCGCTCTCTTTGAGTACCATGTGGCCCCCACCCATGATTTCATCCAAACCATCCTCAAAGAAGGCCATGAATTGGAGGTCATCGAGCCAGATTCGTTGCGCAAAACCATTCACGAAGCATTGACGAAGGCATTAAAACGATATAAGAAATAGTTTGCTTTCTGGAAACACATAACCTTTGCGGCCAATAATCCGCAAAATCTGCGGATAACTAACCGCAAAATTTGCGGATTATTTGTTTCCCATATCCTATCCCAATCAAATTAAACCCTATCTTTGCAACGCAAAAACACCCAAAAATGGCATCCGACACCGATAATACCATCCGCCGCAAAACGCCGCCCATTGCGTTGGTTTCCATCGCGATCCTGGCCGTCGGCATTGTGCTGTTCGTCCTGAACCTGCGCTACGGCTCGGTGTCGATCCCATGGAATGAATTCTGGGACGCGCTGCTGCATGGCGACACGTCGACCTACCACGCCATCATCCTCGACTACCGTCTGCCACAAGCCATCACGGCGCTGCTGGCGGGCATAGGTCTATCGGTATCGGGCCTCCTGATGCAGACCCTCTTCCGTAACCCCCTCGCCGACCCTTCGCTGCTGGGCATCAGCAGCGGCGCGAGCCTCGGCGTGGCCTTCGTGGTCTTGCTGGGCACCGCCACGGGCCTGTCGGTCAGCACGCTGTCGCTGTGGTCGACCTTCGGCGCCACCATAGCGGCTTTCCTGGGCGCCTTCGCGGTATTGTTACTTATCCTTGCCCTTAGCTCGAGGCTCCGCAGCATGGTCAGCCTCGTTTTGGTGGGCATTATGATCGCCTACATCGCAGGCTCGGTCACCGACATCCTGAAGTTTTTCAGCCAAAAGGAAGGCCTGCACTCCTTCGTCATCTGGGGCCTGGGTAGCTTCTCCAATGTGAGCAAGGCCCAACTGCCCTTCTTCGCCATCGCGGTGGCGGTCGGCACCATAGGCTCCTTCCTGCTCTTCAAGACCTTGAACCTTCTGCTGCTCGGCGAGCGTTATGCCGAGAACCTTGGCGTCAACATCCGTCGCAGCAGCATGCTCATCATCCTGGCCTCGGGCTTCCTCACTGCCCTCATCACGGCGTTTTGTGGTCCCATCGCCTTCTTGGGCTTGGCCGTGCCCCACATCGCACGATTCCTCTTCCGCAGCAGCGACCACAAGCTGCTCATCCCCGCCACTGCCTTCCTCGGCATGGACCTGGCCTTGTTCTGCAACCTCATCGCACGCCTGCCCTCCTTCGAAGGCAACCTGCCCATCAACTCGGTCACGGCACTGATTGGTGCGCCCATCGTGCTTTGGGTGATTTTCCACCGTCAAAAAGTCTTGAGATGAACGAAGTGCTCCATACCACGAACCTACTTATCGGCTATAAAGGTCAAGCCTTGATGCCCGCCATCGACGTGAGCCTCAACGAAGGCGACATCGTGGCCTTGGCGGGTCCCAACGGCTCGGGCAAGACGACGCTGTTCAAGACGCTGTCGGCCAGCCTCAAACCCGTCGGCGGCGAGGTCAAGTTGTTTGGGAAAGACCTGCGCGACTACTCCCCCACCGAACGCAGCTCTCTCTTCAGCCTCGTGCTCACCGAAAAGCCCGACGACCTTTTCCTGAAGGTCTTCGACATCGTGGCTGCCGGTCGTTACCCCCATCTTGGCCTTTTGGCCAAACTGAAAGCCGACGACGAACAGATCATCTATGACAGCCTCGAAACTGTCGGCATCAGCCATTTGGTCAACCGAAACTTTGTTTCGCTCAGCGATGGCGAGCAACAGAAAGTGATGATTGCCAAGGCTTTGGTACAAGACACGCCTCTCATCTTCATGGACGAGCCAGCAGCCTTCCTCGACTATCCGAGCAAAATCGAGTTGGTCAACATCATGCACAAACTCTCGCGCGAGAAAAAGAAAACCATCCTCTTCAGCAGCCACGACCTTGACCTTCTGCTCCGCCATGCCGATGTTATGTGGGTCGTCGCGCCCCAACAGCCTTTGCGCCAAGGCACGCCGAAAGAATTGGTTGAGCAAGGAATTATTGATGAGTATTTTAAGCCGATTGTGGCTAAGGATGAGTTTTTCTGGATGAAATAGACTCACTTTTTCTGCTTTTTTGTAATTTTGCACCTTCAATTATCGCAGCAATTTTTACTAAAATGCAGAATATCAGAAATATAGCGATTATCGCTCACGTTGACCACGGCAAGACCACCCTCGTGGACCGTATCCTTTACCAATCCCAACTCTTCAAGGAATCGGACGAAG
>JAEEGF011700550.1_pt1 | contig 16715 bp, 10 predicted proteins | sample 9134171 | NCBI WGS metagenome assembly JAEEGF01 (sample SAMN16246542, study PRJNA631951) | gut metagenome | biome: gut microbiome; feature: rumen; material: AP-attached | host: Bos | place: Iran: Karaj | collected 2018-10
TAAAATGAATCCTCCGTTAAGAACACATAAAGATGTTGAAGCAATTAAAGAAGGACTAAAAGACGGAACAATCGATTGTATCGCAACCGATCATGCTCCACACACACAAGAAGAAAAAAGTAAAGAATTCGATAATGCACCATTCGGAATTATAGGTTTTGAAACGGCATTATGCTTGGTTTTGAGCGAACTTGTTGATAAAAAAGTTTTAACTCTTGAACAAGCTGTAGCAAAGATGACGACAAATCCGGCAAAAATATTTTCATTGACGGGAAGAGGAACTTTGAAGCCGGGTTCTATTGCGGATATAACAATTATAGATTTGGAACAAAAATACGAATTTAAAAAAGAAGATATTTTATCCAAGAGTAAAAACTCTCCTTTTATCGGAAGAAAGTTTAAAGGTTGTGCCGTAATGACTATAGTGGGAGGAAAAATAGTTTGGACATTAAAAGATGGGATTATCAATTAGAAATAACCGAGAATAAAAATATTTGTTTAAATTTTTATAAATTTTCCGTCGTATCAAAAGAAATTGCATCTGCTGCTTGTGCAGGTCAGTTTTGTATGATAGGTTTGGAAAAAGTTTTTTTAAGAAGACCGTTAAGTATATATTCCGCAGATAAAAAAACGGGAACGGTTTCTTTCTTATATAAAGTTGTAGGTAAAGGGACCGATATTTTGGCAAACTTGCCGGTAGGAAGTTTTGTAAAAGTTTTAGGCCCGTTAGGCCATGGGTATCCTTTAGATATAAAAGATAACGTTGAACCTGTACTCGTTGCCGGAGGAACCGGAGTTGCATCAATTCACTTTTTGGCAGGCAGTTTAAGTAAACCGGGAAGTTTATATTACGGTGTGAGAAAAAAAGAAGAATTGATGTGTTTAACCGAATTTGAAAAGATGGGTTGGAAAATAAATATTTCCACAGAGGACGGTTCTTACGGATACAAAGGTTTTGTTACTGACTTGTTGGCAAAACAAGTTCAGCAAAACAGTGTTATTTATGTTTGCGGACCTACTCCTATGATGAAAAAAGTTGCGGAAATTGCAAAAGATAAAAATATTTCCGGTTATGCATCTTTAGAACAAAAAATGGCTTGCGGTGTTGGAAATTGTCAAGGATGTGCCGTTAAAATAAAAAACAGTTATAAAATGGCCTGTAAAGACGGACCGGTATTTTCCATCGCCGATATATTGTTTGAATAATGTTTGTTAATTTACTTCTTTCAATACTAATCTTTTTTGTGCCTTTGAGTTTTGCAGGGACAGAACCTTGGGCATTTTTTATTTTTCAATTGATAGTTTCCTTTATATTTGTATATCTTTTGTTTACTAAAAGAAAACTTTCTTTTACTTTTCCGGCATTATCGGTGAATATTATTTTTGTAATGTTTATTTTGATTGCCGTTATACAAATATTAAACCATCATACAATATTACAGCAAAAAAATTTTATACCGTTTACGGTTTCACCGTACCATACACTTAAAGAACTTAATTCCATCTTTACATATATGATGTTTTTTATAGTTGTTAATCAATTGTTTTATGAGTCGAAAAAAATAAAAAAACTTCTATATTTAACGTTGACCGTTTCTGCTGTCGTGCTGATGATAGGACTTTGCTTCCCAAAGGGTGAATATATTAAATTCTTTTTGGGAATGGAAAGTCTCGGTAATTTCGGACCGTTTACAAACAGGAACAATGCCGGAGTATTTTTGTCGATGTCGTTTTTCATATCTTTAGCTTTATTGATTTATAATTTTTTGAGATATCAAAAATATTTAATAGAAAATAAAAAAAATGAGTTTGTAGTTACGCAAATTATATTGAGCATAATATCGTTGTTGTTGTTGATAAGTGTTATTTTAACACGGTCCAGAGGAGCGATGTTAGCGACATTCGTTTCCGTATTTATATTCATGCTTTTATATGTTTATCATTTTTCGGAGAACATTAAACAGAAAATTTTTAAAATTTTGTTTGTGCTTGTTATATTGGGAATATCTTCTTTTGTTATATACAAAAATATAGATGCAATTAATGCTTACAGTCAAAGAACTACAGGTATATCCGAAGCAACCAGATTAAAATTATACGATATGTCTTTTGATGTCTTAAAAGATTATCCTGTTACGGGAATAGGTTTTGCTTCTTTTCCTATACTCATAGATAAATATTTGAAAGAAGATTTAAAAGCATATCCCGAATATTTACATAATGATTGGTTGGAATTGTTGTTGGATGTCGGATATCCGGCTTATGCAATATTTTTATTACTTATTTTTGTTCTTATATTTATTTTCTTAAGGAGAATAAAATTTTTATCGTATAAGAAAAAAATTTTGTTTATAGGTTCATTTTCGGCCTGTTGTTCAATTTGTATCGGAAGTTTTGTCGATTTTCATTTTCATATTCCGGCAAATGCAATGTTTTTCCTTATTTGTTTGGCAATACTGTGTTCGGTTTCTTTTTATAAGGATAAAAAAACTTTTAATTTAAGAAACGGGATATTATCTAAGATAGTATTTTGTTTATTGATAATTTGTGTAATATTTATTTCCTGCAGAAATGTTATGGCTTGGAGATATTATACTTTTTCTAAAAATATGCCTAAAGATCAGGAAATAGAATATTTGGACAAAGCTGTTAAGTTGTCCGGAAATCCCAAGTATTTTGAAAATTATATAATAACGGTATATAATGATTCCTTAAAAAAGAAAGAAACAGCGGAAAAAAGAGAATACTTATATTCATTGGCATATGATTATATCGAACATTATCCTTACAGCAAAAAAATATCAAAAATCTTTATAAAAATAAACAATTTAAATGCTTGATTATCAGGGGTAAAAGATATTGAAAAAAATGGTTGTTTGTATTATAATATAGTGTAAGTTTAGAGACATATTTGTTTGTAGAGAGGTTGTAATTATGATAAAAATAAAAGGTTTTACTATGCCGGAAATAATAATAACGATAGCTATAGTCGGTGTTTTGGCTATGGCTTCAGTTCCTATTTACAGAGGATATGTAAGAAAAGGTATGGCAACAGAAGGTAAAGCTTTGCTTGCGGAAATTCATGCCGCACAGCAGGTATATTATTCAAGAAACGGTAGATTTTATGATACAAACAATAATTTTGAAAATAATACTACGGTATTAGGTATTGATGCGAGAGCTAATAAGTATTTTACAGGTTACAAAATCACTACAGGCGATAACGATGTTTTTACGGCTGTAATTGAGAGCGGCGGCAGTGATAACAGTTTGACATTAAACGGTTCTCTTACGGCAGAGCCGGAAATAATAGATAATTTTTCTAAGGAATAAAAGTTTATTTGAAAATTTTTAATCTCTTATGGGGAGAGATGGCCGAGTGGTTGAAGGCGGTAGTCTCGAAAACTGCTATAGGGGGAACTCTATCGAGGGTTCGAATCCCTCTCTCTCCGTATCCTTTCAGTGTATTAAATCGAAGAAGTTGTATTTTCGGTGAATAGAAATTATAAGAAGTAGTTTCTTTTTTTTTGTAAAAATATATTTTTTCGGTTATAAATTAAAATATAAAATGAAGTCTTTGAAAATACCTCAAACTTATCAATCTGTAGTTGAAAAACTTATCAAAATAGCAAAAAATAACAAGTTTATTATTTATGCTGTCGGCGGTTTCGTCAGGGATATTATTTTAAACAGAGAACCGAATGATTTGGATATTATGGTTGAAGGCGAAAATGCCGGAATAGAGTTTTCTAAAATAGTGGCCGAAGAATTGAATATCCATCCGCCTGTTACATTCGAAAAATTCGCAACGTCAAAATTACTCATTGAAAACAAAGAAATAGAATTTATAATGCCAAGAAAAGAGTATTATGATAAAAATTCGAGAAATCCTCAAACTGAAATAGGAACATTGGAACAGGATGCTTTAAGACGAGATTTTACCGTTAATGCATTGTTTTTAAGATTAAACGATTTTGAATTGTTGGATTTAACAAAAAAAGGTTTGGAAGATATAGAAGATAAGATTATCAGAGTTACCGATGAATCCGCTTCCGATATAATTTTTGAACAAGATCCCTTAAGAATATTAAGAGCTGTAAGACAGTCTTTTCAATTAAATTTTACGATAGAACCCAAAACATATCAAAGTATGAAAAATAAAGCGGAAAGAATAAAGATTGTTTCCGGTGAAAGAATTGCCGAGGAAATAAATAAAATGTTGTTGCTGGATAAACCTTCAAAAGCTTTCGATATGTTAGATGATATAGGTTTGCTTGAAATTTTATTTCCGGAGCTTAAACAAAATCAAAATATTGAACAACCGAAACCTTATCACGACAAAGATGTTTATGGACATACTATGGATGTTGTTGACAGCATAAAACCCGATTTGCTTTTGAGAATGACAGCTTTGCTTCACGATATAGGAAAAGTACAGACAAAATCCGAAAACAACGGCAAAATTTCATTTATAAATCATGAGTCGATAAGCTCAAAACTGGCAAAAGATATTTTAGCCAGATTAAAATATTCTGCGGATTTTATAAAAAAGGTGTGTTTTCTTATAGAAAATCACATGTATCCTAAAATGTATGATACAAGTTGGAAAGATTCTTCGGTAAGAAGATTTGCAAATAAGTTAGGAGAAGATATAGATAACATAAGATTGTTAACCGTTGCCGATACAAAAAAATTCGACGGTGAACTTTTTGACAGGGTTAAAACTTTGGAACAAAAAAATATGCTGTTGCCTAAAGAAGAATTGTTTAACGGGAATGAATTGATTGAAATATTCAACAAACCTGCCGGGAAATGGATAAATGATGTGAAACAGTACATAAAAAATTTGCAATTCGATGATCCTAAAATAACTAAAGAAGAAGTTTTGGAAAAAATAAAAAACTTATTGAAAATACAATAGTTATAATGGTATAATATAAAGAAAAGTTTACGAGTGTAATTTATGGAAAATAACGAAGATATAAATCAAGAAGATATAAATCAGGAAGAAATGAGCAACGATGAGTTGATTCAGGAGGCAGAGGCAGAACCCAAGCAAAAGACATACGATGTTGTCGGTTTATTGGTCGGTGGGGTATTCGGAATTTTTATTTCAATCGTAGGTATTACCGACATTTTGATGGGTATTATTACCGGAATGTTTATAGGATTGGTAGCAGGCACTTTTATTAAAAAGAAATAAGTTACGGGAGAATATAAATGACGGTTGATTACAAGAAAAGCATAAATTCTTTTATAAAAAAACTTGTAGAAGATATGGAGTTTTATCCTGAAAAGTACAAAATAAATATCAACAAAATTTTAACTTCGCAACAGAAAAAAGATTTAGATAAACAGATACATTTATACACGTCAAAAATAGCATACAATCCAACCGATGCCTCGGTGTATTATAACAGAGGCTTAGCATATCACAAAAAGACAGATTACAAAAATGCCATAGAAGATTTTTCGAAAGCCATAGAATTGGATAAAAATTTTACTTTTGCATTTATAGCAAGAGGAGAAACTTATGTTTTCTTAAAAGAGTTCGACCTGTCCGAACAGGATTTTAAAACAGCCATAGAACTTAATCCTCAAAATCCGAGTGTATACACGACATTGGGAAGCATAAGAGTAATTCAAAATTTATTTGAAGAAGCCATAAAATATTTCGATAAAGCAATAGAATTGAATTCTTACATAGAATCCGCATTTTACGGCAGAGCAATGGCACACAGGGGATTGTTTCAATATCAGGAAGCAATAAAAGATTTTACCAAGGCTATAGAATTAAATCCTACGGATGCTTATGCTTTTTGTAACAGAGGTATAACTTACACAAATATAGAATCTTTAGACGATGCCATAAAAGATTTCGAGGTTGCATTAAAATTAAAACCCGAAGACGTTTATATTCTCAATAATAAAGGCCTTGCGCACAGAAAACAATTGGAAGAAGATGATGCCGAAGCATGTTTTAAAGAAGCTATAGAAAAAATGCCGGAAGATTGTTATGCGTATTACAATTTAGGTAATTTACATAAAGAGCAGGGCTTGGATGATAAAGCTTTGAAAGATTATTCGGAATCAATAGATTTGGATTATTCTTTCGGTCCGGCCTATATTGAAAAAGCAAGCATTCTCTTATCACAAGATAAAACCCAGAAAGCATACGAAGAAATTTTGCAGGCCGTAGAATTTATGGATAAAAATTTCATAAGTTTTGCCTTTTTGGGATACATGAGTGTTTTAAACGAAGATTATAACAGTGCTATAGATAATTTTAAAAAGGCAATAGAAATCGACGGGAGCAAAACACCTGAATTGTTGTATTGTTGCGGTTTGTGTTACTTTTTTACGGAAGATTATCTTGCCGCGGAGAAATATTTCTTCAAAGCTATAGAACTTTCATACGATTTGTCGGAAATGCTTTTTGCTTATGCCTTAACATTGTTTAAACTCGACAAATATGATGCGGCAATAAAATATTTTACGGATGTTATAGAAAAGGATCCTACGATAATAGAAGCATATTATTGGAGAGGAAATTCTTATGTTAAAAGCAGAGATTATAAAATTGCCATAGATGATTTTAAACAAACACTTAAAGCACAATATCTGTTGAAGGAAACTAATTTCTATTTGGGTGTATGTTATCTTAATACAATGGAAAACACCACGGCACTTGAATATTTCGATAAGGCCGTTTCTTTGGGATATGCCGATGTTGCGGTTTATAAAAAAAGAGCGGTTGCTTTGGTGAAATCCGGTTATGACGACGAAGCATTGGACGATTTAAACAAAATTTTGGAACAAAATCAAAACGATGTTGAATCTTATATTCGAAGATCAAAAATATTTGTAAATAAAAAAATGTATGATGAAGCCGAAAGTGATGTTGCCAGTGTGTTGGAAATCGACAATAAAAATCAAGATGCGGAATTATTGAATATCCAAATTAAATTTTTAAAAGAAGAATATGAATCTTGTATTAATTTTGCAACGGCATTTTTGGATGAAAGGCAAGATAATATACATGTTTTAATTTTAAGAGCGGATTCTTATTTTAAGCTCGGTGATTATCCTAAAGCTCTCATGGATTACACGAGAATAATAACGTTAAATCCGGAAAAAGAAGAATTTTATTTAAAGAGAATAAAAGTATACATTAAAATGAAGGCTTATGCGGAAGCATTGGCGGATATAGAATTTTTGTTAAATACCGAAGATGCTAATCCGAATGTATATTTCTATAAAGGAATAATAAACAGAAATAAAGGTGAAATAATCGATGCGATAAAAAATTATGATATTGCATTGAAAATGTTGAGTGAAAACAATGTGTTGGATTTAGACAGGGAAATATTAGATACGAAAAGATATTTCTATTCCGAGAAGAAAAAGACAAAAGAGAAAAAGAGTAAAGTTTCAACTGTATCTGCTGGAAGAAAACATACAAAGAGTTCGGCAAAGAAAGCAAAAATTGTCGAAGAAAGTATCGAAACCGAAGAGCCGAGAGAAACCGTTGAGAATGAAATTGAAGAAATAGGAAAAACCGTAACGATAGTTAAAGATTTCACTGTCGGAAGAAAAGAAGAAAATACTTTTGCGGAACAGCCTTTACCGGAAGAAAAAATTCAGGAAGAAGTAATACCCGGGAAACCGCAAGAAGTAAACTTTGTCCAAGATGAAGTTAACGGCGTTGTATCGGAACAACAACCTGAAGTTCACAATGAAGTGCAGATTGAAGCACAACCCGAAATACAGCCTCAAGAAAATGTAAGTGTAAATGTAAGTCCTGTTACAGATACTGTTACTGCGGATAATAATACAGATAACAACACAAATACAAGTGTTGATACAAATACCGATAAATATAATGCCGCTGAAGAAAATGTTGTTACATCGACAACTGCAGTTAAAGAAGAAACTGTTGAAGGAAATAATGTTAATAATGGTCAACAAAATGTTGTTGATGATAATGTTTCAAATGCTCAACAAGAGAAACCGGAAGAAGTTACTTTTACAATCAGTCAATTAGACAAACTTATAAAAGAAGATAAAACAAACTCTTTTTATTATCAAAAAAGAGGAGATTTATATTTAGAACAGTCAAAATTCAAAGATGCCGTTAAAGATTATGATATGGCGATTAAATATGATAAAAACGTCGGTCCCGAATTTTACAGAAACAGAGCCAAAGCTTTTAACGGATTGAAAAAATATAAAGATGCAATACAATGTATTAATAAAGTTATTGATTCTGATTTGGTGGATGCCGATGTATACTTTGAAAGGGCATTGATGTATCAGGAAATAAAAGATTATACGAATTATCTTAAAGATATAGATTCCGCATTAGATTATGATCCGAGTTATAATCAGGCTTATTTGTCGAGAATAAATTATTATGTTAAACAATCAAAATATTCCGAAGCATACGATGACATGAAACAAGTCAGCGACTTTGAAACCAAGATAGATAATAAATTCTTATTGGCGACAGTAGCTTTTCAATTGAAGAAATATCACGAAGTTATCTCTTTGTTGGTTTCTATATATGAAGCTAAAAAACAAGATAAAGTTACGGATTTCTATTTGGGAGTAAGCTTCGCCGAAACAGGAGATTATGACAGTGCAATAAAATATTTAACAAGGGCTTTGGAAAAAGGTACAAAGAATAAAGTTCTTTTCTATATGTTGGCAAAATCCTGTTTTTATCAACAAAATTTAAAGGCGGCATTAGACTTTTTAAACAGAGCCGTTAATATGGATTCGTCGGATTATAAATGTTATTGGTTAAGAGCAAAAATTTACCACGAGTTAAACAATGTGAAACTTTCCACTCAGGATTTTGAAAAAGCTACAAAAATGAATTCCAAAGATAAAGATTTATTTTTGGATAAAATAGCTTTCTTTGAAAAGAATGATAAAATAAGCGATGCTGTAAATAATTGTTCCAAATTAATACAACTTGACGATAAAAACGGCGAGTATTATTTAAAGAGAGCATTGTTATATAAAAAACTCGGAAAGAATAAAGAAGCCGAAAAAGATTTTGCACAAGCGGAATCTTTGGGCGCGGATGTAAAGCAATATATGAGTTCGACAGATAATGTTGTTGAGGAAACAAAAGAACAACCTGAAGTACAACAGGAAGCAGAGAAAGAGGTACAACAAGATATACAACCTGAAGTACAGCAAGAAGTAAAACAAGAGATACAACAGGAAACAAAACAGGAAGTAAAACAAGAAATAAAACAAGAAATAAAACAAGAAATAAAACAGGAAACAAAACCCAATATAGAACAACCTAAAAAAGAAGCTGTTGCAGAACATAAAGCAGCACCTGTTATCAATGTTAATATTGATGATATAGGTAAGAATTCCGAGATAGCAAAGGAAGACAGAAAAATAAATGTATCTGCCAGTATGATACATTTAAACAGAGGAAACATAAGTTTCAGAAAGCAAAAATATGAAGAAGCTATTTCCGAATTGGATCAGGCAATATCTTTCAATTATAAAGATTCACAAGGATATCTGTTAAGAGCTGAAGCTTATATTGAAATAAAGAAATATGATTCCGCAATAAAAGATTTGATTACGGTGATAGAATTATCTCCTAAGGCAACTTTTGCATATTCCAAGATAGGTGATATATATAAAATAAACAATAATTTCGAACAGGCAAAAGCTTTTTATACAAAAGCAATAGAGATAAATCCAAAATATGCATTGGCATATTTCGGATTAGCCGAAGTTTATGAAAAAAGCCAAGAAGTAGGATTGGCTATTGAAAAATATAAAGAAGCTGCAAGACTTGATGTAAAATTGGCAAAAGAATGTAATATGAAAATTGCCGAGTTAAATTCATAATATGTTAAAAAAAACACTAATACTTTTTTTTATTTTGTTTTCAAATTTTTGTTATGCGGCTACATATAATACCGAAACAATCGTGAATGCCGTAAAACAAAATAATTACGATTTGGTAAGACAATGTATAAGGAAAGGTGTCAGTACAAATTCTCAGGATTCCGTCGGTAATCCCGTCTTATTAACATCCATCAGTATGGGATATTCGGATATTGCACTCATGCTTATAAGAAACGGAGCAAATGTTAATGTTTCGTATAACAGAGGAATGAATTCTTTGATGTTAGCTATAAATAAAGGCATGGACCAGGTTGCAAAATCATTAATAGATCATGGCGTTGATGTCGATACTAAATTACCTAACGGTATGACGGCTTTGATGATGGCTTCCGAAAGAGGAATGTTTGATTTGGTAAAAAGTTTGGTCAAACATAATGCCGATATAAATGCAAAAACAAAAGACGGGCTTACGGCTTCGGTTTTTGCAATGAAAAACGGTTATAACGATATCGTGAAATATTTTAATAAGGTTGGAACGATTCCCGGAACATTGGGAGAATCCATTCTTACTTCAAATATTCGTTTGGCCGAAAGATTTATTGCATACGGTTCGGAAATAGATGAAAGAGGTATTCAGGGAAAAACTCCTCTAATAATTGCTTTTGACAGTAACGATTATGATATGGCTGCTTTTTTAATATCAAAGGGTGCAGATATTAATTTAGCCGATGACAGCGGAATAACACCTATGATATCGGCCTGTGCATCAAATAATATTGATTTGGTGCAACTTGCTTTTACGACGGGAGCCGATATTAATGTTGCAGATTGTAACGGTATTACTCCGTTGATGTATGCCGTATATAAATCAAATTATGATATAGCAAAAATGCTTGTAAAATATGAAGCGGATGTTAATGTTTCCGATAATAACGGAATAACACCGTTGGGAATAGCCGTAAGAATGGGAAGTTTGAAAATAGCTAATTTGCTTGTTAAAAACGGTGCGATGATAAATTATAAAGATGAAAATAATACGAGATTATTAAATGTTGCCGTAGATACGAATAATTTGGATATGGTTTCGTTTCTTATAGATAGCGGTGCAAGGGTTAACGGTAAGGATGCAAGCGGCAAAACTCCGTTGATATTGGCTGCATCGAAGGGATATTTTGATATAGCAAAAAAACTTTTGGATAGCGGAGCAAGATTGCATTCAACCGATAACGATGGCTTTTCAGCAATGTATTATGCAAACAAAAATAAAGATTACAGTATGATAGAACTTTTAAAAAGCAGAAAGAAGAGATAAGCCTTTTTTATATTAAAAAATGTAAATTAAAATATTAATAAAGGATAAAATTATGGAAAATTATGTAAGACCTTTTTCATTGTTTTCAGAGCAGGATATTTATCTTTTTAAAGAAGGAAGTCATTTTCAACTTTATAATTTATTGGGGGCTCATCCCGTAAATTATGAGGGAAAAGACGGAGTTTATTTTGCCGTTTGGGCACCTAATGCAAAACATGTTTCCGTAATAGGTGATTTTAACTATTGGGACAAATATTCGCATCCTTTAAATCCGAGAGGAGATTCTTCCGGTATTTGGGAAGGCTTTATTCCTTTTTTAAAACAGGGTGATACTTACAAATATTTCATAGTTTCCAATTTTAATAACTATTCCGTTGAAAAGGCCGATCCTTATGCATTTCATTGTGAAACGCCTCAAAAAACAGGTTCTAAAGTTTGGGACCTTTCATACACATGGAACGATAAAGATTGGATGAATACAAGATATAAAAAGAACAGTATGAAGTCTCCGATGTCGATATATGAAGTTCATTTGGGTTCCTGGAGAAGAAAACCCGAAGAAAATAACAGAATGTTGTCTTACAGGGAAATTGCACCTTTACTTAGAGATTATTGTGTTGAAATGAATTTTACACATGTTGAGTTTTTGCCCGTAATGGAACATCCTTTTTATGCTTCATGGGGATATCAAACTACGGGGTATTTTGCTCCTACCAGCAGATACGGAACACCGCAGGATTTAATGTATTTGGTAGATTTGCTGCACCAGGCGGGTATAGGTGTAATATTGGATTGGGTTCCGTCTCATTTTCCCATGGATCAACACGGACTTTCTTTCTTCGACGGAACATACTTGTATGAACATTCCGACAGAAGATTGGGCTTTCATCCGGATTGGAAGAGTGCAATATTTAATTACGGAAGAAATGAAGTAAAAGATTTCTTAATATCTTCCGCATTGTTTTGGTTGGATAAATATCATGTCGACGGTATAAGAGTAGATGCCGTTGCATCAATGCTTTATCTCGATTATTCGAGAAAAGACGGAGAATGGGTGGCAAATAAGTACGGCGGAAAAGAAAATATCGATGCAATAGAATTTTTGAAAAGATTAAATCATGTTGTATATGAAAATCATAACGATGTTCAAATGATAGCCGAGGAATCTACGGCATGGCCGATGGTTTCCAAACCTACATATTTGGGCGGTTTGGGATTCGGCTTTAAGTGGAATATGGGATGGATGAATGACACTTTAAGATATTTTAAAACGGATCCTATATTCAGAAAATACAGACATACAAATTTAACTTTCAGCTTGTTGTATGCATTTACGGAACAATTTGTTTTGCCTTTTTCTCACGATGAAGTTACACAAGGTAAAGGTTCTCTTATAGGCAAAATGCCCGGAGATGAGTGGCAACAATTCGCAAATTTAAGATTGTTAATCGGTTATATGTACGGGCATCCCGGTAAAAAACTTTTGTTTATGGGTGCCGAGTTCGGACAAAAAAGAGAATGGTCTCACGATATGAGTTTGGAATGGCATGTTTTGTGCTTCTGGCAACATTCCGGTATGCAAAGATGGGTTAAAGATGTAAATGCCGTTTATAAGAATGAATTGGCATTGTTTGAAGACGATAACAGTTGGAACGGGTTTGAATGGATAGATTGTAACGATTCCGAAAACACTGTTTTAAGCTTCTTGAGAAAATCTCCTTCGACGGGAGACATGATAGTTTGTGTTTGCAACTTTAATCCTGTTCCGAAATACGGTTATAAAGTCGGTGTTCCGAAAGCGGGATATTGGAAAGAAATTTTAAACAGTGATTCCGAAGCTTATTTCGGCAGTAATATAGGTAATTTAGGCGGAGTAAACACAAAAGATTATTCTACACATGCAAGACCGTATACAATAGAAATTGCTTTGCCTCCTTTGGCAGCAGTATTTTTTAAGTACGAAGGCTAAATTGGAAGATTAGAAGATTGGAAGATTAGAAGATTGGCAACGACATTTGAAATGTAAACCTTTCAGCTTTTCAACCCTTCAGCTAAAAACAGTTTGGAGAAAATAAGGTGTATTTAATTATAATAATTGTTTTTTTGTTGTTATCTTTTACAATAAGTTCAATATCGGATTATCTTAATGCAAAGAACTTAAAAGAAAGTTTGCCTGATGAGTTTGTCGGATATTACGACGAAGAAAAATATAAAAAGTCTCAAAATTATTTAAAAGACAGAACAAAATTTTCTTTTATATCATCATCAACATCTCTAATAGTATCGATAGCATTTATTTTGGTCGGCGGATTTAATTATGTTGATTTATTCGCAAGAAGTTTCGGCTATGGGGAAATAGTTACAGGACTTATATTTGTTGCCGTGTTATATTTGTTGCTTGAGATAACAGGAATTCCTTTTTCGGCTTACAGTACGTTTGTTATAGAAGAGAAATACGGTTTCAATAAAACTACTGTAAAAACATTCGTGTCCGACATAATAAAAAATTTAATTTTGACGGCGGTTATAGGTTTGCCGATATTTGCCGTTATTGTAATGTTTTTTGCTAAATACGGTTCTCTTGCTTGGATATATGCTTCGGTAACCGTTATTTTGTTTGAACTTTTAATTACGTTTATAGCTCCGGTATTTATAATGCCGTTATTTAACAAATATGTTCCGTTGGAAGACGGAGAACTAAAAACAGAACTTGAAAAATATGCAAAAGAACAAGATTTTAAAATGAAAGGGCTTTATAAAATGGACGGTTCAAAAAGATCAACTAAAACAAATGCATTTTTTACAGGTTTCGGAAAATTCAGAAGAATAGTTTTATTTGATACTTTAATAGCAAAACATACAACACAAGAACTTGTTTCCGTATTGGCACATGAGATGGGACATTACAAAAAAGGTCATATTCATAAATTTATGATTATGTCGTTCATAAATACAATAATAATATTTTTCCTGTTATCTTTGTTTATAGGAAACGAAGGCCTTTTTGCGGCATTTAAAATGCAACATATTTCTGTTTACGGAGCATTAATATTTTTCGGATTTTTGTACACACCGATATCGATGTTTTTGTCGGTAATACAAAATGTTATATCGAGAAAATATGAATATGAAGCAGACAGATATTCTGTAACGACTTATAAAAATCCGAAAGCGATGGTAGAAGCATTAAAAAAACTTTCTGTTGATAATCTTTCTAATCTTACTCCGCATAAAATGAAAGTTTTTATGGAATATAGCCATCCGCCTGTTTTGGACAGAATAAAAGCAATTAGAAAAATTGCCGAAGGCAATTTGGAAGATTAGAAGATTGGATGATTGGAAGATTGGAAAAGGCAAATAAAAGGTGAAAAAATTGTCATCCGTCCCGTACTTGATACGGGATATAGCGGTTAGTCGTTAAATTGTAAGCTTTAAACTATAAACTATTTTTTATATAGAGGACTAAAATGGACAAAGTATTGAAAGAACTGTTGGAAGCTCCGGGAATTTCCGGCTGTGAAGAAGCTGTTGCGGAAATTATGAAAAGGGAACTGTCAAAATCTTGTGATGAGGTAAAAATCGATAATTTCGGTAATGTTATTGCAAGAAAAGGTAAAGGCGGTAAAAAAATAATGATTGCCGCTCATATGGATGAAATAGGTTTTGCTGTAAAACATGTGACGAAAGAAGGGTTTATATACTTTATAAAAGTCGGCGGTATTGCCGATATGGTTATTCCTGCACAAAGAGTTGTAATAAAAGCCAAAAAAGGTGATGTTACAGGTGTAATCGGTACAAAACCTCCGCATTTGATGACACCCGAAGAAAGTAAAAAGTTGGTTCCGTACACGAATATGTTCATAGATATAGGTTGCAAAACGAAAGAAGAAGTTTTGGAAAAAGTTGAAATAGGTGATCAAATAATATTTGAACCGAATTCGGGAGAATTAAATAAAAATGTATATTACGGTAAAGCCGTAGATAACAGAGCATGTTGTTATGAAATGTTAAAAGTTATGGAAACTCTTGCTCCCGTGGATGCCGAAGTTTATGCTGTTGCAACAGCTCAGGAAGAAGTCGGGTTAAAAGGTGCAAGAACATCATCTTTTGCCATAGATCCGGATTTTGCGATAATTCTCGATACTACAATTGCAGGTGATGTTCCCGGAATAGATGATAAATTGTCCGCTTTAAAAATCGGAGAAGGTGTTGCTATAACAATGATAGAAGCAAGCGGAAGGGGAACAATCGTTAACAATAAAGTCAGAAGGCTTATGATAGATACCGCAAAAGAAAATAATATAAAACATCAGGTGGATATTGTAAGCGGAGGTATGACCGACGGAGCCGTTATATACATGAATCGTTCCGGAATACTTACCGCAATTTTAAGTCTTGCAACAAGATATTTGCATGCGGCAACTTCGGTATTTGATATAAACGATTTAAATGAAGGTGTAAAACTTACACAAAAACTTATAGAAAAAGTTGCTCAAGAAAAAACATTGTAAAATTTTTAAGTTTTTTATATAAATATTCTTTATAAAATAACAAATGAGGTTTTAGTATGATAATTCTTACCGGTGGTGCAGGTTTTATAGGAAGTTGCTTTTTGTGGAAGCTTAATCAGGAAAAAATAGATGATATTTTGGTCGTTGACCATCTTGATAACGGTGAAAAATGGAAGAATCTTGTAGGTAAAAAATTCTACGATTATATGCAGAAAGAAGATTTTATACAAGCCGTAAAAGATAAAAAAATTCAAAAACCGCAGGCAATAATTCATCTCGGAGCATGCAGTTCAACTACTCAAACGGATGCAAATTATTATATTCACAATAATTTCGAATATTCAAAAACTCTTGCATTGTGGGCAATGGAACTCGGTATTCCGTTTATTTATGCATCATCTGCGGCAACATACGGTAACGGAGAAAACGGATATGACGATCAATGTGATATAGATAAACTTGCTCCGCTGAATATGTACGGTTATTCGAAACAACTTTTTGATTTATGGCTTTTAAGAAATAAATACAACGATAAAGTTACCGGAATAAAGTTCTTTAATGTGTTCGGACCTAACGAATATCATAAAGGGACAATGAAAAGCGTTATTTGTAAAACTTATGACGATGTTGCGCAAAAAGGAATAATAAGACTGTTTAAATCTTATAACAGTAAATACGGTGACGGAGATTCTTTAAGAGATTTCGTTTATATAAAAGATGTGGTTGAGGTTATGATGTTCTTGTTAAATAATCCTAAAAATACGGGATTATTCAATATAGGAACAGGGAAAGCAAGAAGTTGGAACGATATTGCAAGATCAATGTTTGCTGCGGTAGGTAAACAAACAAATATAGAATATTTTGATATGCCTGAGATTTTAAGAGGAAAATATCAGTATTTTACCGAAGCTAAAATGGATAAAATAAGAAAAGCGGGCTGCAATCATAAATTTATGGAACTTGAAGATTCTATAAAAGATTATTGCAGTTATTTGAAAAATAAAAGTTAC